>Ga0180301_10003630_pt1 | contig 12035 bp, 3 predicted proteins | sample GuaBasSediGuay16_FD_121797 | JGI IMG/M metagenome (GOLD analysis project Ga0180301, IMG submission 121797) | Subseafloor sediment microbial communities from Guaymas Basin, Gulf of California, Mexico - Guay16, Core 4569-2, 12-15 cm | ecosystem: Environmental > Aquatic > Marine > Hydrothermal...
GAGAAGTGGGAAATGGAGTGGTTCAAGCTTAAGGTCTGGGGTAGGCACTATGTCGGCTTCTTCAAGTATACGTACACACCGATTGTATGGGGTTCATTCCTTACGGGTGTAAATGTTGAAGAGTATGGCTACGATATAGAGTCTTTAAGGAGAAAAAGAAGTGAGGATGCACTTAAGTATTCTATACTTAAGAGTCTTTATAGGTTAAAATCTAGGCTAGTACCATTCAAGCTTGGCTTAAGAAAAGTACTGGTTAGGCTTGGCTTAGCTTATGAATACCCACCATCAATTATGCCGAAGAAGCTTTTGAGGATGTCATTCACTGAGGAACTTAAGAGTTTAGGGTACCGTGTAGCGGTTGTTGAGGTTCCAGCAGTTAATGAGTCGAGAAATGAGTACTACAGGGGTATGGTTCCAAAGGCAATCGGTAATGCCTTATTACGTGATGCATTAGTTGATGAAGCACTTGCCGATACAGGGTCAAGAATCTCTAAAGCTATAGGCTATGTAGTGAACGGGTATGACTTGGTATTTACGTACTCTCCACTACCTGATATAGCGTTTCATCTAGCCCCAAAACCTAGGTTAAATGATGTTCTGTGGTTAAGGGTTACGCATTATAGGCTATGGTGCATTATTGAGAGGTTGGTTAGAACGGCAATCAATAGGGGGTATGCAGTACTTATAGTTTCTGATCATGGGTTTGACATAAAGAGGTATGACCACAGTAAGTATGGTTATTGGTCATTAAGCATTGATGCTGGATGGAAAATAAATACAGTCCTAGATTTTAAGCAGGAAATAGTGAACCTAGTAATAGGTAATATAGATCTAAGAAAACCCTTACCACCACCTATAAAGTGGAGGAAGTAAGAATGAAGATTCTTGATGATCCTAGAGAGAACTCAAGAGATTTCACATTCTTTCTAAATTTGAGGTATTATGAGTGAGTAGGGCTAGAGTCTTTATTTATAAGTTAGGTAAGTATAGAGTAGCCGTCATTAGGTGCCCTAGGCTTAAATCATGTACACAGTTCTGTAGTACCTACTACAGGTACGAGAAGGAAGTAGATATTGTTGTGTGTAGTGATGAGGGAGGTAGGGAGGTAGCTATTAATGCCGTATCTGAGTACTTAAGGATTAAGAATCTAATCAAAAAGGTAAGAAGGGGTAGAGCTACTCTTTCCTCCTAACAAACCTTCTTTTAACGAATTTAGTTCTCCTTGTAGTGATTGATGCTATGGTGTGTGTTACTGCTCTTATTATTGCTAGCACTATTATTAGTATGACTATGAAGGCTATGATTGATGCCCACTGGTACGATATTACGGTGAACTCGAATGAGGCGATATTGTTCTTCTCGTAGAGGTCATAGCCAGCATATACCGCACTAACTGTGTGTAGGGTTGTTGGTGTTCTTATGAACCCGAACATTGCCGGGTTCTCAGGTGCCTTAACGTATAGCTCAAGAGTTAGCTGTGGTTGTAGAGTTACTGGCACCCTCTTAAGTAGTGTCGCTGTTGTGTTATCGATTATTGAGATCCATCCAACACCCTTACCCGGCTCGACATTACTTGTCAGGTTCACTACGACCTTGAATACCTGACCCTCAAACACTACGTAGGATGGTCTCTCAGTTATGTTAACCTTAACATCAGGATCTATAGGTATCGTTATGTTTATCACGTTGTTGTACCCGAAGTCCTCCCAAGGATGAGTTACATTAACAAATACCGTGATTACCGATGTCCAAGGAACAGTAACGGTCATATTCCTCCACACAACACCGGCTCCGGCAGCCCTCACATCCTCAAGCCCACCCCTAAACAGCTTATGCACCATTTCTTTGAGATCCATGAACTCCACATTATAGAGTAGCTTAGCAGGTATGCTGGATGTGTTTATGGGTAGCTTAATACCTATATCTATCTCTATGAGGTCCTCCGGTAGTATAGTCCATGACTGCTTCTGCTCGATAGGTCTCCATACGACGAATACCTGAATATCAACCATAGGCTTAAGGTATTTAACATCGCTCCATCCCCAATTGTTAGTTAAGTCTGTGTCATACTCCCACTGTGTTATGTTTGCGAATACTCTGAAGTAGCCACCCTTAGATGCATTAATGTCTAACCACTCAAATATTGTGTTAACTCCTTCTTTCAGACTTACTGTGACATCTTTAGATGCTACTGTAGTATTTGATGTGGCATTAATTAGTTCTAAGTGAATAGTGACTGTTTGTGGTTTGTTGGTCCATATAGTCAGTATCACTAAGTGACTAACGTTACCGAAGAAGTATCCCTGACCTCTATGAATTACTAGCTTAACGGACTTAAGCCACACCTCGGGTGAGTAGTACTTGCTCTCCCAAGGCACCATGAAGACTATGTACCAGTGCTGGGTCATGTTAAGCTCTCTCTCATCATAGAATGTTAGTGAGGCATTCTCTGGGTGTGTAGCATTAACTGTTACTTTAATGCTTGCATTCTCAGGTATTAGGAAGTGCACGAAGCCTGTTCCATTAGTGTACTGCTGGAACATCACACTTCCATCAGTTCTGTTATAGACCGTAACTAACGCCTTAGAGAATGGGTAGCCGTCCTTCCATAGAACCTGCACGCTTAGCCAGTAGTGGTTGGTTCCGTTAATCACTATTGGTGGGTACTCAGTACCGTTTATGGGTGGTGGGGGTACTTCTACAGGTATCAGTACAGGGGATAGCGGTAGGTTAACTAGTGTGTTATTCTCAAACACAAACACCTCCCTATAGATTGGCTCGTAATCCCTATGTATTCCGGTCACATTATATAGACCTGTTAACGGTACCCATACCTCAGCATAGCCTGTTGAGTTGGTTCTCGCAGTCCATGCCGTCTCACCCCTACTCACAACTACTTGGACTCCCTCAACACCTTCACCAGTAGATACGTCGTATGCGAATACTATCAGTCTATACCTCCTCGATAGACCGGCTTCCTCCGGCAGCCAAGGCAGTTTAACGGTTATCCAGCGGTTATCCGTTAAGTTCACTATATAGACGCCGGTGAACTTCTGACTCGCATTGTATGGGTTAGTAGCATTAACGAACACGGTGTACATCTTAAACGCCGGTAGTAGGAAGTGCACCGTACCAGTACCATTCGTTGGCATACTACTTATTAAAGCACCTGATGTGTAGTTGTAGACCGAGACAACAGCTCCGTGAAATGGTAGCCCATTAGCCCATGTAACCTCAACGGTGAGCCAGTAATACATAGCCTTACCCACATATATTGGTGGCTGGCTTGAATTCCAAGGAACTACAAACACTAACGATAAGTCCTCGGTTAGGTTGATTACTTCATAATCGAAGTACTCCCTATTATAGAGTTCCTCAACCACATGAACCGACACATTATATTTCTGGTTCCTAGGTAGTGTGAGTGATGCATTACCGAATGAGTTAGTAGCTAGTACAGCTATGAGTGAGCCATCAGTAGCGTTCCTTACCTCAACATGTGCCCCCTCATAGGGCTTCCAGTCACTATAGATGACTATGACTCTAAGGGCTGCATAGTCAGTTAAGGTCTCAGGTACTAGAGGTATGTTTATGATTACGTCCCTATCAATTATGTATGTACTCCGGAATAGCTTATACCCTGAAGCATTAACCGTTACTTCATACCTACCTAGCGGTAACGTCATTCCAGCATACCCTGAACTATCAGTTACGGCTGTGAACGTCATGTTGTAGTAGGTACTATTTACAGGCTCTATAAGCCTAGCAGTCACGGTAGCATTAGCTACTGGGTTGGCGTTCTCTCCATTATAGACATGGAATGTCACAGAGGCATTAGCTGGTACGTAAGTCCTGTTCTCCCTCCCCGGCTTAGGTGCTGGGGATAGGTATAGGTTGATGAAGGTGTCATTAAATATGGTCGCAGTTACAACAGAGCTTAGGTACCCTTCCTTCGATGCTATAAATGTCCATGTACCCGATGGCAGAATGAATTTAGCAGTTCCATTCTCATCGGTTACGTTGGTATGTGACAGTCTTGACTCGGTAGGTTCATAACCGTAGTACGCAGTAACTACTGCCCCTACCGATGGTCTCCATGAGTAGGTCTCTGCATCATACTCATAGACCCTAACCGTCACACTGAAATTACCTTCAGGTATTGTCTGCGGTAACGTTGGTGGTGGGTAGTATATAATCCTGTACTCGTTATTATCCTTCCTGTAATCTTCTTTAGCCTCCACAATCTTACCTATTAACTCAATGAATGCAACCTTACCCTGACTCTGCATAAACGTGATTGCCATATCAACATACGGGGTTATATCGTAGATCCTGTATGCGGTACCGTTCTCCCTCACATGAACCGTATCCACAAAGAAACCGTAATTCAGCAGTTTTTCCTCTACCCCCTCAAGGTATTTAATGTTGACAGTCAGTTCGTACCTGACATCCTGTTCAGCATTTATTGATGAAATCACTACCGTTGCGTGGTGGGCTAACGTACTGGTTACCTTAGTCCCGTTAAGTAACACCTTAATGCTTACATCGGGCGGGTACTTATAGAAGTACCTAAATATGTATGTCTTACATGGTTGCATAATACCTCCATTAGCCGGATCTATGAATTTGGTGTTCTCCTTGGTTATGTAGTAGTACCTGTAACCGCTAGGGCTGGTAGTGTCTATTGTCTTATTGCTTAACTCGAAAGCATCGGTTATGTCGTGGACGAATGAGCCATACCTATACTTGAACTCCCTCTCCGCATAGACCATCGGGTACGGCATATCGACAAACTCTATCCTGCTAATCCTTATGATGGTGTCGCTCCAGTCATAATGTAGTTCAGCTACATACCCATAATCACCTAGGGGTTCGAAGGGCTTTTCAACCACGACATCAGTCTCAATCCTTACATCAGCGAATAAGCCCTTCTTACCTACCGATATGGTTAGTTTATCTGAACCCAACTGTATTGCGAAGTCTACGTATGCACCATCAACACCCGGTGCTAGCTCGAACTCCTTTCCGTTAATGTAGACCGTTCTTATCATGTCAGCTATCACGGCAGGGTCTGTATATACCTTACCACCAGCGGTTACTGCCTTAGGCTCTATTGCTGCACCGGCAACAAGTGTTGTTACTGGAACCTTCAGACCTCCGGTCACGTAATCCCATAGGTTTGCCTTACCATGTACTAACGTCTCAATAATGATCTTAGCACCGGTTATTCTAAGTTCGGATAGTGAGTACCCATACTTTGACGCTATGGTTGTCTCAACTAATGACTTAAGGTCGATAGTGGGTAACCTCCCAGTCTTAAGGATTTCCTTATACTCATCCCAAGTCTTACCGTAAGCGATAAAGGTTATACCGACATCTTTGAGTCCGTACCTCTTAGCTATTGATTCTATGTGCTCATAGTACTCACTGCTATACCTGCTTATCTCGTCTGATGGTAGAACCACAGCTACTGCACCATACTTATTGCCGTACTTATCCTCAACAACCGCTAGGTTTATTATGAAGGATCTCACACTTGAGTATGCTAGGTAGTGCGTGTATGCTCCAATTCCAGCATCAACTATTAGTGCTATGCCTACAATACCTAAGGCTTTAGACCCAACCTTCGTAGCAGTCTCTGCACTTGTAAGGATTAAGTCTAATGTCTTAAGGCTTATAGTGGTTCCTGACTTAGCTAGACCCCAAGCGATCGCCTTCTCAATAGCTATTTCGGCAGCCTTAGATGCTAGAGCCTTACCGGTAGCGAAGCTAATACCTCCCGATACGAACTCAAGACCGAAGACGCCTAGCAACTCTTTCCACGGGTCGAAGACCGGGGCAACAGTGACTACAGCTATTGATGGCTTCAGCTTAACCTCACTATAGACCTCAAGGGGTGCCGTAAATGGTACATCTATAGCTATGGCAGAGGATACGGTAGCACCTCCAAATCCGTGACCGTTCCAGCCGTAGAGTGCCTTAACGTTGTATAGTGCAGTAGAAGCTACTACATGTTCTGCATCAAAACCAGCCTCAGGTACATCCCTAGTCTCAAGAACTAACTTATCGACAGACCCTGAACTCTCAACTACGGGGTAAGCCGTAACTAATCCCCTGTAGTACATCCTGCCAAGCCTACCCTCAAGGACATCAGGGTCATCAGTAAGAGTGACGGGTATGGACTCAGTATAGACTCTAGAGATGGTTACCCTACCAGAGTAGAAGTAAAGCCTCCAATCCCTCTCAGGAGCCTCAAAAACTATGGGTGAGGAGAGGTCATGCATGCCCCTCTCAAAGACAGCAGTACCCCAGAACCTAACCCTAGGAACACCGGACTCAACACCCCTCCTAACAACTATATATAGAGAGTTACCTATGAACACATAATTACTACCCGGACTAACAGCGGCAGCACTCCACTGTGGTGACCCTGCACCTGCGAAGTGAATTACTATTGACTGATTGGTTAGTACGTCATATATTAGCGAGTAGCCCGGTCTCGAAGAATCTCTATGAGATGTTAGTGCGAATATCTCTGTTACCTTCGGTATCCACCTCTCGTAGAATGGGTTGTAGATCCATGAGCCATCCGGGGCGAATTTTTCTTGAAATATAACTCTGAATCCCTTAACCTCAAGAGTGGATGTTACATTACCAGTTCTAACCTCAATTCTCTCAACTTCGAGCTTCCCTATTATAGCCCAACCGTTCCTTGTACCAATTATTATGTATCCTACATTCCAAGGATCTGATATACCTAACGCACCTATACCGCTCTCATCGGGTAGCCTGTAATGTACTATTCTTGTATAATTCTTAATTTCATCATTCCAGACAAATATGTCTAGGTATGGATAGAGTGCACCACCAACAAGAATCACATTACCGTCGAGGGTCATCTGTAGCCTCCTACCGTAATCTCCGTACTCTACATGCTCAAACACCTTCACGTACTTGTTCTGTTCTGGATCATACTTAAAAACTAGAAGTTTTGCTGTATCATTAGTAAGTGAGCTACCAATATAGCCTACAGCTAGTGTCGAACCTGAATAGTCGAGCTGTATGGCATAGAAGTTCGATCCAGATGCAGAAAATCCCCACTCAATAGGTATTTCAGTCCATGACTCGGTATCAACGACGCTCGTGCTTGTGCCTAGGACTCTAATTTCTTCAACCATTCTCTTTGAGTCGGCAGAAAAGAATCCACTATAGTCCCAGACCTTTACCGCTTGGAATGGCTCCCAAGAAACTACCTCATAAGTACCACCGCTTAAAGTCCCTAGTAACTCACCATCAACGGTATAGACCCAGCAGTCACCACGCGATGAAATAAATCTACCGTCAAGACTTACATCGCCGTGACTACCGAATACAACAATATATTTCTCGTCTACAAACTTAGCCATATACGCCGTATGGCTTATCTCCCAGAGCTTCACTAGTGCCACCTTTGGAAGTTGCTGGGTGGATGTCGACGCAAGTGATGCAAGAGGCATGGTGTTAACCACTAATGCTATCACCAGCATTAACGAGGCAATTCTTCTTATGAGCCTCACCTTCGTATCCCCTATATTTATCTTGGGCAGGAGAAACTTAAATCGTTAGTTCTTAAAGATATAGTTAGGGGATAAGGATGAGAAGGAAGGCTGCACCAGTACTTATAGTTCTTGCCCTAATGTTGGGCTCACTATATCTGCCTATGTTGATGGTCGTGCCTGCCAGTGCAGGCAGTAGCTCAGACCCAGGATGGCTTGCGGGATGGAGGTATAGAATGCCTATAACGATAGACTACCCGTCAGCCATCGACTATGCTGTTCAAGTAGAGATTGTTCTGTCAAGCTCGAACTTTACTGGATGGGCTGATATGAGAAGTGATGGTGGAGACATAAGGTTCACTCTAAGTGACGGTGTTACGGAGATACCCTATGCGATAGAGGAATTCAACTATACTGCTAAGTATGCGAAGATAGTTGTTAAGGTTCCGCAGCTCCCAACAACCATCTACATGTACTGGGGCAACCCAACAGCAACCAGCAAGAGCAACCCAGATGAGGTCTACATATTCTACGATGACTTCTCACGGTATCAAGCCCCACAAGCTGGTCCAAGCCTGCCTGAGGGAAGGGGTGATTGTGATGCTGTTGTGCTCCCTAATGGAACAATCCTTGTGTTCGGTGGCTACTACCCTGATGGCTCATCCCCTAAGGACACGGTCTACAAGTTCAATGGCACTGGATGGGAGCTAGTCTCGACCATGCCGGTAGCTCTATGGGGAATGGATGCGGTAGCCCTCCCTAACGGAACAGTGCTCTTGTTTGGAGGGAGAGATTCAGCCGGTAATGAAAGGTACGAGTACTACAAGTATGACCCTGATACCAATACATGGGTTCAGCTCGGAACCGTGCCTCTAACTGCTTCAATAATGCAGGGGATAATGGCTATCTACAACCCGGACAAAGACTGGGTTCACGTAATATGCCAGTCAGACCACTACGTGTACATACCCAGTAACGATACATGGGTTCAGAAGGCTAGCCCGCCGGCACCAAGGAGGTGGGGTACCCTAGCCTACTATAACGGTAAGTTATACTTGCTTGGCGGAAGGGATGATTCAGCTAGTGCCATTACCTCAACAGTCTATATCTACGACGTAAATACCGACACATGGAGCACCGGCTCATCGGCACCAATAGCTTTTATGGGTGCTGGCAGGGATTATGCACTCTATGAAGATGTTGTTGTAATACCTGGGTTCTTAACGTCGGGTTCTGCCTTTGACTCAAGAATTATGGTATACAATATAACGGAGGACAAATGGTACTGGACATTATTCTCCAACCTTCATGCGAGAGACGGCTTTTCAACAGCCATGATTAACGGTACATTGTACGTTATAGGTGGTAGGGACTCTAGTGGGGGGCTTCCTAATGTTGACGTAATTGATGTAGAGACACTTATTAGGTCGTATCATAAGTGGATTCCGAACTACATAGGGAAAATATACGGCAACGTTGAGAATGGGTGGTATATAGTAAATGACGCTTACAGAAGCGATACCGCATACTGGATATATGACCCAACGGACACGGGCAATCAGCATAAAGCCATAAACACCACAGCGCTTCCTCCTCAGTTTGCTATAGAGTTTAAGCTAAGAATAATTGACGATGAGGTTAGCGATACTGGTGAAGTTGGCATAGCTTTGACAGCCGAAGACGATACAGTAATTACTTACGTGCATGTAGGGGATAACCAAGCTAGTGAACTTGTTCCCTATGTAGCAGTAATAGGTGAGTCTCTCCCAGCAAACTACCCATCAGATTGGGGGAGATACGATTCAGGTTCACCAAGCTATAACTATGGTATTCGTAAAATAGTTCCCTCAGGTACGGAGTACTTTGTGAAGATGGTGTACAAAGGCTCTGTCGTAGAAGTATATAATGAGACAATGAAGATTTGTGATGTTTCGATAACATCTACGCCAGCAGGTATAGCCCTTGCGGTTGGACACTACACTTCTTCTGCTGGGAACCAGTTCTTTGACGGTAGTGGAATTCAATTTGTAAAGGTATCCGTATTCCTAGACCCACCACCCTCAGTAGCTTTAGGTGCTGTCGAGTCAGCGGGAGAGAAGACCCTCCCGAGCGACTCCATGTTCCTAATACATGAAATAGGCTACAGTCCCAATTCAACCCAGTTTACCCACAGCTTCATGGCTACAAACACTACTACTGCCGACTATGAAACGAACTACACGTCACCCTATGGATGGAGGGTGTATGCTAATCCGTACCAGTCTGGAGGTACAGGATATGAGAACACCGCTACCCTCATAAGCGAGGTTAACATTACTCTTCCATACTCTGAGGTTTTAGTGGAGAATGTGACCCTGCTGGCGAGAACAAATGGTACTGGCAGCTTCAGGCAGTTATGGGTTAGAGTGCTTAACTCCACTGGCGATGTTGTTGCTGAGCTCACTAATGCAACTATAGGTACTAGCTGGGCAAAGGTAACTTTAACAGTAAATGCGAGCCTCAGCAACCAAGTAACTGTATGGATTAACGCTACCGTAAAGTCCACGGCAACGGCTGGAGAAGAAATAGGGATAAAGGATGTTGTGCTCCATGTAAGGTATGAGGAGTCACCGGTCGTTAGGGCTTCTTGGGTTCCCAATAGGGACTTCAACTGCTCTGCAAGCTTCTTCGTAGAGCTCGGAGATACTAGCTTGCTGAACACCAGCGTGATTCATCTCAAGCTAATAGAGTACCTAGTCTATAACGCAACCGACTACCCGGTGAAGCCTGTCTACGAAGGAAATGAGACCATAGGAGCACACCTATACAATGTGTATAGGGTTGAGCCTGCGAACTACAGCCAGGCAATGAATGTCTACGCTATTCTCGAAAACAAGTTTAAGACCTTCACTACTAGGGTTAAGAGCTACATTACAGACACTGCTCTTGTTGGCGAGCCAATAACCATAGAGCTACCTGTTGTAGGTAACGTCACTATCCCGAGCCTTAACATGAGCTTCATCAATGTTACCTCGGTTACTGTGAGGTTCAATGCAACTGGTACATACATAATAGAGGTTAATAGGACAAGAGCAGATATATGGAGCCTCGGCTACGGCTCCAAGGCAGTTATAGTGAAGTATGGCTCGTTCATAGTCAATATGCTTGATGTGGACTCTAAGGTTGTTGATTACGAGGACTTGACTCTCCAGCTAGTGGATAAGGCAAATGATTCCACTATCAGGGAAGTTTCTGGTAATGCTCAGTTCGCCTTAAGCAACCTATGGGCAGGCAACTATACGGTGCTCGTGAGGTTCAAAGACATTACTGTTGGGGCTAGGGACTTCGAGCTTAACATAACGACGGATGCATCAACTATAAACATGTACTTAGCCATGAGGAGCCTCGCAAAAGACTATAGGGGGCTTAACAGGACTGTGGCTTACGATTACACCAAGAAGCTCTTAGGTGTTGAAAACCTAAGCAGTAAGTTCCCGTATAGTCGCATGAGGATTCTGCTGAACGGTACTGGCTCCTTCAAGCTGTACATAAACTATAGGGGAGACCTCCCAACTAAGGTTGATGTTGTTGGGAATGTCTCTAACCTTGAATATTACTGGAACGGAACATACCTAGTTATTGAGGGTACCCTCGGTAGTGTTGGTGAGCTTAAGATTACAGATCTTTATAGACTTAGGGTAGAGATATATGATAGATTAGGTAATTTAATGCCTTCATGGATTTACGCCTATGTCAATGAAACTAAGTACTCTGGTGCTGTCGTGGAGGATTACTACTACCCTGAGGACTACGTGGTTAAGCTACCACCAAGTATTAACGGCTTCGAGTTCTTCGGGTTCTGGGATGGCTTTAACGAATCGACTAGGACTGTGAGTATAAACAACTCGGATGTCACGCTTAAGGTCTGGTATAGGGTTCCAACAAGGGTTGAGGGTGTTAGGAGCTATCAGGTAGCAGGTACTGCATTACTACCGTTCCTTAGGGAGGAAGGTGAAACTGTTAGGGTCTATATTGAGGGCTACCTTAAGGACTACTACGGTGCGGGAGTACCTAATAGACCCCTAACCATAAACATAACTAATGTCGAGACCGGCTATACTAGGAGCTATAACGTTACAACTGATATTGCCGGGTACTTCAGAAGCCCCGTAATTGAGCTACCTAGAGGTAAGACGTATAGGGTGGAGGTTATCTATGGGGGCGACGACATATACGTAGGTACTGTAGGCACTTCAGAGATTAAGCCTGAGGAGTTGCCTACAGCCCCCTTACTACCCTCAATACCTACTGAGTACCTACTAGGTATTGCTGGGTTAGTTATAGTTGGTGTTAGCGTATTCGCTATCGTGAGGGCTGTAGGACATATAGTTACAGGTATTACGGAGAGAAAGTTCGTGAGGAGGAGAAGGAATGCTAAGGATAAGGAGTCTTGAAGACCTAGGGACTACAGAGGTTACTGTTGAGGGTGAGAGGGAGAGGGTGAGGATTCTTAGGCTTAAC
>Ga0180301_10003631_pt1 | contig 12033 bp, 8 predicted proteins | sample GuaBasSediGuay16_FD_121797 | JGI IMG/M metagenome (GOLD analysis project Ga0180301, IMG submission 121797) | Subseafloor sediment microbial communities from Guaymas Basin, Gulf of California, Mexico - Guay16, Core 4569-2, 12-15 cm | ecosystem: Environmental > Aquatic > Marine > Hydrothermal...
AGTAATAGCCTTTATCACTACACTCCAGTATATAGAAAAAGTATTTCATAACGCTATCTTAGATTGACTGGAGGAAAATGTCAAGGGACCCCAAAACGTTTTTCTCGCTTTTTCCCACACGCCTTTTCCTCAACCTTTCCTTTGCCTCACTCGGAAAGAATTTTTTTGCCGCAGTTCACCTCCTTTTTTTAAGACAGAATACTTCCCACCCTCATTTGTCAAGGATACTACGGGTCCCTTGACATCTTTGATGTCAAGGGCTTCCGTTCCTCCCCGCCCTTGACACCTTGTGTCAAGGGCTTTGACAAACGAGCCTCTCTGGAAGTTCTTCCAAAAATAAAAAAGGAGGTTTCACTTATGCGGCAAAAAAATATTTGGAGTTCGGCAAAGGAAAGGAAGTTTGAGGATGGAGTATTGCGCGTGGATGCCTGCTTCAGGCGCCATAACATCCAGCGTAAATTCCAGTATCAATTCCCTTCAGAAGATAATTCTTTCTCTTTTGGCCGTTCTGCTTTGTGGGAAGAAAGGCGTCTTCAGAATAAAGTTGCCATTCTTCTTTCCAAGGGCCTTAAGCCATCACCCAGTGAAACATTAGAAGAGTTTGTTGAAAGACACAGTGAATTATTAGAAGAGGGAGGTGATGAGTAATGAGTAGTAACTTTTGGCAGAGAAACGCTTTGTATTGGAGGCAAATTTCTTCTCTGAGACTACTTCGGGGAGTGACAAAACGTAACGGGCTTTTCTTCTCTGAAATTCTACAAGTGAAGTATCAGAGAGGGGCAGAGCCCCTTTATGAAGGCTTATTGGCGAAGCTTTAGTGCGTAAGCACTATGAGCCTGAGGAGGTGATTTAAATGAACAAATACTATGTCGTTATCACCGGTTCTCGCAGTATTATCCATTCTGAAAACATCCCTCTGCTTATTGAGGCCCTTATTAAAAGAGGTATTGAGATTGTCGTGGGTGATGCTCCGGGAGTTGACCGGCTGGTTGTTTATGAAGCCGTTAAGCGCGGCTATGGCAAGCATATCACTGTTGTCGGTGCAAGAGGCATCTGCCGCAATAAGTTTGCCGTAGGAAAAGTGGGAAGGATAGTTAGGCTTTCATCTTCATATTTAGCGCGCAATCTCTATATGGTTGGTTTAGCAAAAGAATGCTTTGCTATCTGGGATGGTAAGTCAAGAGGAACAAAGTTTACTTTTGAGGCTGCCAAAAAGGCAGGCTTAGAAACGACAATCATTTACGAGAAAGGAGGTGATAAGTAATGAAGCTTATGACCAAAGAATTAGAAAAGTTATTTCCACCTTTGTATGCCACTGAAGAAAAAGATCCCAAAGATATCAAAATCATCGCCAAGTTTTTCACTCCCTGGAGCAACTGGACCTGGTATGCCACAGAATACGACCCTCAAAAAAGAATATTCTTCGGCTATGTCCGGGGCCTTGAGAATGAATTAGGCTATTTCTCCTTAGATGAGCTTGAGTCTTGCCGTGGTCCTCTTGGCTTAGAGATTGAGCGTGACCTTTACTTTGGCTTTAACCACACCTTAGCCGAAGCAATGGAGAAACCAATTTAAAGAAAGGAGGTGATGAGGTGTCTGTAAAAAAATGGTTAGTGGTTATGTACAAAATAACAATCCACATCCTGATACACTTCTGTATCTGGATAATCCTAAAAGGAGGTGTTTAAAATGCGTATTTTAGCAAATTACGGTTACAAAACAAACGGTGAAACTTACTCAGTAACTTTTGAAACTGTTGGCGATGTGGCAAAAGAAAACGCCGATGCTGTAGTCGATGAACTCTTTCGTATGGCAAAAGCGGCTATCCAACGCCAGCTCAATCCTCAAATAGATCCTTTAGAATTTCCTCCTCAGGAAGAAGAAATCCCTCAACCCAAGAGAAATGGCAACGGCAAGCCTCAGTTAAAAGATCCTTCCGCTCCTGCCACAAGAAAGCAGAAAAGCCTCATTGCTAAACTTGCCAAAGAAAAAGGCAGGTTCATTGAAGGCCTAAACAGCCTTACTATGCAGGAGGCATCAGAAGTAATTGATGAGTTAATGGCTGTTTAGCAAAGAAAGCCTGCCTGCCGGCAGGCAGGGGCGGGTCTATTCCTTGGCCCGCCCTTACTCTTTGTCACAAAATAACAATTTACTGACATATATGTTTAAGAGGTAGTGATGAATACTGAGGAGGGCACAGATTGCCGCAAACGAAATATACCCTTACGAAACAAGTTTCTTCTTTGAATTTGCTCCGGGGAGTGACAAGCGAAGCGTGTATCTCTTCAGTGAAAATCTTGCAAGCGGAGCTTCAGAGAGGGGCAGAGCCCCTTTATGAAGGCTCATTGGCGAAGCTTTAGTGCGCAAGCACTATGAGCCAGAAAGGAGGTTAAGAAAAATGAAAGGATATCATAATAACAATGGCTTTGATTTCCAGCACTTAAGCGTTACCTCAATAAAAATGTATCTGCGCTGTCCTTTACAGTTTATGTTCAGATACGTTAAAGGCTTAAAAATCCCACCAGTCGGTGCAATAGTTTTAGGTAAAAGCGTCCACAAAGGGTTAGAAGAAAACTACCGGCATAAGCAAAAAACTGAAAGAGACTTACCTCTTCCCAAAGTCTTAGAAGCCTACGCCGCCTTCTTTGATTTTGAAAAACAACAAGAAGAAATAGACTGGGAAGGAGAAAATCCCGGTAAAATCAAAGATGAAGGAATAGGCTTACTAAAAGTCTATCACAAAGAAATCGCTCCACCAATTCAGCCTCTTGCAGTAGAAGAAGAATTTATCCTTGAATTTGAGAATGTCCCTTATACTCTTAAAGGCTACCTTGACCTTGTTGACCAGAATAAAACCATCCGCGACACCAAAACTGCAAAACGTTCCTACCCTCAAGACTCAGCTCAAACTGATATCCAGCTTACTGCCTATAACCTCGCCTACAAATACCTAAAAGGCGAAGAACCAACCTCTCTCTGTTTCGATGTCCTGGTCCGCACCAAACAACCCAAGGTCCAAACCTTACAATCTCCACCACGTACCCATGCCCAACTTACCCGCTTCCTCAAACTCCTTGGTTCAATCGCAAAAGCAATTAAAACCGGTATCTTCTACCCCTGCGAGAATCAGCAGATATGTTCCTGGTGTGGGTACAGAGAGATCTGCAAAAAGTGGTGAAGCCTTTTATCCTTCCAGAATTCAATTGAAGTAAGATTAGAGCAATGTTATAATATGTAACAAAACGAAGTCGTTATGAAAAAGAAAAAATTCTTAGAGACCTACACTGTAGAAGAAGTAGCCGAAGCCCTCAAATTACATCCTTACACCATTCGCAGGCTTTGTCGTGAAGGCAAAATCCCCGCTTTTAAATTTGGCGGACAGTGGAGGTTTGATAAGAACGAAATAGATGCTTTTATTCGCTCAAAAAATTTAGCCAAGTAGTATAGAATAGAAGAATTTCAGAAGAGGCTTAGTTATGAATGTATTTGACTTAAGAAACAAACTTATTAAGGATTATAGTGATTATATCCAGAGTTTTATTCATATACGCGATCCTCGAATTCGTGAAAAAGTTAATAATGAGCTAAAAGAGGGATTATTATGGCCTGAGCCTTTGATTCAATTAAATCCTTCTTTTGCAGAAGGTGAAAGTATAGAAGAATTAGTTAACAAGGGTATTATCCATAAAGAGTGTTTAAAGATATTCAGGAAAAATAAAGATGAGCATGAGACCATAGGTACTCCGCTAAGGCTCTATAAGCATCAGGTAGAAGCTATTAAATTAGCCCTTCAAGGTTATAACTATGTACTTACTACTGGTACGGGATCGGGGAAGAGCCTTGCTTATATAATTCCTATAGTTGACTATATACTCAAACATGGTTCAGGGAAGGGTATAAAAGCTATTATTGTCTATCCTATGAATGCGTTGGCTAACAGCCAACTTGGAGAGTTAAGAAAATTCCTTTGTTTTGGATATCCAGACGGGAAGGGACCGGTCAGTTTTGCTCGTTATACTGGCCAAGAGTCTGAAGCAGAGCGACAGCAAATTGTTTCAGAGCCACCAGATATATTGTTAACAAACTATGTTATGCTTGAATTAATTCTTACCCGTCCCTTTGAAAAAGCACTTATAAAAGCTGCTAAGGGGTTACAATTTTTTGTTTTTGATGAGTTCCATACTTATCGGGGCCGTCAAGGGTCTGATGTAGCTTTACTAATTCGGAGAGTAAAAGAGGCTTTTAAGGCTCAGAATATTCAATATATCGGGACTTCGGCTACGATAGCTGGGCCTGGAACATACGAAGAACAACGTGAAGAAGTTGCTAAGATAGCTTCAATGATATTCGGTTCGCCTGTTAAGGCTGAACATGTGATAGGAGAGACACTAAAAAGAATTACCCCTGAATGTGATATGCATGACAAAAATTTTGTTTCCAGATTAAAGGAGCGTATTTCAAACCTTGCCTTAAAACCACCTATTACTTATGCCGAATTCGTTAATGACTCTTTGTCAAGTTGGATTGAAAGTACTTTTGGTGTTCGAACGGATTTTGTATCTGGTAAACTTGTCAGAGTACCTCCACGTAGTATATACGGGATAGATGGCGCTGCTAGAGAATTAAGTGAATTGACAGGGATTTCTATAGATATATGTGGTAAGGTCATTGAGGAGCAGCTGTTAGCTAGTTACAAATGCGAACCTAATCCTGTAACAGGATTTCCCGTATTTGCTTTTCGTCTACATCAATTCATCAGTAGAGGAGACACTGTATATGCGTCTTTAGAGTCTGAAGATGAACGTTATCTCACACTTAGAGGGCAGAAATTTGTCCCAGGTAATAGAGAAAAGATTTTACTTCCTTTAGTTTTTTGCCGTGAATGCGGTCAAGAATATTATTGTGTAAAAAGGGATATGGATAAAGAAAAGGGGCAATATGTTTATAAGCCACGTGAACTTTCGGATAGATTTTCTACTGAAGAAAGCGAGGCGGGGTTTATTTATATAAGCAAAGATGATCCTTGGCCAGAAGATATAAACGAAGTTATAAAGAGATTACCTGATAATTGGTTAGAAGAATGCAATGGTTCTATTCGAATTCGCAAATCTTATCAAAAATATTTACCTAAACATATTAGGGTAATACCGGAAGGGAAAGAGGCTGAAGATGGTTGTGATGCACATTTTATCTCTGCTCCATTTAGATTTTGTCTTAAATGTGGTGTCTCTTATAGTTTCCGCCAAATTAAAGATTTTCCAAAATTGACATCGTTGGCAAGCGAGGGGCGCAGCACAGCAACGACTATCCTGACTTTAGGAACGATACGTCACTTGATTAAGGACGATTCTCTCAGCAGTTCCGCAAGAAAACTGTTAAGTTTCACCGATAACCGCCAAGATGCTTCATTGCAAGCAGGACATTTTAACGATTTTATTGAGACCGGCATTCTAAGATCTGCTATTTATAAAGCCGTCAAAAATGCTGGTCCTCAAGGATTACATCATGACTTGATAGTCCAGAAAGTTTTTGAATCATTAAATCTTCCTATAGAGCTTTATGCTATCGATCCTGAGGTGAGATTCCAAGCACTTGAGGAGACAAAGCGGGCTCTTAGGTCCGTTTTAGGATATCGTTTATATCGTGATTTAAAACGAGGATGGCGTGTAACAGCCCCGAATTTAGAACAATGTGGGTTGATTGAAATCAAATATTTATCTCTTGATGAGATATGTAAAGCAGAAGATTTGTGGAGTAAATGTCATCCTGTATTAGCTAATGCCTCTCCTGAGGTGCGCTTTAATATCGCTAAAACTTTACTTGACTTCATGAGACGTGAGCTCGCAATAAAGGTGGATTATCTTGATCCGGTACGTCAAGAACAGATTCAACAACAAAGTTCCCAGCGCCTGATTTCTCCTTGGGCTATTGACGAGAATGAACGTATGGAGCACGCTTCTATCTTATACCCACGTTCAAGAACAAAAAATGACTACCGAGGACACACTTATTTATCTCCCCGAGGAGGTTTTGGGCAGTATTTACGGCGCCATTCAACATTTCCTGGATATTCTGAGAAAATAAGCATTTCAGAAACACAAGAGATATGTAGTCAATTACTTGAGGTGTTAAGGGTAGGCGGATTGACTGAAATTGTAGATCCCCCGAAGAGTAAAGATGATGTTCCTGGGTATCAAATACCTGCTTCCGCTTTAGTATGGGTGGCATCCGATGGTACCAACCCCTTTTATGATCCTATTCGCATTCCCCGTGCTCCAGAGACAGGGGGGCGCACAAATCCATTTTTTATTGAGTTTTACAAAACAATAGCAGATGATGGTAAAGGTTTAGAAGCACGGGAACACACTGCACAGGTTCAATACGAAGAAAGGATAAAGAGAGAGGAAAGATTTCGTGAAGGGAGACTACCTATTTTATTCTGTTCGCCAACAATGGAATTGGGCGTTGATATTGCAGAGCTTAATGCTGTTAATTTAAGAAATGTTCCCCCTACTCCTGCAAATTATGCTCAACGTAGTGGACGTGCTGGAAGAAGTGGGCAACCAGCAATAGTCTTTACTTATTGTTCAACTTTTAGCCCTCACGATCAGTATTTTTTCAAAAGGCCGAATCTGATGGTTTCAGGAGCTGTAACGCCACCGCGTCTGGATTTATCCAATGAAGATTTAATAAGAGCGCATATTCACGCGATATGGCTGACAACCACTGGCTTAAGTTTAGGAAGTTCTTTGGTAGATATTCTGGATTTAGAAGGGGAGATGCCATCGTTGGAGCTTAAGCAATCCGTGAAGGATACAATTAATTCCGAAATATATCTTAGCAAGACAAAAGAAGAGGCCAAGAAGATTCTTAATACAATCAAAGAATATTTAGAAGATGCTAATTGGTTTACAGATAGATGGTTGGATGATGTTATTGCACAGATCCCACAACGATTTAATTTGGCTTGTGAGCGGTGGCGAAATCTTTATCGTGCAGCAAGAAAACAGAGAGATTTCCAACATAAGATTGTTATTGACCATACCCGTTCCCAAGAGGATAGAAAACGTGCCAAACGACTTCGTTCAGAGGCAGAGTCACAAATTCAATTACTTACTGAAGTGCGAAATGTTTATGAGGGAGATTTTTATAGTTATCGCTATTTCGCTAGTGAGGGTTTTTTACCGGGTTACAATTTTCCTCGACTCCCGTTATCAGCATATATTCCTGGTAGAAGGCAGAGGACTTTGCATGATGAGTTTCTTTCTAGACCAAGATTTCTTGCAATATCAGAATTTGGGCCAAGAGCAGTCATTTATCACGAAGGTTCCCGTTACAGAATTAATAAGGTTATTTTGCCAATTGAAGAACAATCTGAGTCAGGCGAAGTTGTAACAACAAGAATAAAACAATGCGCTAAATGTGGTTATATCCATCAGATATTTGAAGGAGGAGGCCCTGATTTATGTGAATATTGTAAAGAACCTTTAGATATTGCATTAGACCAATTATTTCGTATCCAGAATGTTTCGACTAGAAGAATTGATAAAATAAATTCAGATGAAGAAGAACGACTTCGTATGGGGTATGAAATAATAACAGGAATTCGTTTCGTTAGCCATCAACAAGGGATATCTTCAAAGACAGCCGAAGTAAAAGTAGATGATGAAAAAATAGCCATTTTAACATATGCTGATACTGCAAATATCTGGCGAATAAATTTAGGGTGGAAGCGTAGAAGCAAAAAAGAACAATATGGATTTGTTCTTGATGTTGAAAGAGGCTATTGGGCACGTAATGAAGAGGAAGAAGAGGAAGACGATCAAGATCCCCTCTCGCCACGAACTAAAAGGGTTATTCCCTATGTCGAAGATAGAAGAAATTGCCTTATTTTTAAACCGTTATCTCAGATAGAAATGCCCGTTTTGGTTTCTCTTCAAGCCGCTTTAAAAAATGCCATCCAGGTTGAGTTTCAACTTGAAGAGTCGGAGCTCGCTGCCGAATTATTACCTTCGCGTAACAATCCTCGGAATATTCTTTTTTACGAAGCCTCAGAAGGAGGGGCAGGAGTGTTAAAGCAGTTAGTCAATAACCCTTCTACATTAGCTCGAGTAGCGAAAACAGCGCTGGACTTGTGCCATTTTAATCCAGATAATGGTGAGGATTTCAAAAAGGCACCAGGCAGCAAAGAAGATTGCGAGGCTGCCTGTTACGATTGCCTAATGAGTTATACAAATCAGCCCGATCATTCGTTTCTTGACCGTCATAAGATAAAAGATTATTTATTGAATCTTACCAAATCAGTGGTTTTTTCTTCGCCAACAGGAATTTATCGAGACGAACATTTAGAACGATTGATGCGTCAATGTCAATCAGAACTTGAAAGAAAATGGTTAGAATTTATTAATAAAAATAATCTTCGTTTGCCTTCAAGAGCGCAGGTGTTTATAGAGTCCTGTAAGACATCGCCGGATTTTATTTACGATGAATTTCTTACTGTTATTTACATAGACGGCCATCCTCATAGTTTTCCTGATCGTCAGAAAAGAGATGCTGCTCAGACAGATTGCATGGAGGATAAAGGCTACACAGTAATCCGTTTTAAGGCTGACGAAGACTGGATAGAAATCATAAAACAATACCCTAATATATTTGGGAGGCTATAGTGTCCTACGCAGTAGGCTCTTTAGTAAAAGTAAGAGATAGAGAATGGGTTGTTCTTCCAGGTTCAAATGACGATTATTTAATTGTTAAGCCATTAGGTGGTACAGAAGACGAAATAACCGGCATACATCTTTCTCTTGAAGAAGTTGCTCCTGCCAGATTTGATTTACCCAATCCTAATGATATTGGTGATTACCATTCTTGTCGTTTATTACGTGATGCAATTCGGCTGAGTTCAAGATCAAGCGTAGGCCCATTTAGGTCTCTTGCACGAATTGCAGTCGATCTACGCCCTTATCAATTTGTCCCCTTATTAATGGCATTGCGATTAGAACCTGTACGGCTTTGTATCGCTGACGATGTTGGTATTGGTAAGACAATTGAAGCTTGTCTGATAGCAAGAGAATTACTGGATCGAGGAGAAATACAACGGATAGCAGTTCTATGTCCACCTCATCTTGCAGAACAATGGCAAAAAGAACTTCGTGAAAAATTTCATATTCCTGCAGAATTAGTTTTGCCTAGCACGGCATCAAGGCTTGAGCGTTATTGTCAGATTGGTCAATCGCTATTTGACGTTTATCCTTTCGTAGTAGTCTCACTGGATTTTATAAAAAGTGATAGGAGAAGAAATGATTTTATCAGAGCCTGTCCAGAATTTGTTATAGTTGATGAAGCGCACACTTGTGCTTTTGGATTTGAAGGAAGAGGAGGAAGACACCAAAGATACCAACTTGTCAAAGAACTTGCAGAAGACAATAATCGTCATATGATTTTTGTAACCGCTACTCCACACAGCGGGAAGGAAGAAACATTTCGTTCTCTCTTAACGTTTCTTAATAAGGATTTTGCTAATTTACCAACTGACCTTAGCGGTAAAGAAAATGAACCTTACAGGAGGAAATTAGCTCAATATTTTGTCCAGAGAAGAAGAAAAGATATAGAACATTTCCTTACAGAAACAATTTTTCCTACAAGAGAGGAAGCAGAAGAAACTTACTCTCTTTCTCCCCATTACCGCCAGTTATTTGAGAAGGCCTTGCGTTATGCACGCAAAACAGTAAAAGATACCTCCGGAGGTCAGTATAAACAGAGAGTTAGATGGTGGTCTGTATTAGCCCTATTGCGTTCTTTATCCTCAAGTCCTGCGGCAGCTGCTGCAACTTTGCGTGAGCGCTCGAAAGTTATAGACTCAGCAACTCCTGAGGAAGCCGATGAGATAGGGAAAAATAGTGTTTTTGATGTTGCCACCGATGACCAGACAGAAGGGATAGATATTATTCCAGGTTCTGATCATAGTCAAATAGAAAGCGAAACCGAAGGTAAAAATGAGAAACAAAGAACATTGCTTGCTATGGCTCGCGATGCAGAGTCAATTACTCCTGAACAGGATTTTAAACTTCAAAAGGCAATTAAGTTGCTTAAGAAAATTATAGAGGATGGATATAATCCAATTGTTTTTTGCAGATTTATCCCTACAACTGAATATGTTGCAGAGCATTTGCGCAATACCTTAGGGGTCACTTTTAAGGACTTGGAGGTAATAGCTGTTACTGGTCTCTTGCCGCCGGAGGAACGTAAGTTAAGAGTAGAAGGGCTAGCCACCTTCAAAAGGAGAATATTAGTATGTACTGATTGTCTAAGCGAAGGTATTAACTTACAGGATTATTTCAATGCTGTGTTTCATTACGATTTATCTTGGAGCCCCACCCGCCATGAGCAAAGAGAAGGGCGTGTTGACCGATTTGGACAAGCCAGTGAAAAGGTAAGGGTTTTAACATACTATAGCATTGATAACCAGATAGATGGAATCGTCCTTGAGGTATTAATTCGCAAACATAAAACTATCCGTCATTCTTTGGGGATTTCTGTCCCTGTCCCTATAGATACAAATGCAGTTACTGAAGCCATTTTTGAAGGGTTATTACTTAGAGAGAAAGCCAGAGGGGACCAAACACAGCTACTTTTGGATTTCATAAAACCCCAGAAACAAGCTCTTGATATTGAGTGGGATAATGCCGCCGATAGAGAGAAACGCTCTCGGACAATGTTTGCTCAAGATGCTATACAACGGGCGGTGGTAGAAGAAGTCTCGGAGGTTATATCTAATATAAAAAACGCAATTGGTAACTCAGAAGACGTAGAACAGTTTACTATAGATGCGCTTAGACTTCATGGAGCAGTTGTTACAAAAAATAGCGGAGCATACTCTTTTGATTTAGAAGGACTCCCCCGCGCTTTAAGAGAAATTTTATCTCTCGATAAAAAATCCCGGATAAAGTTTAACCTTCCTGTTAAAGATAGTGAAATATATCTAAACCGTACTCATCCTTTCGTGGAAAATTTAGCGTCCTATATAATTGACAATGCGCTTGACCCTATTATGGAATCACGAGCCAAACGCGCAGGGGCTATTAGAACCAACCTTGTGCAGGTAAGAACTACACTGTTGTTGGTAAGATTTCGTTATAGTCTAATAACTATCTGCAGGGATCGACAAAATAGTCAGTTAGTGGAAGAATGCAGATTAATGGCCTTTGAAGGGTCTCCTGAAAATGCAACCTGGATTAAAGAGATGAATTTAGAAGTATTACTGAAGGCAGAACCAAAAGCAAATATATATCCTGAACAAGCAGCAAATTTTATAAAAAGAGTAGTTGATAATATAGATTATCTTATGTCCAACATTAACAGAGAAGCAGAAAATAGGGCGGGACAACTACTACGAGAACATCAAAAAGTCAGGGCCGCTGCAAAAATAAAAGGCATAACTTATAGAGTTGAGGCTAAACTCCCAGCGGATATTCTGGGTATTTATATTTATCTACCGGCAAATACTTAAGGCTATGAATGAGGACAAATAAAAATATTTTCACTACAATAAAGACAGAGGGAGGACTTCTTCCTGTAGATTTATTGCAAAAAATCTCTCTTTTTGACAAATCGTTACAAGGCCTTTCTTTAGAATCGTATCATCTTAACCCCAACGAACATATAAACGAAGCCATAAGCAGAAGTTGGAACCGTTTAGTTAATGCTTGGCAGTCTTTTCAAAATGCCCGCCAATCTCTTTCTAAAACCGATCCCGGAACAACCATTACCCGCGAACGTTGGCTTCTTGTCCTTTTCCAAGAATTAGGATATGGACGCCTGACGCTTGCCAAATCTGTTGAAATAAATGGTAAAACTTATTCTATTTCCCATTTCTGGAAGAATTCGCCTATTCACCTTGTGGGATGCAACATTGATATTGATAAGCGAACCGCCCGTATCGCTGGAGCGGCCAGGGTGAGCCCTCACAGTCTTGTCCAGGAATTTTTAAACATAAGCGATGACCATCTTTGGGGTTTTGTATCTAATGGCCTGCGC
>Ga0180301_10003632_pt1 | contig 12031 bp, 12 predicted proteins | sample GuaBasSediGuay16_FD_121797 | JGI IMG/M metagenome (GOLD analysis project Ga0180301, IMG submission 121797) | Subseafloor sediment microbial communities from Guaymas Basin, Gulf of California, Mexico - Guay16, Core 4569-2, 12-15 cm | ecosystem: Environmental > Aquatic > Marine > Hydrothermal...
ATTCACTTCTTAATGCAACAGAAATCAAAGAAGGCCCTTTTCTAAAAACTGCTGGCGGCACATTCTTTATGGTAAAAGAATTTACAGACAATTACAATGAAACACATGGTAGAATATGGGCTGCGTGCGTACTTGAGGGACAAGGGCCAGGAACGACTAGGGCGGGTACACTAGCAATAATAACTTTCAAAGCGAAATTAAATGGAACAGCAATCTTACATTTAGCCGAAACAGACCTAATAGATTCAGAAATGCCGCCGAATCATATATCGCATGTAACTGTTGACGGTGGTGTTAAAATCCTCAATGTGGACATATCTATACTAAATGCTGAAGCATCAAAAACGATAGTCGGTCAAGGATTTCCAGTAAACGTGTCGGTCGCCGTCAAAAATCAGGGAGAAACAATCGAAACATTCAATTTAACAGTCTACGCAAACACATCCGAGATAGAAACAAAACAGATTACCCTAGACAGCAATACTTCTACAACTATAACCTTCACATGGAACACTACCAATCTCACTAAGGGCAACTACACTATAAGTGCCTATGCTTGGCCCACCCCAACCGAAACGGACACAACAGATAACACATTTACCGACAGCTGGATATATATAGCCGTCCCCGGAGACGTAAACCTAGACCAAAAAGTCGACATGAAAGACATAGTCCTAATTATCGGAAAATTCGGAACAAACCCCACAAACCCAAACTGGAACCCAAACTACGACATAAACAACGACCAAAAAGTCGACATGAAAGACATAATACTAACAATTTCAAACTTCGGAAAAATAGACCCCTAATCTCTAACCCATTCCCATTTTTCATACACAAGAAGCTAATACTTTAAAAACATAAGAACATCAGAATGCTATAAAGCCAAAATCCGCATTTAAGGCGATAAAATTTGCATTTCATTCGTGTACTAAACTCTATTGTAAAAATTGATGCTGTAACAGTCCTTATAAGCGTAATAATTTTAGGCGTTTTTGTTGTGTTAAATAAACTTTCGGTAGCCAAATTTACTTTCTACTTCCTTCTTGTATTAATGATCGAAGTGATGATGCTTGTCTGTATTGGATGCATTGGATAATTCTCCTTGTATAACCAACACTATAGTAGAGAATGCTGTTAATATCCCTACAGTCAACCAAAATGTAATTTTTAAAGATTCATTTGCATTTGAAGTAATTATCTTTTCATCTACTAGAGCATATTCCCTAGATTCTCCCGTGATGATGCATTTAACAATATTAAAAGAACTATTAATAAAACGAGTAAAGACGATAAATTCGGTTGCACTCCTGGGGTACAATACATCCTTTGAGTTCTCTGGAACGTAGAATAGATATGCGTCGGTAATACCGACAAAACCTTTTTTATCATAACATGCAAAATTCTGAAAGTTATTAATTTCTTTATCTCCAATATTTTCAATGTATCCTTTTACTACGGTTTTGTCTGGATACAAGGTTACACTTGCATGGGAAACTTTAAGGCCGAAGGGTTTACCTGCATAAATCTTGTAAGATGAGACTTTAACATTGTAATACATGTATCCTGCTTCTATCTCCAAATTTGTAATACATGTCTTTTGCCATGTATTTTGGACCGTTACAATTTTAATTTGCCGCTTAAAATGAGACATGTCAAGCTTTACATGAACCAGATAACGAGCAACAGAGTAATTAGAGGACACATAAATAGGAGGCCCATAATTATCATAGTGAACCCTTCTACTCGCATCCCTGCCTTCCTATCAGCTGAAAGCTCTATTACCCTTAATTGACACTTTACGAAGCCATCTCCAATATATTCACGGTCTTCTACCTCTATTGTAGAAAAAAGCGAATTAAATACTCGAAGTATTCCGAGAATAAAAGCGCAGAAACCTTCAAAGGAAGCGGTCATCATGTAAAACATGAAAATATTCAAATTTAGCATCACTTTTCAATCTGTACCTTTAAAACCATTGGCCATACTCCATTTTTGCGTAAATAATCTATTAAAAAGTTTTTTATTTCTTTTTCTGGAACGTATCTTCCAACAACTATTTGGCTTAGTTCACCTGGTTTAGGCCTACTACGAAGTTTTGGGATAATGGCATTTGTTGGGATATTATATTTCCTAACAACTTTTATCCGAAATCTCTCGTATCCATGTATAGGGCATTTCATTTCAATTAAGAAGTTCATGATTTCCCTAAAAATAAAAGTTAATTGTCTAATTTATTTTTGTCGGATGACTCTCGATCGAAATCTTTTCCTTCTTATTTTTCTTTTGTTCCGTCTTCTTAACACTATATATAACACAAGAATTAAAACTGACGTTATGATAAATACTACAATTATGATAGTTTGCCAAATATTCGGGCTTCCACCGGCTTGCCCGTCGGGTTCCGGGACGATTTGCTCCAATTCGCTTTCCACTATATAATCAGGTAATCTAGAGTATGCTGTGACGAAAATTTTTCTTACATTCACTTCAATTTCTGAAAGGTTTCTAGCAAGAGGGACATGAAAGCTAGTTTGTCCATATCTATAAAGTTTCTCCTCTTTAATGGGTGCAGTATCTGCGCTGCAATCGATTATCTCACCTTTTTCATCGAATACTGCCCCGAAAACAATCAAGCCTTCTTTTTCTATGTCGTCACCAATGTTTTTGATGCTCCCCTCAATTGCGCCTGTGTACCCAAGATAGCGAAAGAATGCATACGTTATCTGCAGTTTTTTCTCTATTTGCCTATTACTTACATCATAACTTTCTACTTGGACTTCATAATCTGCCACTTTATCTGCCGCTTCAAACTTATATATGTGAAACGGAGCTCTATATCCGCTTGGAACCCATGGAAACTCGATTTTAGCATTTTTTGTGCTAAGCTCATTCCCATTTTCATCATAGAATGTAGCTTTAACCCAAACATTTTCTATCGTTGACGGGAGATTATTTACGATAAATCCGGTCACTACGTAACCAACTATTTCTCCTTCCCTTTTTAGAGGATATCCAGTATAACAATCAACTTTTACATCGCCCATGCACGGAACATTAATTATTAGAAATTTAGAGAAAACTGAAACCAGGAGCAAGAAGGAAGTCAGCAATGTTACTGTTTGCCTTTTCATTTTAGCTCATTCTCACTATCACTATTGCTCTGTCAAACGTAAATACTTTACCTTAGAACTATTTTCCACTTGCAATCCAACCAAACATTATGCCAATAATGATGCATGGAAGCTCGATTATCAAAAATTTCAATGTAAAACTTAATGTTTCCTCAATGTATAACGGTATGTACCAGTAGTGACCAAAAGCAAGTGGAGGGATTAGAAGTAATATCAGAGTTGCTAGTAACGTTGTAAATGAAGATAAGATCGTGTATATTAGCCCAGTTTTCATATTTCCAGAATAGTAACCAAAAAATAAACTAAAAATAAAGGCTAATGCTAATCCCACCCCAAAATTGACTTTCCATAAGTATATAGATAAATAGATTGATGTGCGGTCGAGTGTAAGAGCAAGAATCCCAAGTAAATGCCTATAATCCGTTAACACCGAAAGAGTTGACTTTTCCATGTTTCTAAATAAATTTATAGACAAACATTTATTTTTTTCTTAATCATAACCTTTACCTGTGCGCGTTATGAAGAAAACACCTATGGTAATCCTGATAATTACCGTGATTTGCTCACTCTTCATAGTGTATACTGAATTCCAATTTTATAATTCATATTCTTTAATTTCTCTTTTTAGACCGACGCTTTATGACCTTAAAGTGGATGAAATAGGGACTTCTCTGAAAATTACGCTAACCATATTTCTCTCGAATCCCACAAACCTTAGACTAAATGTTATATCTATTTATCTTAGCATATGGGTTAACCAAAAGAAAATCGAGTTATCTAATCCGGCTGATTTCCTCTACTTGGTATTACAACCTTACTCTAACAAAACAATATTTATTCAAAGAACTATTCCAAACGAGCAGATTCCAAGTACAAGTGAGAGAGAGTGGTTCATCCAAGCAACCTTTTATATTAAAGGGGTACCCTTCAAGGATAGTATGCACTTTAGGGTATATGGGTACTTTAAAAAATAGGTGAAGCATGAATTGAAAAAATTTAGGCTGAAATATCCCTACAAACTTCGGTGGGTGATATTTAGCTTACTTTTGTTTCTGTTTGCATTAATTAGTGTCGCCCTTACTCTATGGTCTGATATCTCAGCGCTGATGGTATATATGTTGCTTTCCTTACTGCTTTCGTGTATATTCTTTGTAGTAAAGTATAATGTATATCAGAGGATCGATTATGCTTACCGAGGAAGTCCCTTTCCAGTAGTTGAAAGGACCGAGCAAGACGAAGGTTCAAAAATAAGTATAATAATCTTAATTCTTCTATCTATTGTAGGTTTCTTAATTCCTATGGTGGCTTTGTTCTTTTTATCTCCTAAAATGTGGATTGCCTTAATAGCAGGATTTGTTACAGGAACGAGTTTTCCAGAGGTACTTCTCTATTTACTCTCAGAAAAATAAAAAAGAGGGTAAAATGAGTGTTTTAGCTTTCAAGCGGAAAGTGACAAGCGACGAATCTATTCTTTGATATCTCCATTAGTTGTGGTTCTTCTTTTTTGCATTTTTCTTTTGCATACGGGCACCTTGTATGGAACCGGCATCCCGGTGGCGGATTTATCGGGCTTGGTACTTCTCCTTTTATAACTATTTCAGTTCTCCTAGCTGTCGGGTCAGGAACAGGTACTGCAGCTAGTAATGCTTCCGTGTAGGGATGTAATGGATGCTTTATAATGTCTTCACTTGGGCCTTCCTCTACTATTTTTCCCAAGTACATTACGGATATTCTGTTACACATGTATCTGGCTAGAGCTATGTCATGAGTTATATATAGATATGATACGTTGAATTCTTCTATCAACTTTAGCATTAGTCTTGCAACTTCACTCCTTATAGAAGCATCAAGCATTGAAACTGGCTCGTCCGCCACTATGAACTTTGGTTCAACAATAAATGCTCTTGCAATAGCTACTCTTTGTCTTTGCCCTCCGCTAACTTCATGTGGAAATCTGAAAAGAAATTCCTCTGGAGGCACCAGCCCCACAGATTCAAGGACCCTACACGCTCTCTCGTAAATTTCCTCTTCGCTATGTTCCTCTTTTTGTAATCGAAGTGGTTCTGTTACTATGTCATAAATGCTCATTCTTGGATTCAGAGATTCATAAGGATCTTGGAATATAATTTGCATTTTTGCCCTTAACCTTTGCAATTCTTCGTAGGTAAGCGCTGTTAAATCGTTTCCATTAAAGTATATTTTACCTGTGGTCGGTGGAATAAGTCCTACTAAAATCCTTCCAGTTGTTGTTTTTCCGCATCCGCTTTCTCCAACTAAACCAAAGACTTCCTTCCTTTTTATTTCAAAACTTATGCCATCCACTGCCCTGACTAGAGGGACTTCTTTTACTAATAGACTTTTTATGAAACCTAACTTTATCGGGAAATATTTTCTTAAGTTGATTGCCTTTATTATTACGTCATTTCTGTCTCTTTCCATCTCTTTCCCCTCATTTTTACTTATTTCGTCACAAGGTGGCATGCTACAAAATGGTTGTCTTCGGCTTCTATGTATGGCGGTTCTTCTTTTCTACAGATATCCATTGCGTATGGGCATCTTGGGTGAAACCTGCAACCCTTAGGAGGTGAAAGTAGGTCTGGTGGAAAACCAGGTATAGCCGCCAATTCAGTTTTTCTCCCAAGGATGCTTGGGAATGCTGCAATTAATTTCTGGGTGTAAGGGTGCAGTGGATATTTGAATATTTTTACAACATCTGCGAACTCTACTATTTTTCCCGCATACATTATTGCTGATTTACTACAAATCTCCGCTATCATTGAGAGGTCATGGGTAACCAGTATTAATGTTAGCCCCAGCTTTCTCTGAAGTTCTTTCATAACCTTTAAGATTTGAGCTTCAATGATGACGTCTAAAGCTGTTGTGGGTTCATCAGCAATAACCAAAGAGGGATTACATGCTAAACTCATTGCTATTACTGCTCTTTGTTTCATTCCTCCACTAAGTTCGTGTGGATAACGGTCAAGTCTGGAACTGCCTATGCCCACTAGATCCAACAGCTTCCCAGCCCGGTCATAAGCTTCCTTTTCTTGCACCCCTTCATGTAAAATTATTGCTTCTGCTATTTGTTCTCCTATTGTCATTGTGGGGTGAAGAGCATTCATTGCTCCTTGGAATATTGTAGAAATTTTTTTCCATCGTATCTCTTTTCTGAAAACTTCAAGCGGCATGTTCAGTATGTCTTTTCCTTCGAAAATTATTTCGCCACTGACATGTGCGTTATGTGGAAGTAATCTTAATACAGCCATCATCGCTGTTGTTTTTCCGCATCCGCTTTCTCCGGCTAATCCTACGGCTTCTCCTCTGTTAATCGAAAGGCTTATGTTATCTACAGCTTTCACGTAGCCTCTTAAAACCCGGTAATAAACCCGCAAATTATTGAGCTTTAGGATTTCTTCCGTCAACTAACGCCGCCTCCTTAATCTTGGATTAACTATTTCGTCAACGGCATGTCCAATAAATACGAAGGCTAGGCATAGTATCGTTATTGCGAATCCTGGCGGGACTACTACCCACCACGCTATGACGTTTACTGAGAGTGCATTTGTTTCTTGGGCTGTGTGGAGTATTTTGCCCCATGTTGGTGAAAAGGGATCACCAAAGCCAAGAAAACTTAAAGCTGCTTCTGTAATAACCGCACCGGGTACCGAAAGGATGAACGATGCAAGTACCACTGGTAGGACGTTCGGGACTAAGTGCCTAAGCATTATGTAACTTTTCGATGCACCGGACGCTATAGCACTTTCTATAAATGGCCTTTCCCTTAATGAGAGAACTTGTGACCTGATTACTCTTGAGAGTCCCTGCCATCCGAATATAGCTATTAGAACTACTACCCACCAAACGTTGTATCCGAAAATCGAAATTAGAATGATAAGAACTGGCAAGCCTGGTAAGCAGAGTAGTATGTCTACTATTCGCATTAAAGTCTCGTCCACTATACCTCCAAGGTAGCCAGCAAGTATTCCAACGAACATGCCCAATGTGACAGATAAAAGTGCAGCCGCTAATCCTACTGCCAGAGAAATTCTGAAGCCATGAATTAGTTGCGAGAATACGTCATGGCCGTAACCGTCAGTGCCTAATAGACCAAAAATTCTTCCGTAAATCCTTAATGAAGCATGCGAAATTGTTATAGTTCCTTTGGCCCTTTCAATTGGTACTTCAACCCACGTTTTAGTTTCCTCGTCCCAGACAACGCCTGGTTTTACTGTGACTATGAACCTTAGAGTGTAGTTGCCCGGGGCACTAAACATTTCTCTTGTCATGTTCCTATTGTTTGCGGAACCATACCCTAGTTTTTCGGCTAGTTGAGCTTGACTTGAAGCTAAGTTTACGCTTGACGTGATATTTGAGGACCAAAATGCTGGTTTTGCATATGGGTCAAGATACTTGAGTTTCCACCAGTTTTGATCCCATATCTCAAATATTTTTCCTTCAGAGTTGATAAATTGAAGTCTGAGCATATATGCCATCGAGCCATTGGAGCCTAGTGGTATAGGAATTACTACTACTTTTCCACCTATTATGATTGTCTTATAAACTGTAACAATTTCCTTTGGTTCTGCCTTCCAGTTAAATTTCATAGAAAACAAATTCAATGTTTTACCTTTATAGGGGTAATTAAATGTGGCCTCTAGTACTACTGTCACAGGATCATCGCTTTTTGTTTTGTTTGCGTCATAATAGATGTTGATATTTCCTTGCGTTTGGTTCATTGAAATTGATTCTGGAAAGGTTGTATTAGCTGGACTCCATCTTAGTTCGTATGTAGTATCCTTTGGAAGGCCCCTATGTGAAGGGCTTATAATCCCTATCCATTCAGGGAATGCGAATCTGTCTGCATGTCGTTCTGGATTATCTGTTCTCACTTCCTCTTCACTGTATGGGGCGATCCATGGAGAAAATACCGCTACTACGAGATAGATGATGAGTATTGAAAGGCCAATCATCCCTATTTTGTTATGGGAGAAATCTATCCAGAAATTTTTTATTCTTCTCTTAAGAACTGTTCTGGCTTGTTTACTTAGAAATCCCATGGTTTCTACCTCCTTGCACCTACTCTGATCCTTGGATCTAAAAATCCATAGAGTATATCCGCTATGAAATTGCACAGTATTACCAGTGCTGCGAATACGAAGAGAACTGCTTGTGCAATTACGTAGTCTGGATTAGCCCTACTAAGTGCATTTATGTACCACTTCCCTATTCCTTCAAGCCCAAATATTGTTTCCGTTATTATGGCTCCCGTTACTACCCCAGGAATTGAAAGCGTTATCATTGTTGCAATTGGCGGCCTTATGCTTTTGAATGCATGTTTCCAAAGCACATCTCTTTCCTTCAATCCTTTTGCTCTGGCCGTCATTATATAATCCTGAGTTAAGGCATCCAGCATCAAGTTTCGTGTATATAACGCCCAGCTTGCAAAGCCCGCTACTACCAATGTAAAGATTGGCACTATCATGTGCCAAACAACGTCAGCAGCATAGCCTAAAGGATCAGTTGGTGGATTTACACTTACCCATCCTCCTGTTGGGAATAAGCGAATACCGTATGCTACATTGATGTAAACAAGTGTGAGTATCGTTAGTAACTGTATGAAGAATGTCGGGAAGCCCCATGTAAAGAGTCCTAATGCCATAACTGCGGTGTCTTGAGGTCTCCCCCTTTTCGAAGCTGCGTAAATACCAAGAGGGACTCCTATTAGAATGTTTAGAATTAATGCACTTCCTAGGAGTGTTACTGTAAACGTCATTCGCCAGGCCATTTGACTGGCTACCCAGTCGTGCATTGTAGGGGACCACCCAAAATGGGGTGGAAGTATTCCAAAGGAGAACATGTTTTGTAGGTATTTAAAGTACCTTATATGGAGCGGATCATTGAAGCCGTAAAGTTCGAGTATTCTCTGTCGTTGTTCTTCTGTCATTTCTGGGTCTAACAAGTAACGAGTAGGGTCTGCTGGATAGATGATGAAAAGTAAAAAATTGATCGTTGCTACAACCCATAGAATGAATATGGCTATTATTAACCTTTTTGCCAGGTATGCTCTAAACGTCATTCTTCTCCCTCTCAGGTACATTAATATTTAGAGATTTACTGGGTAAATAGAGCAATAGTTGATTATTTAAGTTTAACTTAGTTTTACGTTTTTAGCATTAGTTTTTCATGTAAAAATCTTCCATAAACTTTTTATGCTTGATCTTTGTGATAATAACGTTGAAGGAAAGAGAAGGGAGAAGAGAAAATGAGGAAATTATTGCTATCAATAGTTGTGTTAGCTATGCTATCGCTGTTGGTTATACCAGTAATGGCTACTCCGACAAGAGATCGCGTTCCGAGACTTGATGAAATGTACTTTGTGGTCAAATACCCAGAAGCTCAAGCTATAACTGCCGCTTTAGCCGGCGAAATCGATTCCGTTGTTGATATGATTGATCCGGAGAATGTCATTACATTGCAGGACAACGGCTGGAGTATAAGCGCTAATCCTGGTTTTCACATGTGTTATTTGGGGATAAACTGTCGTGATTATGCTCCTGATACTGCTGGCTACTTTACGGGTGCTCCTTATGGGGAGAGGGCTCCTGGATTCCCACTGTATCCGCTGAACCTAAGCGAATTTAGGCTTGCTTTGCATTATCTTATAGGTGACAAGAAGGATGCTTGGATTGCAGAACTCTACCAGTTTATTAACGTAAGGTTGGACACATGTATCCCACCAGCCAGCATTTTCTGGTATAATCCGGAAATTCCGCCTGTGCCTTACGATCCCGTTGCTGCGTACGATCTACTGACAAGTTTAGGCTTTAGCAACGATACGGGCATCTGGATTATGCCCAACGGAGAGGAACTTAGAAAGATATACGTCATGTCTCCACAGGAGGCTCCACCATCAGTCACGTTAACAGGATACTGTGTTGATGCTTGGAATGATTTCTTCGGTGTTGGAAGCGATGATCAACCATACTTCATCCACGTGCCAGTCAGCTTCTACGATGAGGTTGACTGGGTGTTCGGCAACCGCGACTTTGATATTTACTTCCTATGCTGGGGACTCAGCAGGGACCCAGACTATCTATACAACTTCTTCCACCCAGACATGGACTACTTTGGTGGCGACAACAGCCCAGGCTTAAATGTCCCAGAACTGAACGATTTGCTCTATGCCATCAAATACTGGAGATGGCCAGATGGAACCTACATCACAACTATGGAGGAGATGAAAGAAATAGTCTACGAGGCGCAATGGTACATCTACTACCTGACACCATACATACCACTCTATTCAAGAAGATACCACAACGCATGGGCCCCCGGTCTACAATGCTGGGTTGAATCATTAGGATATGGATCGGATAACGGTTACACTTACTATTGGATTAACTGGAGGGGCGCCGCTGCTGGTGAGCCAGATCCAACTAAGCCAAGCATGAAATATCATGTTGCAGGACCCATCCAAGTATTAAGCCCTGGATACTCTGGTTCAGCCTATGAATATCAAATCCTAAGTCGTCTCTACGACGGTTTGATGGATGTTAATCCATTTACTCATGAGGACATAATGTGGGCGGCTAAGAGTTATTCATTTGAACCTTGGAGCGACCCTGATCAAGGCGTAGAATATGGAATGAAGATAACCTTCACACTACGTTCAGGAATAACATGGCATGACGGCGAACCTGTGACCTCAGACGACTGTATATTTGGCTACGAGTTCATGAAGAGTGTAAAACCTCCCGAATATTCAGATATATGGGCAACCTATATCTCGTCTAACAAGATAAATGACTACACCTTTGAAGTCTACGTTAATGCGACTGGAATATGGTACGTATACGCCTATGCTGGCCTAGCTTTGGTTTATCCACCACAGATTTGGGGTCCATATGGTCCGGCTGATGCTAATGCCGACGGTGTGGTAACACCAGAGGAGGCAGAACTATTCGATCCTGCTGGAACTCCGCATCCATCTGTGGAAGGCCTAACGTGTCTAATAGGCACAGGCCCATGGATATTTGACTACTACGATGACGTATCGGCAACAGCCCATGTAATTGCTAACGAAAACTACTGGGCAAAGAACTTCTTAAGAGAGGACTTCAACTTCGACGGAAAATGCGATATGAAGGACATAATAAATACAATCGCCGCGTTTGGAACAGTTCCAGGCGACCCAAGATGGTACTATGGCCAAGCAGACGTAAACTGTGACTACAAGGTTGACATGAAGGACATCATTATGGTAATTGGCAAGTTCGGTTCTATTACCTTGCCAGGATAGACAAATATACTTCCCCCATTTTTTATATTATATATTTTAGCGAAAGTCTAAATTTTAAACCAGTTGCTTCTAAAGGATGTTGATCCATTGATACATCAAACTATGTTAAGACTGAAACTGAAATAGAAGATAATTCCGGAATGCTTAAATTTCAATTTACACAAGATAGAAGGTGAAGAAATGGGTGAAGGGAGAAGGAAATGAATATAAAATCGAAATTAGTGTCAACACTGATTGTGCTAATATTGACATCAGGGTTCTTCGGCGTCATATCACCAAGCTCTGCGCAAGGAGAGACTGAATTAAAAATTTTGAATCCAATATTGGGAACCAATCAATTTGTTTTCACAACGGCTACAACCCACGTAGGCGATACATTTGAAGCTGAAGTTTGGGTGTTCAGCGTTACAGATCTGTTTGGCTGGCAGCTAAATGTAACTTTTGACAATACAATGCTCAATGTTGTGGATATATATCTGCCCGCTGACAACATATTCGCTGGCAAAACCACTCTTCCGGTATCAAAGGACATTAGTAATGATGCTGGCTATGTTCTTTGGGGTGTATCACTAGGGCCCGGCGAATCTCCGGTTTCAGG
>Ga0180301_10003633_pt1 | contig 12029 bp, 15 predicted proteins | sample GuaBasSediGuay16_FD_121797 | JGI IMG/M metagenome (GOLD analysis project Ga0180301, IMG submission 121797) | Subseafloor sediment microbial communities from Guaymas Basin, Gulf of California, Mexico - Guay16, Core 4569-2, 12-15 cm | ecosystem: Environmental > Aquatic > Marine > Hydrothermal...
ATTCTAAAATGGGTATCCGTAGGAGTAGCAACTGTTACAGCATCTACTCTTTCTAAAATTTGTGGTGATCATAAAAAAATTCAGTACCATACTCCATAGCTAAATCTTTTTTCTTTAGATCCACATCAGATATCCCAACTAGTTTGCATCTAATTTTTTTAAAAGTCTTTACATGATTTAGACCCCATTTCCCTAGACCAATCACTCCGGCTTTTATCATGAGATATCTTCCACTTGATATTATAGATAACTTTATTAAATTATGGCATTTAAGCTGAAGTAAAAAATATTAGGGATTAAAGATTTCCCGTTTTGAAATCTTTAATATTTTATTTCCATCACCACCTCTTTTTTACATGCCCATATAATGGTCTACAAACTGGAAACCCCTGCCTTTCTAGGTTTCCAGTTTCACTTGTTAAACAATATAGGTAACATTAGTCAGATGTTCAAAAACACTTGTTTTGAACACGTATCAACGCAGCGAAAACCAAGGAAAGCATAGTCATACCTACACGTAATAAAAACTGTTTCTATCCACGGCGACCAGGATGATCATCCAACAACATAATGAGTTTCACACATCCAATGTTTCCCTCCATATGACTCCCACGTTTACGACATATCTCCTCATAACTCTCTGGATGCCCTTCATATTCAGCCATACGCATATTCCAGAAATACGACCCAACAGCTTCGTATTCCTCTTTCTTATAAAGGTATCTAAGTATAAAATCTAGATCTGCACCAGGGATAAAACCTTCATCATCATGATACTTCTGATACAACTTCTTAATCACCCCAGGTTCACCCTCAGGTTTTTTATACACCCAGTTTCCTGCTATCTTATTCCAATTTTTTATACAACATTAATAACTTATCTTTTTGCTTATCCCAGTTATATATTTTTAAAGCCGCGTTCAACCCATTTTCTCCAAATTTTCTACATAATTGAGGGTTATCCCTCAGTTTCACCACTGCTTTCTTTATAGAATCCGGTGATGATTTAACTACTAGCCCGCATTGTAGTTTCTCTGTTAAATAACCCGCATAGGTATTTTCACTGCAGATGATTGGTCTTCCACATGCCATTGCTTCTAAGAGTTTATTTGGTGTTGTAATTTTTGAATTTTTTGTGGACGAATCAACCATATGAAGAACAACATCAGATTTAAAAGTCCTTGGTATAACTTGATCAAAAGGTATCTGACCCAGGAATTCAACATTCTTGTAAAGATTAGCCCTGTTTTTGACTTCATTGTATAGTCGCATTTTTTCTTTTTTTCCAGCTATTATAAATTTTATATTGTCTATACTTCCTATTATATCAACTATTTCTGGAAATAGTTTACCTTTATCAATTGAACCTATAAAAATAACAGTAAATACTTTATTATTTGGCGGTTTGTATTTTATATGTATAGGAGTTTTGCAGTTCATTACAATTGTTATAGGCTTTTGTGTTATTTTCTCAAAATATTTTTTCACAGGTTCATTTACAGTTATTATTTCATCAGTGTAAGTAACAAGTTTTTTTTCTAGTTTAAAAATTAATTTTACAATAAAAGTAGGTGCATCCCCTTCAACCATGTATCCAAATATTTCATGTGCATCATAAACCAGTTTGCAACCCGTTTTTTTCTTTAACCATACACCTGCCGGTAAAGTATCAAGATCATGACAATGTACTACATCAAAATTAAAACCAGCATTATACAATTTTTTTCCTGTTTTGTATGCTCTCCTCCACCAGAATGGGTTGCGTAATAAATTACCCGGCAGAATTCTCATGATACCATTATTATGTATCCTAATTATTTTGATATCATCAATGACATCATTAGAATCATGTTCATGTCTGCGATCCCATACTATTACCGCTACTTTATGCCCAGCATCTATCAATGCCTTTGCTTCGTTATATACCCGCAAATCTGTTAGAAGTATTTTTGATAATAACATTAGAATTTTCATAATAGATTGATCAAAATCACGCTTTCTCTACTTGAATTTTGTCCTATTTTTAAAAAGAATATAGGATGCTTATTCTGGTGAATACTCTTTAACTGTAAATACACAATAGATATACCCTAGAAAACCTAACAAGAGCCGTATTAAACCAAGAATACTTGTTTGTTTTCTTATAATTTCTGTTGCTGAGTGCTTTTTCCATATGTTTCCGTGTTTTAGATCTATTAGTTTCCTCCCGTATCCATACCAGAATGCTTGTTTAAGAAAGGCAAAAAGGTTGTTTTTTGCCCGGTAGTATACTATGGCTTTTTTGTTTTCAGTGATTTTGTATCCTAAGTCTATTGCTCGTATGTTTATTTCTAAGTCTTCTGCTGATGAAAACCATGGGTCGAAACCATTTAGTTTATCAAGGATTTCTTTCTTGTACGTTGTGTTTGTACCAGGGTAGCTTATGTTTGTTCCCTTGTGGTATAGTTTTACATTTTCGATGTTTTTTATTTTTTGTTTTTTAAGTGGTTCTAATTTTCCTACGACAATGTCAGCATTTTTTATGGTTTTTCTTATTTCTTTTATCCAGTTTTTATCTGCGATGTCATCGCCACCGATGAATGCTATTGCGTCTCCTGTTGCATTTTTGATTCCATAGTTCATGCTTTCTGCTCGATTTCCAGGGTGTATTAGTAGTTTTATGTTAGGTTTTTTCTTAGAATAATTTTCTACAATCTCCTGTGTTTTATCGGTGCTATTAGAGTCTACTACTATTACTTCATATGGTTCTTCTTGGTGTAATAGACTTTCTAGTAGTTCTCCTATGTGTTTTTCTTCATTTTTTGTTGTTAGAACAACGCTAATTTTAGTCATGCGTCTTACACTTTAGGTTGATCTTTAATTATTTATAAAACTTTTTTAACATTTTTTGTTTTATTCTTTGGCATCTTGATTAGTATTTTGATTAAAAAATTTTTTTGTTCGTAGTGTATCAAAAAAATAATAGATCCTTACAACTTTAATCGGGAGGTGATTCATTATTCTTAGTATTTCTAGTTGTTTATCAGAAAATTTTTTTCCCACTATTTTTATCTCATAATCTGGTACATCAACTCCTATAAAATCACAAATTTTTTTGATATACTCCTCAGGGTTTGATTTTAATTGTTCAAATTTTAAAACGAGGACTTCTTTAAATTTTTCTTTTAATAATTTTTCATATTCTTCAAAATCTAAGTATTTGTCATTAAAAATTTTTTTACGCCATTCTGGGTATGTATAGGTTCCACCGGTTTTGATGTATTGGGAGTATAGGGATTTTAGCCAACTGTTTTTGTTTCTAAAGGTTACAATGATTTTGGCATTTGGATAAAGTTTTGCTAGTTCTTCCATTATGGTATATCTAGTGAATTCGTTGGATGAAAAAGGAGATCCTGAGAGGTTTTCGATGCTGATCAAGTTTATTTTGTCTTTTTCTAAATCTTCGATTCCGTTAAATGGTCTGCCATCAGTGCAAAATAGATTTACATTTTTTAGTTTTGGAAATACATATCTCTGGAGAAAAGTGGTTCCTGTTTTGTGTAAACCGATGTGGAAGATTATCTCCATTTTTTTAATTCTCCTCTATTTCGATGGTTTTTCTAGTTTTTATAGATTCTTTGGTTTTTTCTATTAGGTGTACTGTTTTTGCACCAATTATTCCATCGTTTGGAATGATAGATTTTTTCTCAACAGCGTTAATGAAATGTTTAAGTTCATCACCGAGGGTGTTATTAGGTTTAATGTTAAGTTGTTTACCCTTGTTACTCTTTTCAAAAACTGTTACCTCTTGTGTTACTGCTTGTATTTTTGCGCAGGCTTTGCTTCCTACTATGTCTACTTCCCTAGTTTTTTCTGGTAGTGTCCAGCTTATCTCGGAATGGGTTATAATGTTGTTGGGGAGTTCACAGATGATATATGCGGTGTCTTCAAGGTCTTTTTTCATATATGCTTTTGCGAAGCATGTGATTTTTTCTGGCCAGAGTCCTGTGAGGTAGTTCATTATGTCATATAGATGCGGCATCATGTCTACTATTATGTCAAGTTGTTTATCAGGATATAATGTGGGCATCCATTGTATCGTCCATTGTAGTCTGAGATAGTATAGTTCTCCGAAGAACTTGTTTTCAACTAGTTTTTTAACATGGTTTATAGCATTGTTGTATCTGAAGATATGGCCAACAGCAAGTATTTTTTTGTTTTCTTTTGCGATGTCGACTAGTTTGTATGCATCACTTGTTTTCTCTGTTAATGGTTTTTCAACTAGTACATGTTTTCCTGCTTCCAATGCGGCTTTTGCTATTTCGTAATGTGTTCTATTGCTTGTACAAATACTTACAGCTTTGATATCTGATGAAAGTACGTTGTTGTAATCTGTTGAAACATTTGGGATATGGTATTGTTTTTGAACGTCTCTGAGAGTATCTTCGTTGAGATCTGAAACCCATGTGAGTTCTACGTTTTTCATTTTAGAATATTCATCGATATGTTTTTTACCCCAACGTCCGGCTCCTATAACTCCTATTTTCAAAGTGTTTTCACCTGTTATAGAATTCATGTATTTTTTCCGATATGTATTTTATTTGATCTTCTCTGAGCCCTGGGAATATTGGTAGATCCATAGCTTGTTTTGATAGTTTTTCGCTTTCTGGAAACATTCCTTCTTTGTAGTCAAATAGTTGTTTATAGATTGGTTGATAAGGGATGGGTGTCGGGTAATGTATTAAACAGATGATGTTGTTTTCTCTGAGATACTTGAGTAGTTCATCTCTTCTTTGTGCTTTAATCTCGAATAGATGGTATGATGGTTTCTTAGTATTTGTATCCCGTGGTGGGAGTGTTATTTCTTCCACGTCTTTTAGTAGTTTGTAGTATTTTTCAGCAATTTCTCTGCGTTCTTCGATCCATTTTGGTAGATACTTGAGTTGTACTCTTCCTATTGCTGCGTTTACTGTGTTAAGACGGGCAGTGTAACCAATGATGGTGTGTACATCTTTTGGATGTTGTCCATGGTTACGTAGTAGTTTTATTTTCCATGCGAGTTCCTCGTTATTGGTGGTGACCATGCCTCCATCTCCGCAGACTGTCATGTTTTTGGTGGAGTAAAAGCTGAAACATCCCATAAGTCCGTATGTTCCTGTCATCTTGTTTTTATAAACTGCTCCATGTGACTGAGCGCAGTCTTCGATAACAAACAAGTCATGTTCCTCAGCTATATCGTTTATTTCATCCATGTCACATGGATGCCCATACAAATGTACAGGCATTATACCCTGGGTTTTTTTGGTTATTTTTTTTGGTATCTCTCTTGGGTCTAGGAGGTATTCATTGTTGATGTCACAGAAAACTGGTTTACCATTTGCATGTAGTATACTATTTGATGTAGCGATATAGCTACTAGCGGAGGTTATTACTTCATCATCTGGTTTAAGATCTGCTGCTAATAGTGCTAGATGCAGTGCGTTTGTCCCTGAGCTGACAGATACAGCATGTTTTGTTCCAATGTATCTCGCGAATTCTTCTTCGAATTTATGTACGCTTTCACCAAGGATAAAGTGTTCATTACGAAGTGCGTGTATTGCTGCTTCTTCCATTTCCTTATTAAAAATAGGTTTTGCAGGTGGTATAACCTCATCTTCCATGTTTTTTTTCACCAATCTATTTTTTTAACTATCTTCGCGGGGTTGCCGGATACAAGTGTATTAGGTGGTACATCTTTTGTCACTACTGATCCTGCAGCGATCATTGCTTTTTCACCGATAGTGACGCCGCAGAGTATTGTGGAGTTTGCACCTATTGATGCACCTTTTTTCACTGTTGTTGGTATAACCTTCCAACCGGGGTTTACCGCGCGTGGTTTTTTATCGTTTATGAAGCAGACATGTGGTCCTATAAAGACTTCATCTTCTATTGTTACTCCTGAGGGTATGAACGCGTAGGGTTCTATTGCGCATTTGTTTCCTATTGTTACATTTCTTTGTATTTCTACAAATGCACCGATTTTACAATGGTCGCCTATTTTACATCCAAAAATGTTGCAGTAGTCGCGGATAACAGTGTTTTCTCCTATCTTTGAGTCTTCGATGATATAGTGTTTAGCTAGAAGTTTCATGGGTCTGAGCAATATACAAACCAGTTTATCAATATTTTCATTGAGATTTTATGTATTCTTTGAATTCTCTGAGTGCTTCTGGGTTTCCAATATGGTAGAATCTCTTCTTTACCTCGTATGCTAAAAGCTGTTTTTGTTTTATCAGGTTTGAGAAAAACTCTCCTGTTGTGTAGAATGTATTGGGTGGTATTATTTCTAGGCTTTTTTTTCTGAGGATACTGGTGCCGTAGTCTATATAGATCATGTCTCTAGACTGTTTTTCTTTACTGTATTCAACTACCATGTTGTTTTTTACTATAAGGTTGCTTTTATCGTATTTATCATTGTTTTTATATACCACCATGCATCCTAGTCTGTCATGTTTTTTAAAAAAATCATAGACCTTGAGGTAGTCGACTGTGAGGTATGAGTCACCGTACATGATGAAAAAAACATCTTGGAGTAGTGGTTCTGCTTTTTTTAGTGCTCCTATTGGTCCTAATGGTTTATCTCCATCATGGCTGTATGTTATGTTTATATCGTGTTTTGTTCCGTCTCCGAAGTATTCTATTATTTTTTCTGAGAGATGCCCTACGCATAAGATGAGGTTTTTGATACCTTGTTTTTTTAGGTTTTCTATCTGGTACCATAGAAATGGTTTACCATCTATTTTTATCATGGATTTGGGAGTATTCTTGGCTAGGTTTCCTAGTCTTGTTGCGAGTCCTCCGCAGAGTATTACCATTTGCATAGTGTCATCAAAAAATTTTTTTAAAAGGTTGTTTTTTTTTTATTGTTTCTTTTCTGCTTTTTTGAATTCTATCCATGCTCTGTCGAATTCTTCAAGTGTTGATACTGTACGCTCATGATATGGCATCTGTTTAAGTATTTTGTAGGGTATTGTAATGATGTGTGGGTTTGCTGAGACTATTTCTACTACGTCTTCTGGTTTCCGTATGCTTCCAACGATTAATTTTGTTTTATAACCTCCTTCATCTATAATAGATCGTGATTGTTTCACTACTTCAACTGGGTTGTCGCCGGAGTCTCTGATTCTGTTGAAGAACAAGCTGGCGTAGCTTGCACCTGCTGTGATTGCGAGGAATGCCTGGTTTACACTCATCATAGCGGTGACATTTGTTTTTATGCCTTCTGATTCAAGTATTTTTACTGCTTTTAACCCGTTTCCATCTGGTAGCATTGGTACCTTGATTACAACGTTTTCTCCCCATGTGTTGTATTCTCGTGCTGTTTTTAGGAGTTCATCAAGGTTGTTAGGTCCTTCAAGGCTAACGGGGTATGGTTCTACTAGTTTAAGAATAGTTTTTGATTGTTCTTCGAAGTTACAGCCTTTTTCTTTGAGAAATATTTTTTGATTGGTTGTAACCCCGCGTATTACACCCCATTCAAGTATTTCTTTTATATGGTCAATATTTGCAGTATCAAGAAATATTTCTGTCATACTTATCTCACTTCCTTTTCGATAATTAAAGACGCTTTATATAGATTTGGCGTTATAAACCCTGGTTTAACGCCTATATCTTCCATAATATGGCAGAGGTCGCATTTCATACGGCCGATAAGAATGGTTTTACAACCAGCATTTGTTCCTGCTTGTATATCTGTTAAACCGTCGCCTATCATCCAACTATTTATTAAGTCAATATCATGTTCCTCAGCTGCTTTTAGAAGCATACCTGGTTTAGGTTTACGGCAGTTACAATTTTTTCTGTATTCTTTTAGTTTAGCTTCTGGGTGATGAAAACAATAGTACTCAGCATCAACATATGAGTTTGTTTTCATTAGTTCTTTTTTCATCTTATTTCTAATTTCTTCAAAGACTTTCATTGTAAAATGATTTTTTGCTATACCTGGCTGGTTAGAAACAATTATTACTTTGAATCCAAGTTCATGAAATTTGTTGATGGCTTCACCCACGTTTGGTAGAAGTTTGAACTGTTCGACAGTGAAGGGTGAATCAATGATTCCTATCTCTTGGTGGTAGATGATCTCGTTTATAACTCCGTCACGGTCGAGGAAGACTGCTTTGTTTTTCATATTAATCTTCTTCATTGTTGTTGTATTCTATGATTTTTTCTTTAAGCCGGAAGGCAATAAGATGTTGAAGTACTACGTGGAATGCTTCAACATGTGGGGTTGCATTAAATGGTACAACAATACAGACATCAGCTAGTTTTTTCATAGCGCCTCCATCGAAACCTGCGAAACCAATGGTTTTACCACCATGTTTTTTAACATAGTCCATAGCTTTCAATAGGTTTTGTGACCATGCACCTGCTTTATCCTTGCCTGATCCGCCATGTACGCTGAGGCAGATTATTACATCGCCTTCCTGGTAAAGGTTTTTAAGTTGTTCAATGAACAGGTTATCCCAGCCTTCATCGTTAATAATAGCTGTCATCAGTGGGATGTTGTCATTTAGGCAGAAGACTTTGAAACGTTTTTTACCGTTTACAATTGTTACTTTGAAGAGGTCACACATGAAATGTGTAGCTGTACCTGCGCTTCCACCGTTTCCGCAGAGGAAAACCTGTTTACCTTTTTTCCAGGTGTCAAACAAGATTTCGATAACCTTGTCTATGTCTTCCCGTGATATGTTGTCGCAGATTTTTTTTATCTCACTTAGGTATTGTTCAATTTGTTTTTTGTTTTCCATAAATCATCCTCTTTAATTTTTTTAGATATTTCTCATGTTTAGAACGATTTTTGTTCCTTCAAAATCAAAGTTAAATTTCATGCGTTTAAGTCCTTTTTTTGACATTGTTTTGATAAATGCTGTTTTTTCTTGGTTGTTACCATTATGGTAAAACATGAAGAAACCACCACCGCCTGCTCCCATTATTTTTCCACCGAGTGCCCCGTTTTTCTTGGCGGTATTGTAACATTCATCTATGAACGAGTTTGAAATACTCTGAGAGAGTGTTTTTTTGATATTCCAATGAAGGTCAAGGTATTCACCTAGTTTATCGATGTCTCCTTTTTCAAAGGCTTTTTTTGTTTCCAAGCCGATTTTTTTGATTTCATGTAGTGTTTCTATTGTTTTTGTTTCATCTTTTCTGCTTTTATCATTTTGTTCTTTGAGTATTTCTGATGCGGATCTTTGAATACCTGTGTAGAAAAGTATTATGTTGTTATGTAGTTCATCAATTGCTTCTTCTGTCATCCTGATAGGTTCAACTGTTACATTTCCTTTTTTATCAAAAACTAATGATGTAATTCCTCCAAAAGCGCTTATGTATTGATCTTGTTTACCAATTGGTTCTCCAAGGACATCCATTTCAATGTAGCATGCTTCCTCTGCTAGTTGCCTTTGTGATACAAAATCTTTTTTGTACGTGTGAAGAGCATTGAGTAGTGCTATTGTGAAACTACCAGATGTTCCAAGACCTGAGCTACTAGGTATATCGGAGAGTGACGTTAGTTCTATTCCTTTATTAATGTTTAAAAGTTTTAATGCTTCTCTGAAAATGTTATGTTTTATGTTATCTACTGTGTCTACAATTTCAGTCTGCGAATAGTTAAGTTTTATCTTATCATCGAAACGTGTATGTGCTGTTACAAGAGTATATTTATCAATAGCAGCAGCAATGAGTGCACCCCCATATTTTGAGTAATAGGAGGGGAGGTCTGTTCCTCCACCACCGAGGGTGATTCTAACTGGGGATCTTGATATTATCATAAAAAAAACCTTCTCAATTTTTTGTTATAGGGTTATCAAGTATTTCTCTTATAGCTTTTCTCACAGCCTCATCAGAGGTATACCGGGGTTTCCATCCTAGTTTTTTCATCCTGGTGGTGTCGAGTTGGAAACGTGGTACATCACCTGGCCAGCCGCGTTTACCACCAGTGTATTTGAATTTAACATCCTTCAGTCCCATTTCCTCTACAACCATTTCAGCGATATGTGTAACAGTTGTATTACTATCACAACCAAGGTTAAACAAGTTTACTTGCTCGTTGGAATGCTCAAAACCATAGATCATCCCATCAACGATGTCACTCACGTGTAGATATGGTTTCCGTTGTTTACCATCACCTAGTATTTCAAGTTCTCTAGGGTTTCTCTTTAGTTTGTCAATGAAATCAACGATAACACCATGTGTCCCTCTGCTACCGACTACATTCGCGAAACGGAAGACCCAAGCTTGAAAACCAAAAGTCCCGCAAAACGCACTGATTAACCCTTCACCAGCGAGTTTACCAGCACCATAAAACGAGATGGGAAGCGTGGGACCATACGTTTCAGGGATGGAGATAGGTGGTGTTTCACCATATACAACACTACTACTGGAGAAAACAATTTTTTTAACACCATTAAGTCTCATGGACTCTAAAACATTATAAGTTGCAATTGCACCCTGTTCAAGATCAAGTCGAGTTTGTTTTTCACCAAGTCGTACAAAAGGATTAGCAGCTATATGAAACACTACATCATGGTTTTTAATGTTTTTTTTAACACATTCTATATCTAACAGATCACCTTCTATAAAAGTGAATTTTTTATTTCTCATATGTTGCTCTAAAAACTCTTTTCTACCAGAGCTTAAATTATCATAAACAGTTACAATATCCCCCTGGCTGATGAGTTTATCAACAAGGTGACTACCAATGAAACCTGCGCCACCAGTTACGAAAACCTTCATATAGTAATCTCCAAAGTTTTTTTTCTAAATCGGCTTATACAACCTCTGTTTAAGTATTTTTTTCTTCTAAAAAAACCTTTAGAATATTGATGAGTAAAATTTAACTAGTCTTAACTCTTCTCAATACTATATAAGAAATTTTTTTTTGTTCATGAAAAAAGAAGCTAAATTCTGGAAGAACATAGGGGACAACAAAGTTCAATGTAGCTTATGCTCGCATAAATGTAAAATAAACAATAATAAACTGGGAATCTGTAATGTCCGTAAAAACGAAGACGGTAAATTGTATACTCTAATCTATGGGTCTTGCTCATCTATAGCTGCAGATCCTATAGAAAAAAAACCATTGTATCATTTCTACCCGGGGTCATCTGCTTTTTCACTAGGTACCATAGGTTGTAATTTTAAATGCCTGCATTGTCAAAACTATAATATTTCGACAGCTACCATAGATGATTTCCCATATATCCAAGAGATGACACCCGAACGTGTTATTGAACTATCTAAACAATATAACTGCAGTGGTGTAGCTTATACTTATAATGAGCCTACTATTTGGTATGAGTTTACTTTTGACTCTGCAAGGTATGCTAAAAAAAATGGTTTATATACTGTGTATGTTACTAACGGGTATATATCCGAGGATCCATTGAAAGAGATTTCACCGTTTCTTGATGCAATGAATGTTGATGTTAAAGCATTCAATGAAGATTTCTATAAAAAAATATGTAAGGCACGTCTTGAACCTGTTCTCCGTACTTGCTTACTCGCTAAGGAACTCAATATTCACCTAGAGGTTACTTATCTCATTATACCAGGTTATAACGATTCATCTGAAGAAATACAGGGTTTCTGCAAATGGGTTGTAAATGAGATAGGTAGTGATACACCTGTTCATTTTTCTCGTTTCCATCCTGATTATAAAATGAGAGATGTACCTAGGACTCCAATGAGTACCATGCTTAGAGCATATGATATCGCTAAACAAACTGGTGTTCTTTATCGTTATCTTGGTAACGTTCCTGTTGGTGATTATGAGAATACTTATTGTCCACAGTGCGGGAGTGTTTGTATAGAACGAAGAGGTTTTTATGTAAACTTGAGTGGTTTAGAACAGGGTAAATGTAAGAGATGTGGTTTTCCTCTCCCAGTTGTACTATAAAAAGAGGTTTTTTTAATAGTAGTAAAGAGGGGGGGATAAATTATTTTAGAAATATCACAATATTCAAGTTTATGATAAAAAAGTTTTTATATTAAAATCTACTTTTATATATTTG
>Ga0180301_10003635_pt1 | contig 12022 bp, 10 predicted proteins | sample GuaBasSediGuay16_FD_121797 | JGI IMG/M metagenome (GOLD analysis project Ga0180301, IMG submission 121797) | Subseafloor sediment microbial communities from Guaymas Basin, Gulf of California, Mexico - Guay16, Core 4569-2, 12-15 cm | ecosystem: Environmental > Aquatic > Marine > Hydrothermal...
AAGTTTCAAACGACTACCACTGAACGTAAGATCCTAAAAGTCTTGAGTGATGGACTAAAAGATAAAATCCTTCAAATTCAAACTCTCCGTCCAAATAAGACTCGAATAGTGGTTAATCCCGACGTCCACAGGGAAGCAATAAAGATAATACTGGAAAATTTTAGGAAGGTTGGTTTATCCGCGATTACAGGTTTAGATTCAGATGAAAACATTGAACTCTTATATCATATCCGGGCTGAAGAAGCATTGATCACTATTAGAACATCTCTGCCGAAACAAAAACCGGAGATTGGAAGCATAACCGATCTTATCCCTGGAGCTAACTTCCATGAAAGAGAAGTAATGGATCTTCTAGGTGTAACCTTCATTAATCATCCATCACCTAAGAGGCTGATTCTCCCGGAAGATTGGCCTGAAAACCTTTTCCCACTTAGAAAAGATGCGGATTTAACGCCAATTAAAAGCATACTCCCTAAAAATCTTGCTCCCCCAAAAATGAAAGAAGCGAAAAACTCTAAGAATGAAATTCTAGTGAAAGTGTTTTTCGGCCCGCAGCATCCAGCTTTGATAGAGCCTGAAAGGTTCTCGCTTAAGGTTGATGGCGAGACCGTTATGGAAGTTGAACCCCGTATAGGCTATATTCACCGTGGAATTGAGAAGGCAGCGGAGCGGCGTACCTACCTTCAAGACATTTATCTCGTTGAAAGAGTTTGCGGAATATGTAATGCAGCTCACGCAGCATGCTTCTGTCAAACTGTTGAAGCTTTGCTCGGCGTGAATGTTCCTCAAAGAGCTAGATATTTGCGCACAATAATCCTTGAGCTGAATCGTATCCATAGCCATATGCTTCTCCTTGGACATGCAGGTTTAGAAATAGGCTATGAAACACTCTTTCACTACATGTGGCGTGACCGTGAACCAATAATGGATTTAGTTGAACTTTTGACCGGAAACAGAGTGTTAACATCTTTCATTACAATTGGCGGGGTGAGACGAGACGTAAAGGAGAACGCTATCTCAGAAATAAGGAGAGTAATTAGAGAACTCAAGGAAAAACTGAACTTTTATAGAGAGATATTTGAGGATGACCCCACATTTAGGGCCCGCACAAAAAATGTAGGCATACTTAAAATGGAAGACGCTCTGAAACTATGCGTTGTTGGACCAGTTGCCCGCGGATCAAATATTGGGATCGATGTAAGAAAGGATGATCCATACGCTGCATACGACGAAATTCCATTTAAAATGATTGTTCGTTCAGAAGGTGATTCATGGGCTAGATTTATGGTTCGCTTAGAGGAGATAGATGAAAGCATTAAAATAATAAGTTATGCGCTGGATAATCTGCCAAGCGGGCCCTATAGGGTTAGGGTTCCGAGAGTTGTTCCAGCCGGCGAAGCCATAAGCCGGGTGGAGGCCCCTAGGGGTGAGCTATTCTATTACATAAAAAGTAATGGCACAGCTTATCCTGAAAGAGTCAAAATACGGACACCAACCTTCGCAAATATTTTCTCGTTTGTTAATATCGCTAGGGGTTGCAATATTGCGGATATTCCAGTAATATTCTCAAGCTTAGATCCATGCTTTTCATGCACTGATAGATAGAGGAGGTTTGGTTAAGCCTATGAGTTTAAGTTTTGATTTTATTTTCCGCCTGCTAATCTTCCCAGGCTTCATATTCATCTTTACTCTTTCAATGTTATGTGATTGGATGGAGCGGAAGATAAAGGCACGCATGCAAAATAGAATGGGGCCCACCTATACTGGTCCAATCGGCATACTACAGCCAATGGCGGACTTAATTAAATTACTAGCGAAGGAGGATATTGTTCCATATGGAACAAAATCTCTGCTCTATAAAGCTGCGCCCTTAATTTCTTTCTCAATATTTATGTTAACTCTCCTTATCATACCTATAGATGGCGCTGAGATAATTCCGGGATTTAGCTTTGAGGGAGATTTAGTACTTGTTTTAGCAATGATGGTTATCGCTAACTTCTTTCTATTTTTTGCCGGATGGGCGTCAAGTAATCCGTTAAGTACAATAGGTTCCGCTAGGATTCTAACGCAGCTAATAGGATATGATATTCCAATGTTCATTCTCGCTTTAACCCCAGCTTTTCTCGCTAGAAGTCTCAGCATATCAGCAATTGCGAACGCTCAAAAGATTCCCTTCATACTCCTTATGCCCTGGTCATTCATTATTTTCGTTATTACGCTTCAAGCCGAATTAGAGAAGGATCCGTTTGATATTCCTCATGCTGAAACTGAGATTGTCGCCGGCTATGAAACAGAATATACGGGGCGGAGATTAGCCTTCCTGAAGATGTCTAAGGATTTGCAGATGCTTCTTGGAGCAGCGCTTATCACCGAATTATTTTTGGGAGGAGCAAACGGTCCAGTGATCACCGTCGGCTTCTCATCTCTCTGGAAAACTTTGTGGTTCACTTTAAAGGTGTTACTGATTGTTGTTTTAATGGTGTATCTAACGTGTGTTTTCGCTAGGCTCCGAATTGATCAAGTGGTCGTCTTCAATTGGAAAACATTACTCCCCTTGTCCTTGATTTCGCTTGTTGCATCTGTTATACTAAAACTGTTTATGGTTGGTGGTTAAGAATGGTTAAGATCTCACCGATGCTGAAGGAAGTTATTTCCCAAATTTTTAGGAGGCCTGCAACTCGTAAGTATCCTTACGTTAAGCCAAAAGTCCCCGAGGGCTTCCGCGGAATGCACGTCTTTAACAGTGAATTATGTATTGGCTGTGGCCTATGCGCTAGAGACTGCCCGTCGGGAGCAATAGAGATGATCAATGTCGGGGGAAAGAGGAGACCCATCTTCCATTTAGATTTATGCATATTCTGTTATCAGTGCGCTGAGAGCTGCCCGAGAAGCGCTATCAAATCCTCAAGCGTATTCGAACTCGCTTCAAAAAGTAAGTCGGCTCTCATCATAAAGTCTTCTGGAAAATCTGATGGAAGGTGATGAATCTGATCCACGAACTAATAGTTGCTGGCATAATAATGTCGGCGTGTCTAGCGGTTTACTTAGAAGAGGCAATATACTCCCTAATTTCCCTGGTAATCATGTTCATCTTAACGGCCATCCTTTATTCGCTGAGCGGCGCCGTTTACGCGGCTCTCTTCCAACTAATGATGGGTGTTGGAGCGTTAACTGCTTTCTTCCTGTTAAGCGAGGAGCTTACTGAGAAAAGTAAGGTTAAATACGTCTCAAAGAGAACTCTCCTAACGGTAGCTGCATCGCTGCTCCTAGTAATACCTACAATTCTTTTTTCAGCCGAAAACATCGATATTGGCGTCTCATGTGGTGTTTCGCTTCCCTCAGCCCTTTGGGAGCTAAGAGGCATCGATGTTATTCTACATGGCCTTGTTATATTAACTGTTGTTTTAGGGGCTTCCATAGTATTATATGAGAGAAGAAGGGGGAGAAAGTGATGAACTACATTGTGCTCTCACTCATATTACTAGCGGTAGGCTTTTACAGTTTACTTTCCAAGCGCAGTTTCCTAAAAATATTGGTCTCCATAGAGATCATAGCCACGGCAGCTACAATGAATTTCGTGTTATTATCTTCCTCCGTAAATAGGGCTTTAGGTGAAGCTCTCTTGATTCTCGCATTCTCAACTGACACATGCGTGAATGCCATAATCCTGTCTTTACTCGTCATAGCCGCAAAGAAGTATGGAAGACGCGATATTAGTAAGTTGGCGGAGCTAGAAAAGATGAAAGGAGATGAAGGAGGAGGCTAAATAAGTATGATCCCATATTCGCCGTGGCTTATCTGGATTATTCCTATTATTTCAAGCTTGCTTATTCCAGTAGCTGCACATTTAGGTGGGAAATCAAGAGAATATTTCGCGGTTGCAGTGGGCTTAATTACCACGGTCTTTGCGTTTTCTATAGTTCCCGACGTATACTTCGGCGTTTTGAAGAGTTCAGATTTTACATTCCCATGGATTTCCTCCTTAGGCATCAGTGTAGGCGTATTCATTGACTCACTAAGTGTTTTGTTTGCGAATTTAGTAGCCTTCTTCAGCTTAGTAGTATTAATCTATTCTATTGGCTATATGGCTGAGGAAAAAAACCTAACATACTACTACTTTTTCATGCTACTTTTTATGGGTTCTATGATAGGCCTAGTTACGTCGGACAACTTTCTTCAAATGTTTATTTTCTGGGAGATTGTGGGGCTCTGCTCCTATTCGCTTGTTTCATTCTGGCATCATCGCTCCGAAGCGGTTCGTGCAGGAATCAAAGTCTTCTTAATGACTAGAGTAGGCGACGTCTGCTTTTTGGCTGCTATAGGTCTTTTATATGCGAGTTTAGGGTCATTCTCCTTCTCCTATGTGATGGCGCATATAAAGGAGATTCCAATATCAACATTAACCATAATTGCCTATCTAATGCTTATGGGGGCCATTGCGAAGTCAGCTCAGCTACCATTGCATACTTGGCTTTATTCTGCGATGGAGGCGCCAACCTCAGTTAGCGCTCTCCTGCATGGAGCAACAATGGTTAAGGCCGGTGTCTACTTAATCGCTAGACTCTTTACGTTGCTAGGTCCAGCAGTAACCTTGATTCCCATGTGGTTGCACTGTGTTGCTTGGGTAGGCGCTCTCTCCGCATTTATCGGAGCTACTTTAGCCCTATACACGCCTGACATAAAAGGTGTGCCAGCCTACTCAACTATAAGTCAAATAGGGTTCATGTTCGCTGCTTTAGGCGCAACCTCCTCTCCTTCCTCATTAGGCTGGTTTGCCGCTCTATTCCACATGATAAGCCACGCCTTCTTTCAAGGTTTAGGTTTTCTTGCAATAGGCGGCATAATTCATGCGTTGGGAACCCGCGACATGCGCCAGATGGGTGGATTAAGAAAGCTTATGCCCATTACATTCTGGCTCTGTATAGTTGTTATGTTGGCTAGAACCGGTGTGCCTCCATTTGCTAGCTTCTTTAGTAAAGGCTTTATTATAAGTAGTCTATGGTTGACCGGTGATCTCCTGCTTGTATTAACAATCTATGCATCCACGGCTATAACATTCGCTTACACGCTTCGCTTCATTATATTAACATTCTTTCTTGAGCCCTCGGAGCTTGTGAGGAAAACCCATTTACATGAACCGCCGAAAACAATGCTCTTTGCGTCCAGCATATTAGCCGCCCTATGCTTCGCTTGGGGATTTCTAGGTCCCTCAATTGGCAGATTTATGGGAGTTAATGTAGAGATGGGCTTAGACAAAGTTTTCAGCCTAGAAACCTTAGTTTTCATTTTAATTCTTCTTGTAGGCGGCACCCCCATATACATTAACTACTATGAGAAATCGGAGATTATGAAGAAAATCCGAAATAAATTCCTAGGTCCCCTAATTTTACTTTTGGAGCATGGTTACTTCTTCGACGTCTTTTATGAAAATGCTATTGCTAGAGGTGTCCTATTAGCCTCAGGGGGGATCAGACATGTTGAGAACTTCTTCTTTGGGCGAATACCATATATGTTCGCTAACGGCGTTTTACGGTTGGCGGGCGCCATTCAAAAATACTTAGATATTCTTGTTGACGAAATGCTTTATATCGCGGTGAATAAAACTGTGATTTCAGCATCTAAAATTGGAAGGGTGAGCTCAAGCTCGCTGGAGCATTGTATAGGGGCGGTATTAACTGGTTTCCTAATAATCTTAGTGCTAATATTAATTACTGTGTTTGGGTGAGTGAATGATGGGTAATACTCTTTTATTGGTGATGGTTTTACCGGTGTTGAGCGCTCCACTAGCTTATTTATTAGGTAGAAAATCGCCTAAAACTGCAGCATCCTTAATATCCCTAATATGCTTGATTGAAATAGCTCTCCTCTTAACGATTGCACCGCAGATCCTCAACAGCGCTGACCACAAGTATGTTGAGTCTTACTCTTGGATTCCAACAATCTATGCGTCTCTCACCTTTTTCGCTGACGGAATAAGCCTTCCAATGGCGATTATAACTTTGGTGCTTATGTTTACGGCAACAATTTTTTCGGTAAACTATATGCAAGATAAGAGGGGGCTTGCAGAATACTATGCTCTCTTAGCTTTGCTTTCAGCAGGATTAGTCGGTGTTTTCATAACGTCAAACCTTATGCTATTCTATTTCTGTTGGGAGCTCATGCTGGTTCCCTCATACTTTATTATTGGCGAATGGGGCTATAGAGAGCCGTATCGAGCGGCCTTTAAGTTCTTCATTTTCACGCATGCAGGTGCCATCTTCGTATTATTAGGTATAGGCGCAATCTTCATGCTTACAGGCAACCTAGACATATTCAGTGCGCAAGTAGCCTTAATGAATGCTCCGCTAGATTTAGTTATGTGGATTCTGCTTTCTCTAACCTTAGGATTCGCTGTTAAAATGGCTGTGGTGCCATTTCATATGTGGCTTCCGGACGCTCATTCAGAGGCGCCTGCGCCGATGTCGGCTCTACTAAGCGGAGTGATCATAAGCGCCGGTGCATACGCGATACTACGTATATCATTAGGAGCAGTTCTACCAGCCATTGCGGCAACATCTTTTGGAAACCAGTTTCTGCATAGCTTATCCATCTTGGGAGTTATATCCGCTTTTTTCGGCTCTTTCATAGCCTTAGTTGAAAATGACGTGAAGAGAATAATAGCCTACTCAAGCATAGCGCATATGGGCTATGTGCTTTTTGGGCTCTCAATGTTCCCCTATAGTGAAGCCATTATTGGGGCAGTATTACATCTTGTGAATCACGCGGTGAGTAAAGGATTATTCTTCCTGTCAGCCGGTTCATTGATGAAGCAGCTCGAGATTCGAGATATACGTGAGATGGGTGGACTCGCCAATAAAATGCCTATAACAGCCATAGCCGCGAGCACAGCTGCATTAAGCATAGCTGGAATACCGGTATTCGCTTGCTTCATAAGCGAATTCATAATGTTTATTGGCGCCTTCAAAGCAATTGGCGATGATGGATTCTATATTCTGCCAACAATTTTAATGTTGATTGCAACGGTACTTTCGCTGGCGTATGCATTACGCTACATAAGTCACATTTTTCTTGGTCAAGCTAAAATTAGGGAGGCTAAAGAAGTGCCGTTGCTAATGAAGGCTGCAATGCTAATCCTAATAGTAATCGTTATATTACTTGGTGTCTGGCCAACCTTCTTTGTAGAGTTAATTGCGACAGCAAAATTCACTGTTTTAGGGGGATAGAAAAGGATGATCTTTCTTGAAGCTTTTCTGCCGATAGCGATCTTCGTTATATTCTCACTTCTAACTATACCAGTAACTAATATTGCTAGGATAGGAAGACATAAATCCGCTATTATGTTATTGTGGTTCATCATTGTATTTACAGTAATATCTATGTTTGTCGCCAGTCTAGCGGTCAAATATTATGCGCAGATGGGTAAAGAGCCATTCCTAAACTTAACGTTTTCAAGCAATCCAAACAGAATATTTTCAAGCACATTTACGATTGACGCCGTATCGATTTACATGGCAATAATCTTTACAATTATTAGCGCAATAACCTTCCTGTATAGCTTATTTTACATAGATGCTTCTGAGCCTCTTTCAGGAAGATATTATTCCCTGACGTTAATGATCACCGCATGCGTTATAGGTGCATGCTTCTCCGGAGACTTTCTAACTCTATTTATTTTCTGGGAGGCTTCAGCGGTAGGATCGGGATTCCTAATGCTCTACGAGGGAAGCCCTAGATCTATACATGCTACACTAAAATATTTAGTTATGATAATTATTGCTTCAGCTTTCATAGTTTACGGACTTTCAATAATTTATGGCTTAACCGGCACCCTAAATTTCTGGGCGGTTAAGCAAATACTGGCATCTCTGAAAGATAAGCATCTACTCATTCTGTCATTCATTTTTATGGCCACAGGCTACGCAATTGAATCCGCTATAGTGCCTTTCCATATGTGGCTTCCGGACGCTTACACAACGGCTCCAGCCTCTTCATCAGCTTTCCTCTCAGCTCTTATTGATCAAGGGAGCTATTATGTTCTCTTAAGGATTCTCGTGTACATTTTAACTCCGCCAGCAATTTTAGATTGGAGGCTGGTCCTTGCTTTTCTCTCCGTATTGTCGATGATTGTCGGTAATTTATTTGCATTAATTGAGAATGATATTAAGCGGTTAATATCATATGTTTGCATAGCGGATGTTGGCTATAATCTTATAGCGATAACAAGTGTAACCTCGCTTGGGGTGATGGGTAATCTATACTTCTTTTTCGTAGGAGGATTAACAACGGCGCTTTCCTTTATGGCTGTAGGAATACTTAACAATGCTGGCCTAAAAACACTTAGAGATTTATCTGGGATCGGTCGGAGGATGCCTCTCACGAGCTTAGCGCTTCTCACAGGAGCCTTTTCATTTTCCGGTTTTCCACCCTTCGCCGGTTTCTTCGCTAAATACCTAGTTTTCACGGCTGCTATTGAAGCTGGCTTAAGCTGGTTGGCTTTAATAGGGGTTTTAACTAGCATTGTTCAGGCAGCCTATTTCCTTAGGCTGGTTAATTATATGTTTGCGAAGAAATCTCGTAGGGAAGATGAGCTGGATGAACCTAAAAAACTGTTGATTCCGGTTTTAACGCTTACTATTACAATCATTCTTTTGGGGATATATCCAACAATAGTATTGAAGCTGATAGAACCAGTTGTCCAGCAGATTCCACTAATACCATAATAAAGAAGGAAGAATTTTTCCAGCTAAAAAGCAAAGGTAATATTGAGGCATCCTTTAACTTATTATTGTACTATTATGTGGAAGGATTTGTAATGCGCCATAATGCTGGTAAACTTATAGCATTTGAGGATTTGGAGAATATAATTATTAAAAATGGATTTTGCACATTATGTGGCGCATGTGAGGCAGCATGCCCAATTCATGCAATACGTATTGAAGATAATAGACCGCGTAGGCTACATGACTGCGCTGAGCATTTAGACTCCTGTCCAATATGTTATGACATATGTCCCCACAGCGACGCTCTCCTATATGAGAGTTTAAGTTTCACCGCTGATGCGCCCCATAGGAGAGAGAGCATAGGCAGCTATAGACGTATATTACTCGCCCAAGCCTCTGACCGGACAATAAGGGAGGCCACAAGAAGCGGGGGCGTTGTGAATGCGCTACTGAAATTTGCTATAGATAAGCGAATAATAGATAGCGCAATAATATCCGAGTCATCCCCATCTCTTTCAATAAAGGTTAGGCCGTCAATAAGCCTTGTGCCCGATGATATGCTCTCAGCCGTTGAGACGAAGATTGTTCCATCAGCCGTGGCTCAAGCTTTTGGGAGAGCCGTTTACGAGTATGGTAGAACCCGCATAGCCTTCGTCGGGATTCCCTGTCATGTTCTTGCATTACGTAAGCTCGAGGCATGGCAACATAAAATAATAGATAGTTTAGAGATAATAGTAGGTCTCTTCTGTCTCTGGACTTTCTCACTTAAACTACTATTGGAATATCTTCTACATGAGCATGGTATTGCAGCTAATGAAATTCAGCATGTTGACCTGTCATCTAAGGAATATATTATTTACACGAAAAATGGCGAACGACGAATTCCATTACCGATGGTTAAGGAACACATATTGAATCGATGTAGAACATGCGTTGACTTCACATCAGAGTTTGCAGATTTAAGCGTGGGTGGAGCCAGTCCACTAAAGGATTGGTCGGTAGTTATAATTCGAACCCAAAAAGGTGAAGAAGTCTTTAACAGGGCTGTTAAAGAAGGAGTCATAGTGACTAGGAGAATTGAGCCTGAAGTACTTGTCCACCTAATTCAATTGGCATCCTACAAGAGGGAGTCAGCATTGCAGGAAATCAGGAAGCTCATTGAGAGAGGCGTCCCGATTCCAGGCGCAGTAAAATTCTCAGCAAAATTTGTTTCCGGCATAATTAATGGGCTTGAAGGGATGAGCGTTAGAGAAATAATGACGAAAAAAGTTGTATTTTTGCGGCCTAATCTAACTGTTAATGAACTGCTTGATAAAATAGCTGAGCATCATCATATAGGGTATCCGGTGATCGACGAATCAAACAAAATCATTGGAGTTGTAACATTACAGGATGCCATGAAGGTTCCAAAAGAGAAGCGGGAGAGCACACGCATCGGCGAGATATGCTCGAGAAATCTGATAACCGTTTCCCCAGATGACAGCGTAGCAGAGGCCCTAGAGAAAATGAACACCTATAACATAGGAAGAATACTTGTGGTTGACAGGGAAAACAAAAATATGCTTCTTGGAATCATAACGAGAAGCGACATAGTACATGCATTAGCTAGGGTATAAACTTGAAGATAAAATTTATTACGGGCGCGAAAAAGAGGATACCAAGAGTCCATAGAACCCATAAGCAAGCTAAGGAAGCTTATGATAGAATAAGTGGATTTTATAACTTAATTTCCGGTCCATTTGAGAACAAATTTAGGATTCTGGCTCTCAAGAAAATGAATATTAAAGAGGGGGAGAGCGTTCTTGAAATAGGGTTTGGAACCGGCCGCTCTCTGATTGAGATAGCGAAGGATATTGGCGAAGGCGGTCGAGCATACGGCATTGATATATCGTTGGGAATGCTTAACATGGCAAGAAGAAGATTAAAAAAGAAAGGGCTTCTACGTAGAGTTGAGCTATGTTGCGGAGACGCATTATATATGCCTTATAGGGATAATGTATTTGACGTGATTTTCATGAGTTTCACCCTAGAACTTTTCGATACTCCGGAAATTCCAGAGGTACTCCATGAAGTTAAGAGAGTTCTCAAGCCGGAAGGCAGGCTTGGAGTAGTAAGCATGTCAAGAGAGAACGGTGAATCCCTATTTCTGAGGCTTTATGAATGGGCTCACAGGAAGTGAAGTGGCCGGAATACATAGATTGTAGACCCATTTATGTTGAGGAATTCATAAGAGAGGCTGATTACGAAATAATATGCAAAGAGAGAATGAAAATGCTTGGTTTACCAATAGAAATCGTGTTATAGGATTAAATAGAAAAAGGAGATACTGAAAAAGTAGAGGGGGAGCTTCTCTTATAGATTATGAGGGTGCCTCGCTGGAATTTAGAGTTTTTCCAGATCTATATCTTTAAGTTCTAATAAAACTATCTCCGCAAATCCATAAACGGGTTTTCCTCAGCTACACTCCTAATATAGGAAATCAAATCGACTTCTGACTTCAGTCTTACAACTAGTATTCTTCCTTGATGCGAACCGTGAACAATATATTAATTATGGAAGTCTCAGAAAAGGTTATCGAAATAACATATTAAAAAGTATAAAGTAGTATTAACGGTAAGCACTGGGTGAGCTATTTTTAAGATTTCTCCTGACTTTGTGGGCTTTTTGAAGTAAGTTTAAAACAGAATTCCTCAGTCTCATTTTCTTCCCCTCAGAAAGGCTTAGTGATTACTCTGTTCGCGGTTCTTCCAATTTCTCTATCTTTTGCAGGACTTTTTGTTCTCCGGCCGTGTCGAGCATTCTTCATATACACCTAATAAGTTTCTTCCTCTTTTTAGCCTTCCCTTATATTCCCCTATAGTCTCCTCCGTCAATAGACCTAGTAGCACGCCTTCTATGCGAGGATGCCTCTAGATATAGTTCAATCCGTACACTGGTGTTGGCAGGGGAAGAGCATGAGATAAAGATTCTGCGCGAGGTTTAATTTTAACTTCAGGTTGCGGAGGAGATCTAAGCTTATCGGGAGCTCCAAAGAAGAGGAGTGTAAGAGCTCGGGAATCTAAGAAACTCGTCTCTTCACCGTTTAGGTAAAGCCTTATCTTTTCATGAACCAGATCATGGATGAACCTGCGGGATTCCTTCTCTCCCATCTTCTCTTCTAAGTAAGGCTGGATCTTTTCCAGAAAACTTTGTGGGTTTATTATGGCCATGCTTGCGGGAGCTTCAGAAGGCATCTTCTCTAAGTTCTGTTCCTCTAAAAGATATAGCATTCTTAAGTCATGAAATGGCACGGTCAATTTAAT
>Ga0180301_10003636_pt1 | contig 12020 bp, 11 predicted proteins | sample GuaBasSediGuay16_FD_121797 | JGI IMG/M metagenome (GOLD analysis project Ga0180301, IMG submission 121797) | Subseafloor sediment microbial communities from Guaymas Basin, Gulf of California, Mexico - Guay16, Core 4569-2, 12-15 cm | ecosystem: Environmental > Aquatic > Marine > Hydrothermal...
GTCCCCCAAGTTTGATCCCTATATTCTGGATTATCACTGGTATTCTGGATTCGCCAACACCCCAGATCTCTTGTATCGCTTCCGTGCTGATCTCAAAACCTAAAAGATCGCCAAGGGACCGGGGTATAAGTGTTATATCTGCACCAGAGTCCACATATATCCATTCTGGCACCCAGCCCACACTTGATCTGAATTCGATCTTTGCAACCGGTCTATAAATCACTCCAGTCAATCTGGAGCGCTCCTCTCGATATGAAAACTCCATCTCCATTGCGATTACATCCAGAGTATAAGCAGTTCCTCTTCTGGTATCTTGGCAAGCGTGGGCGTCCTATCAGGGTATGCTTCTTTTGCACTATTCCAGACCTCTTTCGCATTATCACCAGACGCAACAACCCTGTTATCAATTATTGCAACATACTTACCTGCATATACATCCAACTCTGCAGAAGCAAACCATTCCATCTCATCTTCCACGTTCAAGCACCTCCCTCTAAGTTGAAAAGCTATTCCCTACTCAACATGTACATTGCAGCTAACAATCCCGCCGCTGCAAACACAGCCGCAAATCCGGGCGTACTCTCCCCGTCCGATTCTGATGCGTCAGCTGCCTGATCTGTGTCTGCCTCTGCCCGCACTGTGATCGGCAGGGTGAGTGTGTGGTCTTCTTTCGTCCCTGAATCATCGCCGAAGTAGTAGATTATCCTGCCCTCCACCTGAAAATCATCCCCTATCTGGTTGGGTATGATCCTTACCTCGATGTCCCTGCCCACACCCGGTTCGAGATCGTATGTGGTCGTGTACTGCCCGGCTCCTAACTCTGCGAATTCAGAGGATGTCACACTCCAGCCGGACGGCGGGATGATGATGGCCTGCACGTGCATCGTGGGATTTCCGATGATATTTACCGCGGAGAGTTTCAGAAGCACATCCTCTCCGAGGACCATATCTGTCTTCTCGCCGTGGAGATGCACGCTTGCGGTCGAGATCTCTGGAGAAGTTGGGGTTGTGATCGAGGATGGAATCACCGCTATAGCAGCAATCTTTGATTTAACAGTGTGGTAATTCCCTTCTTCATCCGCGTAGGTTGCAGTGACTGGATCTAAATTGAACGTCCCAGCCTTGTTTAGTTGTAAGATGTACTGGAACTCTCGTGAGTCCTTTGGCTTCAGAGAGGTGTATCTCTTCGAGGTTTCGCCGCTAACAAAAACCAGGTCTGGGGGGATTGTGTCTACCACTTCGATATCTCTTATCTCGGTTGAACCATTGTTTTCCACGCCGAGGGTTATCGTTGTGGTTTGCCCTTGTTTGATTGTGTGGGGCGAGGCTGATTTCGTTAGGGATAAGGCTGTTTGTTTTCTTTCGTAATGCGACCTGATTTCATCTGCGGTCAGGGCACGGTTGTAGATGCGGACTTCGCGATAAACCCGTTGAAATATCTGTCGGAAAAGAATCGTCCTTTATTATACCTAACACCGATCCAATATTTAGATAAGCCGTGATATAACGAAGCCTCTGTTGATGTTTTTGAATTATCTAAATTACCATTTACATACACTGCCAAAAAACGATCATTGTATCTGTAGATACCTGCTACATGATACCATCTATTCAAGTTAAGGCTCGTGCGCCCTTCAACACGATCCCAATCACTACCATTTTCGGAAACAGCAAACTCTATTTTTGAATCGGCAAGGTCGAACGTGAACGGAGAACTGCCGCCCTTTTCATCACCTTTATGGATAATGGTTTTATTAAGATTACCAGTATGTATCGGGTATGTCCCTGGAGATATCCATGCCTCAACAGTTATGTTGTTTGAGTTAAACGAAGAACTCCTGGATATATCAACATAATCATTCTTCCCATTAAATCCCAACGCCTTTCCATACTTCCCCTTAACCAATGTTGCACCACAAATCACCCCATCATTCCCATTCCCTGAACTATCATTTACAATATTTTTTGGCCCCTCATCGAAATGCCACTCCGCAACCAGCCCGGAATCAGCCTCTTGCGCCTGCACACTCGCGGGCAGCCCCGCAAATGCGATCACAATCAATATCCTTATAATCATTTTCATTTTATTCATCTCTATTCCTCCTAAGGTATTGTAAAGTAGCAACTATGACCTATTTTAATCTTCCCAAAATAAGTTTGTTGAGAATGGGTTTTAGGTTCAGCACACCAGGGTTGCGTGTGTTTGGCGCTGCGCGTTTGGGGTGTGCCGAACCTGATCTCACTGGTTTGCTGTTTAATCTCTCCGTGTGTGTCGGATCATCAGTGCAACGAAGGCAATTGCGACTACCGAGAGGATGCCCGAGGGTAGTAGCACGTCCTTCGTCTCAGCCTCATCGGTTGTTTCTGGATTTGTTGGCTCTGGCTATGGTTCTTTCACAGTGAACGGGTGGGTCAGTGAAGTCTGCTGGAATTCATCTTTCTTGGTGTCAGTATAGAAAATTCAGTAGTTTTTATATCGTTTTTAAGTTTATGAGGTTCAATTCTTTTTATGTTTCATCTTTACTTTCGGTTTCTATTTTTATTTTAATTTATATTTTATTATCAATATTTCTTCCCTGGGTCCACTCGCGCAGATTCCCTGTGGTCACAAAAGGAAGTGATTTTGCATCGGCAACGCTCGCACAGCCAGTTAGGAACATTGCTGTTTTCAGTTCTTCGATTATGCGTTCCAAAACTTCAATAACCTGTGTTTCGCTTTCCATTGCGGGTTTTACGAGTGGGAGTGCGAGTCCTGTGAGGTTTGCGCCTAGTGCGAGGGATTTTAATACATCTACTCCGTTTCTGATGCCTCCTGTTGCGATCACTGGCACGCGACCTCTGCATTCGATGATGCTTGCAGTTGTTGGGATGCCCCAGTTCCAGAAGAGTTCTCCGAGATGTTCAGAGTTGTGATCGCATCGGGCTTTTGCGCGGTAGACTTCAACGCCTGCCCAGCTTGTGCCGCCCATGCCTCCGACATCGATTGCTGAGACGCCTGCGTCGACGAGTGCATCTGCGGTCTCGCGAGAGATCCCTGCGCCTGTCTCTTTTGCAATCACTGGGATTGAGAATTCGTTGCATACCCTGTGTATAATGCTGAGACAACCTGTGGCATCGGTGTCACCTTCTGGTTGTATGGCTTCTTGCAGGAAGTTCAGGTGGATTGCGAGTGCGTCGGCATCGATCATCTCAACGACTTTGAGTGCTCCTTTAAGTCCGTATTCTTTCAGTTGGCAGGCTCCGATGTTTGCATGGACAAATATGTCAGGTGCTACGTCACGAACGATTTTAAACGAGGCTTCTTCATCTCTGTTTTCGAGCGCTGCTCGCTGGCTCCCGACCCCGATGCCGATACCAAGTTGTGATGCTGCGAGTGCAAGATTCTGGTTGACTTTGAGTGTTGCGGGGTGTCCACCTGTCATCGATGCAATCATGATCGGAGCGGCAAAATTCTTGCCAAAGAATCTGGTGGGTGTGTCAATGTCTCGTTTGCTGATCTCTGGAAGTGCTTGGTGCATGAGGTATATATCGTCAAAGCCGGATTGTCGATGTTCAGTCTCTGAGGTTGCCTCAACCTGCTTTTCAGCACAGATCTTCAAGTGTTCTATCTTCCTGTTTGACGTGCTCATAATCCAACCTTAATCCAATCTTACTGTAGAGTTATCTGTGTTCCGCCAACATCTTTTCCTCTGAGAAAATCGTAAACCTTCCTCTTCATGGATGCGTTGAATATAACAGATTCTACGCCGTTTTCTGCAAGTTCTATGAGTTCTTTTACTTTTCCTTTCATCTCGCCTGTCACATCCTCTATAACTGAGGGGTGTATCTGCTGAGGGATCCGATTCAACTTCGGAATCGTTCTGCCCGTTTCGTCGAACACGCCATCAACGTTGGTCCCGGCGCCGACCATTGAGACATCCAGTCTAATTCCAAGCTCTCTTAGGATCTGGTCTCCTGAGATCACAGATGCACCCCTCTTCGAGTCTATAACAACATCTCCGTGGAGAACTGGTGTGAGCCCGAACTCGATCATGCTCTCAAGAACCCTGCAATCAAGGTGTGTAACACGCCTCTCTTCAACCATTATGAAGTCAAGTGGGTGTACGCCGATTGCATCGACGTCTGCTCGGTTGAGAGCCTCGATGAAGGCGTTGTTCAGCTTCATGACCGCTCTGTGCGTCTCAATCAAACCCCTCGTTGTCGGATCTTCCCCGAGGTTGTGCTCTCTTGCCTGTGGGTGTCCGAACGAGCCAGCACCGTGAACGATCACAACACTGGCTCTGGCACCTTTAATTTCGCCTGCAATCCGCTCAATCTCAGATTCTCGAAGCGTGCACTCACGCTCCTTATCGGTCAGCACGCTTCCACCGATCTTCAATAGGATAGACTTCACTCTTTTCTCACACCCTCTTGTGCAATCTCCACAACCATTGCCTTCCCACCCGCGCGCTCGATTCCTTGTGCAACCTCCCGAGCATTATCGGCGAGTGCAACCATGCAACCCCCACCCCCGGCACCAGTGATCTTGGCGCCGAATGCACCAGCGTCCCGTGCAGCATGAACGAGTCGTAAGAGCCTGGTTGTGCCAACCCCGAGTGCCTCGAGCAAGCCGTGGTTTATGTTCATGAGCTTGCCGACGCCTCTGCAATCACCTTCCTCGAGTAATAGCACACCGCTTCGTGCAAGTCCTCCGATGGCACTTATAACAGGGTCAACGGCATCGGGATAGGCCTCTCTCAGATCCGCAACCCGCAAAACCATCTCACCCGTCTTTTCTCGCATAGCCGCTCCTGCCCCTGTCCCAATCCCCGCGTCGCCGATAACAATCTTACACCCGGGGGGTGGGAGGTGTCTTCTCTCTGGCACCACCACAACACCGCCCATCGTTGATACGAAGGTGTCGGTTGGGCTCGCAGCACCCTGGACAAGTCTCTCGATTCGGTGGGCTGTGGCTGCAATCAGAGAGAGATCCATCTCAACACCGAACTCGATAGACAGCGCACGCAGAAGTGCGACTGTGAGAGCGGCTGACGAACCAATACCTGCTGCGATCGGTATCTCCGAATCGATCCGTATCGAGACGGGCGGCAGAGCCAAGAACTCTTCCATAATTTTTAACGTATTCTGTATGTACGGTTCCTCTCCAATCGCCAACGGCTGACCGCCTGAAGTGATGGACGTACTCTCAGCAGGCACAACCGTGACACGTGTACGAAGCTCGACTGCACAAGCCACAGCAGACTCACCATAAACCACGGCATGCTCGCCAAAGAGGTATATCTTACCCGGAGAAGAACAGGTGACCATCGGTTATTCTAAGAACTTTCAACACGCATAAAATCTTCCATTATAACCAGAAGGCTGTCCGTTGAAATCGCCCACCCCTATATTGCATCCGTTACCGGGAAAAAATTGCGGATTTCGGTATACTTTTACTTTGCTCCTATCTGTTTTTCGAGTTCTTGGAGTAGTTTGTCTACGTTTTTCATTTCTCGCCCATATGCTTCTATGTCGCCTGCTATGAGTGCCTCTTTTGCGGTATTGTAGTGCTCTAATGTCTGTTGGAGTAGTGTGTCCATGGTGGTGTCTTCTGGTATTGTTATTCCTGTTGGTGTGGTTCTATTGCTGGCGCCCAGTACCTTGTTTAGTGCTTGGTGAAGTGTTGGTTCCATTGCTACGCTGTTGTTGTAGAAAGCGATTACTCGTTTTAGTTCGGGTATGCTTCCTGTTTCGGCTGCGAGGTAGAGTGGTTCGATGTAGAGGATTGAGTTTTTGTGTGGTATTACGAGGAGGTTTCCTCTGATGACGCGTGAGCCGCTTTGTCCCCAGAGTGTTAGGTCTCTGGAGATTGTTTCGTCTTGGTCGATGCGTGCTTCTATTTGTGAGGGTCCGTAGATTTGTTCTTCTTTGGTGAATTTATATAATGTGATCTTGCCGTAGTCTGGCGTGTCTTGTTTTACTGCCATCCACGAGATCATGTTGTCGCGGTTGACTGGGGTGAAGGGTAGGATGGTTAGGAATTGTAGTTTGTTGTCTATTTGGAGAAGTACGTTGTAGGGTTCTACTCCGATCTCTGCGGTCTCGTATTTTTCAGTTGGGATTTCCCAGAGGTCTTCTTTGTTGTAGAATACTTCTGGTGTTTTCATGTGGTAGATGGTGTATATGCTGGTCTGAATCTTGAAAAGGTCTTCTGAGTAGCGGAGGTGTGCTCTAAAGTCTTCTGGCATACTGCTTAGGGGTTTGAAGAGTTCAGGGTATATCTTTGAATAGGCTGCGAGTAAGGGGTCGTCTTTTATGATGTAATAGGTGATTGTTCCATTGTAAGCGTCTATTACTGCTTTAACCGAGTCCTGTATGTAGTTGAATCGGTTGTTGTTGAATCTGATCGGTTCTGCGTACGGGTATCTGTTTGTGGTTAAAAAGCCGTTGAGCATCCAGTAGATTTTGCCGTCGCTCGATATGAATGCGTGCGGGTCGCTGTCGAAGAGTATGTAAGGTGTGATTTTCTGTGTTCTCTCGTTGATGTTTCGGTAGAGGTGTAGTTTGCTCTGCTCTGCGATGTACTCTGATGTGTAGAGTTTGATCTCGCCAAGGGCTACTGTTGCAAACATCTTGCTCAGTGGCGTGAGCGGGATTCCACCCACTCCTGCGTATGTAGTGTACTGGTTTTCATCACCCATTGGATAGTCGAACTCTTCTCGATTGGTGTTCGTGATGATGTAATCATTGGTCTGTTCTCCATAGTAGATTCGTGGCTGGGTGATGTTGATGCCTTCTGCTTCTATTCTGGGCGGGATGTCTTTGATTATCATCCTTGGCATTCCCTGTTCATCCACGGCGTTAACAGGTGCCATGACCGCTCCGATGCCATGTGTATAGATCAGATGCCTGTTGATCCATGTGTCTGCGGTACCCTGCAGTTTGTCTGGGAGTATCTCTCGAATTGCCAGCCATGTCTGTACCAGCTCGCCGCTCAATTGGTAGCGATCGACTGCGATGTTGCTGAAACCATAGTAGGTTCTGATCTCCTGGCGTTGCTGGAATGTGGTGAGCAGTGGCCGGTGATCCCATAGTCTGATGTTCTTGATCGAAGGCGAGTCTGTGATCTCATCGGTTGTGAGATTGTATGTGAGTGGGTAGACCTGTTCCTGGACACTGTCCAGTCCATAGGCTTGGTTTGTCAGCTTGATATTGTTCTCGATAAAGGGTTCTTCAAGTACGATCTCGTTTGGCGAAACCTTGAATTCCTGCACGAACCACGCTGTGCCTGAACCAAGGAATGATACTACAACTACAAGCACCACAGCGGCAATAGGTATCTTTATCGATCTGCTGGTGCTGCTGCGCCCTACAGATAGTACTGGGATAGCAATGGCAGTTGCGAGGAAAATTAGGCTGATAATTACAGGTACGTACTGGTTGATATGAACGTCGACGTATCCAGCACCATATACCACTCCTGTAGTGCTGTAGAGTATGTTGAATCGGGAGAGATAGGCTTTGGCTGCAAATAACAGGAAGAGGGGTATCAGGGCTGCTTGCAGGTTGAGTGGGATTTTTTCGCTCACGAGTCGCCAGTTGAATGAGAGATATGCGAGTACGAGAATCAGGCTTGTGAAGACGAAGAGTGTGATGAGATAGTTCAGTATTGTGCTAACGAATGGCAGTGTGAAGATGTAAAATCCGATATCATTTCCAAAGATTGGATCCACAACACCAAAAGAGCCTTTATTGAGATACAATAGTACTGTGCTCCATTTAGCTGATAAACCCAACCCAGCAAAGAAAGAGAACAGAGCAAAAACAACAACAAGTGGCAGGTCAACAGACTTAATCACCCGCTCCACAGACGTCTCAGGAGTAACATCAACATACTCTCCAGACACACCCTCTATCTGCTCCCAGAACGGAGCAAAGACAGTAGGCCCGGCAAGAACACTCCTCTTACACCACCACCAGAAAAAGAACAACAGAACAAAAAAGACCACAAACCCCGCCACAAACAAGAACAACCTGGCGGTGAGTGTAACAACAAACACCTGCGGGTAACCAACAGACATAAACCATTTATAGTCAAGCACAAAACGGGACAACAGAGTAACGCCAAAAAATAGAAGAAAAACAACCAAAAAGAGCACCTTCACAGGAAGACTCACAGACCCAGATCGCTCACCACTCATCAACGCTATTCAAGAAAGCTCATCCGATATAATATGATCGGACATTCACTGCCAAAAACCACGAAACTTAAATAGCCTCACAACCAATCAAAAAAATATGTGTGAACTTAAGAGCATACTCGTGGATAGCAGCACAAGAGAAACATTGATGGAAAACACCATTCGCCTAAAAATAGAAGGGGACAAAATCGAACTAACAGGAATACTCGGCGAAAAAAAGATGATACGAGGCAAGATCACTGACATAAATATCACCAAACAAGAGGCAATCATAGTAAAATAAGTCTTGTACGTTGTTCATTGTACTGGTACTCTGGAATAGTGATTTATCTGATTTGTGAAATTTATGTCAGTCATGTTAGGGTTGTAAAAGTATAGCGATTTTGTGTGTATTAATCCGTTTTTGCTGCAGTTTATTCTTTTGCGGACAAATAATTCCCAAAAAAGCGTTTTATCCCCCACTAAAAAATATTATAATTACAGCATAAAAATTATGTCAATAATATACATGCGATACCAAAAATTTTACAATTTTCTGAAAAGAAAAACTATTTTATGGGTGGTGGAGTATCTGTATTGCTGTGGATGAACCGCTCAAAGGTGAGTTCATAAATGTGGAGAATGGTTGTGTGTTCGTGAGTGGTATTAAACGTTTGGTTCTTGATGTGTTGAAGCCGCATAAGCCGATGGCTATAGAGCTTGCTGTTGCCCTCAGTAATCTGGAGCATGTGTCTGGTGTCAATCTGAGTCTTGATGAGGTGGATCAGCAGACAGAGAATGTGAAGATTACGATTGAGGGTGACGATATACTATTTGATGAAGTGAAGAATGTGATCGAGGATTTTGGTGCTGTGATTCACAGTATCGATGAGATTGCTGCGGGCAGGAGGCTTGTTGAGGAAGTTTCAACTCTTCAAGATCGTACATAGGTACAATGGGGTTTTAACCCCTGTTTTTCCGTATTATTTTTCCTATTTCTTTGAGAGTTCTCGATTTTGTCGTTTTTTTGTCTACGAGGACACGTCCTGCGCCTTCCCACCATGATTTTGGATATGCCTTCTCTGGTTCTGTCACTGGATTAAATCCGAGTTCTCTTGCGGCGCTTTCTAGCTCTTTCAGTGATGGTTGTCTAACGGAGTATTTTTTCGGTACTGTGCGACCTTCTCTTCGCGATTTGGTGGCGTCGAGGTAGCTGGGCCAGATCACGAACTTCTCAGTCCTACGCTGCATAATGGTCTCTTGTTTAGGCGGTTATTGGTTAGAATCTTTACGGGTCATTGTGGGTCAGGAGTTGGTGGATGAAGATTCGAACTTCGTGGTCGCTCTTTGTGAGCAGTTCTTCCTTTGAGAGTATTTGGAATTTCTGTTCTCTGATCGCATCTCTCAGATCTTTTCCGAGACCGCATTTAGATAGTTCTTCTCGCAGGAGCGGTCCCGGTGTCCGATATCTTCGCTCAATCTCTATAACATATCTGCCATTTTTGATATAAATCTGTGAAAGCGTTTTTTTTTCATGGTATTTCGCTTTGAACCTCTCGGCATCGGCTCTTGCCCAGACGGGTGGCCCGATGTGTTTTTTAACCGAGGGAAGTTCTCTATCGAATAGTTCAAAGATTATATAAATGTTTTTTTTTGATACGATACTGCCTGTGTTGATAATTCTGAAGTCGTGCATTTTGAATAGTTTTTTGGTGGATCGTTCCATCTTTTCAAGTTGGGGATAGAGTATGTCATCGACCACGTCTGGCTTCTGGAATTGGACGCCTATCAGCACGCTTCCACGTTTGTGGAGCAGTTCTCTTATTTCTCCCAATTCTAGCGGCGTTTGGTGTGCCTTGAAGAAGAACTCAATCTTCGGGTCTTCGAGAAAATTTCGTGCGGAATCGATGAAGCGGCACATGTTATCGAGGCTTAGAGCTGCTGCAACGTTGCGCCCAGGGTCTGTCGGATCAACGACCACGAGGGGGTTCTCATGCGCGCGTGCACCATGCCCTTTTATGTCAATCACTTCCCCAGGTTTCCAGTCCACTGCATCTCTAACAAGGTTCATGAAGGATCTAAAGTGTATTATTAGAAGTTCTGCCAAGTAACCTGAAAATCCGTGTATCTTAAGTTCTGAACCATAGATTCCTGCCCTTTTCAAGAATTGTTTTGTAAGGCGCACATCACCTTCAAGTCCACTTATTTCTTCTCTGACAAAGCTGTTGTGATGTGGCGTCCTGTCAACGGCGGACTTAATCTTGGACGGATCCCTGATGTTAAAACAGGGCACGACATCCACGCCGTAACCATTGACCACGCCATGGAGATACGGGTGCTCTGCGTACCGTTCTTCTATCCTCTCAGCATCAGAGAGCACAGATCCTGCAATCAGAAGCCCCACTATCTCGAGCCGCTCACGTTCTGTGGACTCTGGAAAGAGTATGAATAGATCGATGTCATGCTCACCCGAAACCCACGTATCCCTCGCTGCAGAACCAACCAGCATCCCACAAACACCGTGCTCATCAGAAAAGCCGTTTATACGCTCCAAGAGCCTGCTCGCAATCCTCTCCATCGCCACACGCTCTTCATCACCTGGCGTTATCTTTGATAGTACCTGGTCCAGGATTCCCTGCATCTCTTCCTCTCTCGTCACCACTCTAAATACACCAAATTATCTATCGTATCTTTCTGTTCCTTTAAGCGGAATCTCACAGACCGTCTTATAGATCGGACCCTCTGGCGTGAGCGTACTGCTCTTAACAGAGAGCGAATCGACTGTAAACTCTCCAAGCATAGTCTCTGCAAGTTTCGAAACCTCCACCCCCAGTTCTATTCTCGTTTCACGACTCACACGCTTCACCCTGGCGATGGTGGCATGAGCTACAAAATCATCATCGGGTGCAAAACCAAAAGACCCCAGGATTCGGTCCACTTCGCTATGGAGCAGATCGAAGCTGCCACTGGCACCAAGCCATATCACCCTGATATAGCTGGGCTTTGGAAAGGCACCAACACCTCCAATTTGTGCCTTAAAAGGCTGGGAGGCCACCCCAGATAACGCGGTGCAAATCTCTTTAAGCACACGTTCCTCAACCTCTCCAAGAAACTTCATAGTGACATGCACAAGCTCAGGCTTGACAAGTTTCACACCAGAGCGATCAAAATTGGCTGCAATCTCTGCAATCCTTTCTCTAACCTGATCAGGCAGATCCACAGCAATAAAAATCCTCATAGCCATACATCAATCAAGTATGAGACTTAACCCTTCCCATACCTAACCAAGCGTTGCAGTTAAGTTATAGAATAAGTAACGTGCAGGAAGTGATTGATAGGTTTTTGAAGAACAACACACGTTTTAAAGAGTTGTTCGGATAATTATAGATAAGAAAACTGATAAATAAATTTATTTTTGGACAACGGGTGCATGCGAGATTTATAGAAGTTTTCGAGCACCGTGTATTGGATGGCTAATTTTAGTGTCTCATTACTCAGTCCAGTGCTTGGGAGAGGTCGCTCTTTATGTCATCAATGTCTTCTATTCCAACGCTGATTCTGACCAGTTCGTCTGTGAGTCCGAGGCTTTCTCGCTTTTCTTTTGGGACTGCTGCGTGTGTCATGGAGGCTGGGTGTTGTATGAGGGTTTCGACGCATCCGAGGCTCACTGCAAGGGTGCAGAGCTTGAGGTTTCGCATAAGTGCTTCAGCTTCATCGTAGCTGTGCATCTCAAATGCTATCATGCCGCCGAATCCGCGCATCTGGCTTTTCGCAAGCGCGTGTTGTGGGTGGTCCTTTAGTCCTGGGTAGTAGACTTTCGCTATGCTTGGGTGTTCTTCGAGGAAATCTGCAACTTTTTCA
>Ga0180301_10003637_pt1 | contig 12018 bp, 15 predicted proteins | sample GuaBasSediGuay16_FD_121797 | JGI IMG/M metagenome (GOLD analysis project Ga0180301, IMG submission 121797) | Subseafloor sediment microbial communities from Guaymas Basin, Gulf of California, Mexico - Guay16, Core 4569-2, 12-15 cm | ecosystem: Environmental > Aquatic > Marine > Hydrothermal...
CATATAATCCCTGACGCCGGCCCCAAGGCTAAGTAACGCTTAACTAACAGCACGGCGCATGATCCCCTAGAGGACCCGTCGTCTAGCCCGGACTAGGACACGGGCCTTCGGAGCCCGGGGTCGGGGGTTCGAATCCCCCCGGGTCCACCTCATTCTCCGAAAACAAGCCCTCTGGAGGCTTCTTTTCTGGGACTGTCCCAGGACTGTCCCCTATGGTTTCTGGGCATGGTAAATCTTTAGGTTTATTAGCCTCTAAGACAGTGTTCTCACCCGTGTCCTTGGACAGGCTCATCAGGGCTTACGAGATGGCTGAAAAGATTCTTAAGGGCTCGGGGTTGAAGAGCCTTAAGGCTGGATGGCTCGTAAGCTGGGATTCAGATGTCAGGGCTAGATTCGTCGAATGGATGAAGGCTAACGGTAGGAGTCTAAGCTACATAGAGAGGTGTGTGCTTTATCTTAACAAGTATGTTTCCGAGCTTTCTAAGCCTGGAGATGTGGTGGAGCTTTTCGAGAAATGCAGGAGGGGTAGAAACCATCTAGATAGAGCTCTCAGAAACCTTCTCAAATACTATCAGCTAGTCGAGGGATACCCGGAGGATTTCATAGACAGGTTAAGAAAAGCCATACCTAGGATTAAAACCGGAGTCGATTACAGGGAACCTGTGGAGGATGAGATAGTTAAAACATTTAAAGCACTTAGGCGGTATCCGCTCAAATACAGGTGCATCTACCACCTGATCCTCGACGGAGGGATCAGGGTATCCCACGCCAGGTATCTGGTGAACAACTTCAGACAAGAGAACCTTAAGAAGGTTGGAGAATTCTACAGGTACACCCTAGGCTTGGAGAGGGGTACTAAGCACAGCTTCTACGCATACATGAGAGAGGAGACAGCCATGATACTGAGAAGCCTAGGGGAGAAGGGGGTTAAGGTTAGAAAAGCCGCTATGGACAGCTTCCTGAAGAGACATAGAAGCCTGGTAAAACCGAAATACGTAAGGAAGTTCGCATACAACATGATGATCCTATCCGGAATACCGGAGACTATAGCAGACTTCATAAACGGACGGAAACCCAGAACAGTAGGCGGGCAACACTACATGTTCCTAAGAACACAGGCAGACCAACACTACCATAAATACGTAAAGTACCTAGAAGAGCTCACCAAGAAGTTTAACTAAAACCATTCTTTTTCTCGTAGGCTATTTTAAGCAGCCTAGCTGCTAAGAAAAGCTCGACAGCCCTCTCCGTGTCCTTCTCTTCTAATGCTTCAAGAAGCAAGCTTCTAATGGTTTCATCTAAGTGGTTTTGCCGAACATGCTTACGGTGTATAAATGTCTCTACACTATCCATATCGCCCTTCCCAGCATTCACGCTTTTCAACTCGCTCGGTTAGCCGTTGAATCAACTCCACGAGCTTAAGGAGCAAAGCTTCTAAAGTCCTTTGCCTCTGGCCAATTGATACCATGCCTCGCTCAATCAGCTCAAGCCTCTTCTGGATGTCTGGAAGCCCTAGGTAGCGTTGCATATCTGGGATACTGAGCCTCAGCTCTAAGACGGACTTCTCAGGGCTGTCGTCCCTGCATATGATAACGCCCCACTCGGTTTTGAGGTAGAAGTCCTTTGGAATGAAGTCCGGAGTCACGGGCTTAACTCCAGCCTCCACAACCCTGAGGTTCAGCATGGAGTGGTATGCGACCGTCCTAGCCCAATCTTCCCTCCAACCACGCCTCACAAGCTCCTCAAGTAGCCACTCACGCCAGCCTATAGAATGAACCCAGATTATGATCCGCCCGTTCTTATGAATCTGAACGGAACATGGATCACCCCTACTCTTAAACCCAACCTGAACCATACCAGTCCGAGGATTAACTACGGGAGCATCTAGACACTCAACCCAGCTCCTAGGAGCCCAATACTCATACCAAACCTTACCATGAGCAAACAAACGACCAGAACGCCCCCGTAAAACCTTACCAACCTTACGAGCCTCAGAGAGTATCTTATAGACATACCCCACAGATGTGTTAGCTTTGATAGCTATTTCATCACACGGCATTTCAGGGTACTCTCTACGGTACGCTAGGATGAGCTGTTTCTTTGTCCAAGCTTTCTTACCTAGGGTCGTAGGTAAAGCTTACCCCTCCCTTACCCGCTCTTTCAGCTCGTTCAAAGCCTTCTCAGCCGTAATCGCTATGAGAGCCAGCTTTGTTGCGCAGACTTCGCCAGGAGCGATCGCTAAGCTTGAGATAGTCTCAAGGGTTGACTTTAGACGCCTGAGATCAGCCTCAAGCTTCCTTATCTTAGCCTCCATCATCCACCCTCCACTAGGAAGATCCACGATTTTGTTGTCTCCAATACCTTGATCCTCCCCTCAGCCGCTAATTTGAAAAGAACCGCCCTTGCCGTGTGCCATGATAAACCCGTCTCGTGAGCGATATAGTCGATTGAAACAGGCTTTCCGACTTTTCGCATCGCTGCCAACACCCTGAGATCTACCTTAGGGTCTCCAACCAGCTTCCGCATACCTAACACTCGTGCTATTTATCGTACGATAAGTATATAAGTTACGATATGTCATAACATAAATCGGGGCTACATATGAAAAACCTCATCCCAAGTCTTCAGAGCAAGATAGTTAAAGAGCTGGCTGAGAACGGGCCAGCCACCATTAACGAGATAAAGCGTATGCTGGGGAAGGATTATAGAGCTGTATGGTTCTCCGTAAAGTCGCTTCTTAAAAAGGGGCTACTGGAACCTGTGGATATTAAGGAGTATAGGGGTAGAGTCTTTCATAGACTTTGGCTTAGTCTTGATGGTGCTCTTATGGCTTTACTGCTTGGGGCTAAACCAGATAAGATTAGAGAGCTAGGATTAAAATATTTAGGGTTTAAGGACGATGTTGATCGAGAAACATTTGAGTTCTGCATTGAACTCGCTGAAACATATGGAGCTGACTGGCTTGGGGGGTTTATCTACCCTGAAAAACCTTTCATGGTTACAGCTTCAATAGTTATCTTAACTAAACCGATGACCGACGATATGCTCAAGATTCTGAGCAAGTACCCTGCACTTAAGCGTTACATATGGGAGAGAGCTATATCAGGTATGTTAAAGCTCAGAAAAATAATTGGAAAGGAATTGAGCAGATCCAACTTTAAATCGAGGCTGGAAAAAAGAGACCGTTTTAAAACCAGCTAGACTCCGCATGTGTAAAAACCGTTCAGTCAACTTCATAGGCTTCGCAGAGGTTCAAGAAACCCAGGTTTAATCTAGGCTCTGTTAGCTAAAGAGAGTTGGGCAATTTTAGTAGATAAAGTTTAGTTAAATGTCGTAAAGTTTACGAAGGAAAATTCTTAAAACTGAACCATGGTAATTATGTCATTTTGGTGTGAAAGGTTGTCGTTTACTCAAGCTAGGGTCTGTGAAAACTGTGGGAATACTCGTTGGAAGAGGAAGGTGGATGAGCATAGTCAGATGATAGTGGAGGTTTGCACACGGTGTGGGTATTATGTTATTGTGGAGCCGGTTCGCTGGAGTTCAGGATCGAAGGATGAGATAACTATTCACTGGGATGGGGCGGTAGATAACCAAGAAAAGCTTCTTGAAAAAGATTATGAGAGAGGACTGAGATAAAGGATGACTTTTTTCTACATATGTAGAATTTCAATCGTGTCATCAATTCTCGCTGATACATCTTTTAGAGAATATTGGTTTCTCCGTTACATTATACGGCAGAACTCTGAAACTCGAAGTTAATTATTCAATCCATAAGACTTCGTTGATAAAATTCAGGTTCTTCCATTTCTCGAAGAGGCTCAAAGCTTTGTCGGGGTCTATCCTAAGCTTCAAGACGACCTCCCCTGGTTTATATCCTTGATCGTAGAGCTTGAAGACTTCGATAACCGTGTCTATCTCAGACTCAGCTGCTTTAGCCCTGTCTAAACGCCTCTTAACAGCGTAGACTGTGCTCTTCGCATAGCCAGCCTTGATGAGTTCCTTAACCGTTTTACCCTGTCTTAGGAGTTGCTCTATCTCATCCATAGTTCCCATGGTCTAAGGTACTGATTCCAAAAATCTGTATAAAAGTCTATTGGAGGCTGTGGACTGTCTAATCGATGTCTATTGGATAGTCTACACTATCTATTGGAGAATAGACAGGCTAACAGTCTAACTCCTTAATATGCACACTTGAGAATTTATTCTTCAACATATCTCCTAGTGGTTTAAGACTATGTAAATCTACACAACTATTTTAGTCTAGGTTTAGGCTATGTAAGGTTAGTAGCTTATAAGCGCTTCCAACATCTTCCCTCTCCTACCTTTGAACATGCGATCTAAGATTAGGTGTAGCATCGCATACCTAGCGCCTTCAGGCCCATATAGCCTGTAAGCCTCCATTACGCCTAGAACATTATGTAGGCTCTTATGGGGAAGCCTAACACCAAGTAGAGTAGGATAGTCTAACGTCCGATCCACCTTACGCATAGCCTGATCGCTAAGCCTAATACCTAGACACCTACCAAACCAACGATGAACTTTCCAGTTAGGCATATCTGTTAGTTTAATCTTTTAGAGTAAAGGGTTTAAATTTAATTTTACCATAAAGTAACGGCGAGTATGGGGAGGCGTAAATCTCGTAGAAAGAGGAAAAGAGGAAAATCTAAGAGATCTTATGCAGCTAGGAAGGGTTGGGATACCAGGACAAGAAGGGAGGGGTATAGACAGATTGCAAAGGCAGTTGTAGGGGTATATGATCCGGTAGGGAAGGTTCAATTTGTCAAGAATGTTTCTATAGCCGCATTAAAAATCGCTAATCCAAGATTTTACCGAAAATCAAGAGTTTTGAAGAAGCTGGACAAGGCTATCTGAAAAGAAGAGCCCATATGTATAGTTGAAATATTAACATTATTGGCTGAATTGGAGTAATAAGATCCGGTAGCTGTCGACAATAACTAAATTATAATTATATTGAATTGATCTTAAAGCTCGGTACTCTTTACTATAATTATTCTTCCATTTTCTTCTACAAACACCAATACCTCGCCTTGTTTTAAACCAAATTTTTCTCTAACTCTCTTTGGAATCGTTACTTGAAACTTATAAGTTATCTTGCTCATACCCAACACTTCACGTCTAGTCTCTCTAGCCATCTGGGCAGTCCCCGATCTGAACAAGGAGGGGGGTATAGTTAAAAGAATCCAAGGAATAGTGGTTAAATCCTTAAATGTAAGGAAAATCTTAAATTTCAAACCTAGAAATTATGTTAACGATAGGAGGAGCTTGGAGTGCCCATTACTGATATCCGTATGATGATCGATTTCCTCCACGTCATGAAAGGCAAGTAGAGGTGGGGTTAAGGGTATGAGAACTCGGATACTAACTGGAATAGCCTTCGTTTTTATTGTTCTAGGCTTTTTCTTTATTCTCATCAGTTTTCATTCAGAAACTAAACGGGTATATGAGGGAACTAAGGTAGTAGTGAGAATTAGAGATGCAGATATAAGAGTACTGCCAGGTACTATGTGGTCTAAATCGTTTTATGTTGATCTACCTAACACATATAAAGTAGTCATTTGGTTTGGAGGTACATGGGACCCTCAAACCCGGTTTAAGGTCTATAACCCAAGTGGAATATTAATTTATGATACAACAGATCCCTCCATTGAGTATGAGGCAATAGAGTCTGGTGAATATAAATATGTTGTTGACAATACAAGAGGAATCTTTTCCGTCGAAATTAGAGATCTTGATATAGTTCTTGACAAATATGTATGGAAAACGTTGTATCCTTATGAGCATTTGCGTTATTTCGGCGTCTTAATATTACTTGCAGGCCTAGTATGTGTGATATTGAGGAAATAAAAGAACAATTACATGCATCCGATCTAAACCAAGAAAAGATGGTGTAGTTGAATAAGTTCAAGGAGTATAGGCATGTTCTTTGAAATAAGGAAGGTCTTAAATCTAGATATGTGGAACCTATGAAAGGAGAAACTCTAAAACCCTATCTATATGTATCTCATTAGTATTCGGAACTCTGGAACCACTGTAATGTTAACATCTGCACATAGAAGGTAAAAGAAGCATAGCTGAATAGAGATTCTAGAGAGTTATTTCGCCGGAAGAAGCTTAGAGAGCTGTCTCACCATGAGACCTTAGGGCCATTTCATGGCTTGAACAGATAATTCTTAAAAATTTTAGAAAGATCCTTATATTGTGAGGGAAATGGTCTCACGTTCTCCGACTGAAAATACTATAACCTCCCTGCTAGCTAAGGAGCTTGAGAGATTTGGCGTTAAAGCTCTTCCCTTTGTGCGTATAAAGACTCCTATCGGATATCGTGAGGTAGACCTGTGGTGTTACAACTCTGGACGGTATCCTGTCGAGGCTAAGTTCTCTGAAGATGAATTATGGAAGGCTGCTGGAAAGATTTACAATGATTACATTAGATATCATGTTCGTCTTGGTATTGATGGAGGGTTTGCAATATTATATCCTGAGCGATTACGTAGAGTTAAATCTATAGAGGAGCTTAGAAAGTTGATTTATAGGCTTAAATTTAAGCTTGTGTGCATATTTCCTCCCGAAGATAAAAGGAAGGGGTTTACGGTTATAGAGGGGCCTTTCCGAGATATTGCTAAGACTTTAGCCTCCCATATTTTAGCTCCACCCGAGTATATAGAGCCTGACATCCCCAAGATGATCGATGTTCTGAGGGATTCTGCTAAAACCATAGCGGAGGCTTTAAGGGCTATGTCTGAAGATGAAGTCGAAGCTATGCTTGGAGGCAAAGATGTTTTCAAGAACATTTTGCAGTATGAGGAGGGGAAGTATCCGCTTGAGGATTTAAGGTTAGTCGTGTCCTACATATTGGTTAACCAACTTCTATTCTACCATGTTATTTCCAGATACAGAGAGGAATTTCCACCCCTAGAGATTCGCCTCATAAAGAGGCCCTCAGACCTTCAAGAATATTTCCGTAAAGTGTATGACGTGAATTATAAGGCTGTATTTTCCTACGATATTGCCTCCTTAATCCCTGAAAGATTCACAGATATGGTTAAATTAATCATAGGCACCATCCAAGCAATTGCCCCTGAGAAAGTCAAGGGTGATCTCCTAGGTACGATATTCCATGATTTAGTTCCTCTGAATATAAGGAAAAGTGTGGCCGCCTTTTACACGAACGTCCTTGTAGCAGAGCTTCTTGCACATCTAGCTATAGATAGGTATGACGCTAAGGTTGCAGATCTTGCCTGTGGCAGCGGAGGATTGCTTGTTGCGGCCTACAGACGGAAGCGGTATTTGTTAGAGAAGGAGAGGGAGTTTACTCAAAGAGATCATAGCAGGTTTGTTGAGGAGGATTTGCTCGGAATTGACGTTATGCCTTTCGCCGCTAACGTAGCTGCTTGTCACCTTTCTCTTCAGGCTCCTGAATTTTTTACCGATAAAGTTAGGATAGCTATATACGATTCTACAGCTCGGAAACCTGGAGATGTGATACCTTCTGTAGCCGGATTAAGGGCTATTGTTAGAGGCCAAGTTGAGTTAGAGAAGTTTATAGAACCTACTCCTAAGATCCAGACTGTAGTTACTCTTGGAAAAGAGAGAGCGGAGGAGATCAAACTTGAAAAGGTCGATGTTGTTATTATGAACCCCCCTTTCACCAGACAGGAAAGAATTCCGAGAGAGTATAAAGACGTTCTGTTCAGAAGGTTCTCTGAGTATGCTGATTATTTACACGGTCAGCTTAGCTACTATGGGTATTTCATTCTATTAGCTGACAGATTTCTAAAAGAAGGTGGAAGGATGGCTTTAGTGTTACCAGCTGCTTTCCTTAGAACAAAAAGTACAAAAGGGTTGAGAAGGCTACTTAATGAAAAATACCACATAGAATTTATCATAACAGGGAGAGGTAGGCTCAACTTTTCCGAAGCTACTTGGAGAAGAGAGATACTTTTAGTTGCAAGAAAACTAAAAAGAAATGAATCTAAAGGAAAAACATTTTTTGTGGCTATTCCTTCGTTACCCAAAAATTTGAGTGAAGCGATTAATATGAGTGAAGAAATAAAAAGATTGAGTAATAACATTTTTCCGGAAAAGACTAAAATGTTGGTTATATCTGTAGAACCTAATGAACTTGAAAGAAATTTAAATTGGTTCAAATTTATAACAGCATTTGGAGAAACTGGTATTTCAGAATTATGGGAGAGTTTAATTGAAGAAGGTGAAAATCTTATTAAGTTTGAGGATTTATATGATACACAACTTATCATTAGAGAGGGTATAGAGTCAAGAAGAGGAATGAAACTGCAATTTGCTCTTATTCCTAAAAATATCAAAAGAGCTATTAGAAGAGAAGATGTCTGGATAGTAGATAGGGAAGATAATGAAGTTTTACACGTCTATAATAGATTCATCAAAGATCTTAAGGTAACGATTCCAAAAAATTCTGTAGTTCCAGCCTTAAGGACAACAGCAGGCAATTCCAAAATGGATCTAACTAGTGATACTGACTTTGTAGTGATAAGAGATTTTCCAGAGTCAAATACCTTCTTTTTCGGTGAAAGAAGGGTTTACAAAAAAGTTCTATCAAGATGGGAGAAGTACGTAAGAGCTAGGATGGGGAACCTTATAATCCAAAGGCGATTTCCGATAAATGCTCCTGGTACCATACATATCTCATACTACTCTTCCACCCCCGTAGCTGCTCCGGGGACAACCTGGATAGCTAATCTACCAGATGAAGACGCAAAAATCTTATGTCTGTGGTTTAATAGTAGCATTCATCTAGCTCAAATCTTCCATGAAAGAATAGAAGATATATGGCTTGATGTCCATAAATACATACTTAAAAACATGCTGGTCTTAAATCCTAGAAGTCTTAAACCAAGACAGAAGAGAATGCTCATAAAAGTCTTCGAAGAGGTAAGCCATGTACAGTTTCCAAGCTTAGAAAGACAGTATGAAAAACCCCTTGAAGAGAGAAGGAAAATAGACTTAGCCATATTAGGTGTAATGGGATTTAAAAGGGAGGAAAGCGAACAGCTATTAGTCGAGCTCTATACAGCCATAAGAAGACAATTTAAGATCTTAAAAGAGATCTCTTAACGTGAAGCTTAAGCTCTTCTAAAATACCACATGGTTCATCAGGCCGTGAAGCATTTAAGCATCTATTACTCTGATTAACCTGATGAAATGGCAAACGCTTTTGACAACTTGATCCATGAGGTCGAAAAGTTTATTAACGTTTCTCAAGTCATCCGTGACTTTAGAGGGCTATATAGTCCGCAAAAGAATGCTATTAAGGAAATCTTATGTAAAATCGAGACTCAAGGCCGGGTTTCTGGCATATTGCAAATGCCTACGGGCTCAGGAAAAACATTACTGACTGCAACTCTATTAGTGGCACTTTGTCTCAAAGACCCATCGCTTAAACAAGTTAATAAAGAAGATGTTATAGTGCTTTTCCTCGCTCCTCGTGATGTTCTCAGACAGCAAGCGTATGAAGCAGTAAAAAGTATAATCGAAGGGGTATTGAAGATACATGTTAAAAAACTAGAGCCTGTGGGAATGCCATCTAGAGATAAGTATTGGGAGTTACTCAGACAGGTTAGAGGAGTGGTTATCACAACTCCTCAACTTTTGAACAGTATTTACAAGAGATGGCTTCATGAAAAGGAGTTAATTCACCTTTGGAAGAAATTGTCTTCGGCAAGGATCATAGTCTTCGACGAGGTACATACGTACTATGTCGGGAAGAAGATGAAAGAACTGATAACTTATTTGAAAAAACGTAGTAGGGCTAAGCTGGTTCTAGGTCTTACAGCTACACCTACAAAAGAGTCTAAAGAACTCCTCGGAGACCTTCTATACAGTTACTCATCATTCGATGCTATGGACGAGGGCGTTCTCATACCTAGACTCAAGGTCATCCGATATAACACCTATGTGAAAGGCTTAAAACTTGAGCAGGTTAGCCGAGATCTCCACAACGACCGAGATGAATGGAAGTTTGCGATATACGAGAGAGCTGAAGAGTATGCGAATAAAATAATTGAAGAAGCTAAAAGGCTAGAAGAATCCGCTAAGCGTCTCCCGAAGATCTTAGTTGTATCTGTTAACACTACCGAGGCTGATCTAATTTCAGAGCACCTTCGTACATATGCTGAAAAATATTGTTTATCCTTCATACTTCTTAAGGCACATTATAAGGAGGCTGAGCCGAAAAGCACAATTGAAATGTTTAAACGTCTAGAAGACCCTGCCGTGCTCGTAACGGTAAACATGGCGGACATAGGCTTCGACGATCCCAACCTCGACATGTTGGTAATAGCCAGACCGTTTAGAAGCCCGGTATCATACGTTCAAGTTAGAGGAAGGGTTCTAAGAAAGCCTAAGAGCAAATATAGCGTTAAGAAAATTTTGGGATATGCTACTATAGTGGACCTTGTAGGCGAGGCGACAAAGCACGAGAAGAGAGATGTTATAGAAGCCGTTGAAAAGGGAGTATATGGTGAAAGAGATTTTAAGAATGCCGGAAGAGAGTTGAGAGGGGAGGGAGAGGTTAACAAAGTACATGCGGAAACAGTTCAAGTAATTGGTAGAAAGGAGTTTATAATACCTTCACCTATAAGGCATCCTACTCATGTGAAACTATCTTTCAACTCTTATGATATTTTAAATGCAACATTCTATGTTAGAGAGAAAGAGGATCTACGAATTAGAATAAATACGTCTAATGATTTGAGAGAGATCGTTCGGAAGATCTTTAAACATGGCCTTTATTTAACACCATCAGAGGCTAAAAGAGTGATGAAGAGAATTGAGGAATTGATCAATATAGCTAAGGCTTTTCAAAGGATAACTGAGCATAAGGAACGACGTAAAACTATAATCGTTGATATCAGTAAAGGAAAATTAAAGTTCAGTCCAATTTCACCTCGCTCATCAATCGTAATCGTAACTCTTTCGAAGGGAAACAGTTCTAAAAATATCGACGCTATACTTTTACCACTGAGGCAAGAAATTAGTAGATTAAACCTTCTTATCAAGAGACTTGATATAGCAGAACTTTCTCTCTAAACTGGAGCTCTATTCAGTCAATTAGACCTAATAAAAACTTAATGATGACATATGCTCAGAGGATTAACATTCAGCTACAGCTAGAATTATTCAAGCTAGAGTTTCACGGTGAGACATCTTTAGAGGGCTTGTTTCGAGATCTGGGCTTTCCTAGGGCTTTTTCTCCCTCTCTATTATGAGCCTCGAACCCTCTATGTAGATTATCACGGTATCCCCTATCTTCCACCTCAAAGCCTCTAGGATCTCAGGCGGTATCACCACAGCGGCGGACCCACCACTCCTCCTAACCTTCCTCCTAAACCGCACACTCATAATAATCACTACTAAAGTAGCGGTTTAGGAAGATTTAAATATTACTTTGTAGATACAAAGTAGTGGTGATGTAGAGAATGAATAGAGGCATATTTGCATCCCGGAGAGTTTCCAGGTCTAGCCTGAACAAGCCCATATTCAACAGTAGGAGGAGGTGTGGAAGATGACAGAGTATAAGCCTCTGCCTGAGCCCAGACTGTTCGAAGTTAGAAGCCTTACAAGTCTATACAGGTGGTATGTAATGGATCTAAGGGAGAAAATCTGCACATGCAAAAACTTCATCTATTGGGGAAGCTGTAAACACCTGAAAGCGTTGAAACAGTTTAAACCCATAACGTCCTAATTTTCTCTAGGAGGCAACTTCGTATGCCTAAGCCAGGATACACATGCGTAACGCTCAAAACAGAGGTGGTTAGACTTCTGAAAATAAGGGCTAGAGAGGAGGGGTTAGGTCTTAACGAGTTGCTACTAAGGCTTTTACATGGTAGATGTTGTCCTTCGGAGCCCGGGGTCGCGGGTTCGAATCCCGCCGGGTCCATTCATCAACTAATTCGAGACCCCGTCCTAACCGTTGAACCTTCAGTTTTCTTCCCTGCTGAGGCGTTTAGGGTCTGCGGG
>Ga0180301_10003638_pt1 | contig 12017 bp, 7 predicted proteins | sample GuaBasSediGuay16_FD_121797 | JGI IMG/M metagenome (GOLD analysis project Ga0180301, IMG submission 121797) | Subseafloor sediment microbial communities from Guaymas Basin, Gulf of California, Mexico - Guay16, Core 4569-2, 12-15 cm | ecosystem: Environmental > Aquatic > Marine > Hydrothermal...
GAGGGCATGTTAGAGTCTCGCCCGGACTGGTGCATCAGCAGGCAAAGGACCTGGGGATTAGCAATACCTTCCTTTGTAAACGGCAAAGGCGAGGCGCTTCTAACGGCGAATCCTGCTGTCGGCAAAAAAGTGGTACTGGCGGTAGCCGAGCACATCGGGCGAAATGGTTCGGATAGCTGGTTTACAGATTCTCCAAAGGAAATTCTGGGTGAAGATTTTGACCTTCCGGCGGACTTCAACTGGGAAGATTTACATAAGGAGGAAAATATCTTCGATGTCTGGTTCGAGTCAGGCTGTAGCTGGCACGGCGTCGCCGCCAAGGCCGGCTGGCCTGTGCCGGTCGATTTGTATCTGGAAGGTTCCGACCAGCACCGCGGCTGGTTTCAGCTTTCACTGCTGCCGGCTCTTGGGTCGGTAGGCAAAGCGCCGTTTAAGACCGTGCTTACGCACGGCTTTACCGTTGATGAAAAGGGGATGAAGCAATCGAAGTCGGCGGGTAATTATGTAAACGCCCTGGACGAGATACATAAATACGGAGCCGATATCCTCCGGCTGTGGGTGGCCAGCGTCAACTATCAGGAAGATATGCGGTGCAGCGATGAGCTTATCGGCAGGCTGCAGGACGCGTATAGAAAGATACGGAACACCCTGCGGTATCTGTTGGGCAATACTGATGATTTCGAGCCTGTATCGATGTCGGTTGCTTATTCGGATATGTTCGAGATAGATAAATGGGCGATGCAGCAGTTGCAAAAGCTGATTGGCAAGGTCGGCACCGCTTATGAAAACTTTGCCTTCCACAGGGTCTTTTCGCTCGTCTATAACTTCTGTACAGTCGAGATGAGCAGCATATATATGGACGTCTTAAAGGACCGGCTCTACTGCGATGCGACGGACGGCAAATCGAGACGCAGCGCTCAAACAGCGATGCACTCGATACTTGATGCCCTCATCCGGCTGCTTGCGCCGGTGTTGGCTCACACAGCCGAGGAAGCCTGGGCGGCCATGAAGTATAAGTCTGAGGACGTCGAGAGCGTGCACTTAGCTACAATGCCGAAAGTTGACGAATTAATCGACTCCCAAAGCGAGGAGCCAAAATGGGAAAAGATAATGGGCCTTCGCGACGAAGTCCTGCGCGAACTGGAAGGCTTAAGACAGGCCCAGGTAATCGCCAGTAACCAGGAAGCCACTGTAAGCATCGCCTCTGACGATGAGGAATTGATTTCGCTCGTCAGTGATTTTGGTGTAGAGCCATTTGCTGCGTTATGTATTGTAAGTGAGGTAAGGATGCAAGCAGGCACCGGGTTAAAGGTTGTCGCGGATAAAAGCAGCTATCAAAAGTGTCAGCGCTGCTGGAACTATTGGCCCAGCGTAGGCACCAACAGCGAATACGCGGACCTGTGCCAACGCTGTGTCGAGGTGGTCAGTGGTAAAAAACCGGTCTGAAAACATTATTAATAATGTCAAAAGCACATATCAATCTGGAATCTTTCTCTGAACCTGTACGCAAATTAACCGAGAAGATAAGCCCATGTACACTTTGTCCGCGCGACTGCAAAGTCCTGCGCTCAGAAGGCGAGGTCGGCTTTTGTGGGATAGCCGATATGCCACGGGTAAGCTCGGTCGGTCCGCATTTCGGCGAAGAGCCCGTCCTTGTCGGGCCGGGCGGCAGCGGCACCATATTTTTTGCAGGCTGTAATCTGGGCTGCGTGTTTTGTCAGAACTCCGACATCAGTCATCTTCGCTACGGCAGCGAGACGAGTATTGAGCAGTTGACCGAAGCAATGCTGGGCCTGCAAAATCACGGCTGCACCAATATCAATTTCGTTACGCCGACCCACATGGCCGGACCGATTGCGGCGGCCATTGAATCAGCAAGAGGCAAAGGTTTAACAGTCCCGACGGTTTATAACACCGGCGGATATGATTCGGTTGATACCCTCAAGCTATTGTCCGGCTTCATAGATATCTATATGCCGGACATGAAATACGCTGATTCCGAGGTGGCAAAACAACTTTCAGACGCCCCTGATTACCCGCAGGTTAACCAGGCCGCGGTAAAACAGATGCATCGCCAGGTTGGCAACTTGAAAGTTGAAAATGGCCTTGCAGTCAGCGGTCTTTTGATAAGGCATCTTGTCTTGCCGAACCGGCTTGCCGGCAGCTTTGAGATAATAGATTTTTTAGCCGACGAAATCTCAGCTTCCACCGCTATCAATGTAATGGCCCAGTATCGTCCCTGCTACACAGCCGATAAGCACCCGCAGATAAACCGATATCCCACAGCCGAAGAAATCGACCAGGTCCGCCAATACGCAATCCAAAAAGGCCTGACTATCATAAGGTAGCTTAAACCCGGCGACTATCGGAATTCGAAGCCTTTACTCGCCCGGTTTTTTAGCGTAATGCTCCAGTTGGTATGTCACTTTTTCGAAGACGTGTTCAACCGTAACAGCCTCAATTGCATATCTTGGGTCCGAGTTTTCTATCTCGCGGCCTCGGCTTTCGGGTTCGATTGCAGCAACGGCGTCCTTTCTGCCGTATGGTCTGATTCTTGCCGGATTTGTTACGCCGAATATGAGAACGACCGGCACACCAAGTGCGGTTGCGATGTGGCCGGGCCCTGTGTCGTTGCTTACAACAACCTTTGCACCGTCCAGCAACGCGATCAATTGAGGTATATCGGTCAGACCGGCAAAATTGGTAATTGGAACCTTAGAGGTGGATTTGAGCATTCCGGTGATAGCCTTCTCGGCGCTTGTACCGACGGCTATTATCGGCAGGTCAAATGTTGATGTAACTTTGTCGGCAAGAGCTGCGAAATTTCCCACCGGCCAGCACTTGAAAGCATGAGCGGAGCCCGGCACAAAAACAGCATATCTGCCGGACTTGATGCCGTGTTCGGTCAAAAGGCCTGTGACACTGTCAACAGCCCTCTTGGTTGATGTAAGATTAAACTTATATGATTTGACCGATGCACCGGCGGCAGAGACTATTTTCTGATAATAATCGATAAGATGAATAGAGTCATCGTCCTGTGCGATTTTGTGCGTGTAAAACGGGCCCGCGAATTCTCTTGAGGCCTTCATCCCGAATCGTTTTTTGCAACCCGCCAGCCAGGCAAATATGGCAGTCCTCAGCAGGCCCTGCAGATCAATTACGAGGTCGAACTTGCCTTGCCGAAGCCGCCTAATCAGACGCACCAAAGCTGCAAAAGACTTTGGGTTGTACCACCAACTGCCGAGGCCTTTGCGGTCAAAAAGGATGATGTCGTCAAGACCGTCAACGCTGTCAAAAAGGGGGGCGTACTCGGAGCGAACAAACCAGGATATTTTTGCATCAGGAAAGCTTGCCCGCAGCGATGAAAGTGCCGGAAGGGCCGTAACAATATCGCCAAGGGCCGATGGCTTTATTATCAAAATATTCTTTGGTTTTTGGCCAGTATTTACTGTTGATTTTTTTGCTCCTGCACCTTCCATTGCAGCCTTTGCCATTGCCAGTAATCTTATAGCGACCACCCGACGGGCCAGATTCCGAAAGATACTGCGACGTTTGCCAGGCCCCAGACCGGTGAGGTTGCTATACATCTTGAAAGTCCGCAGGTAATCGGTCATGTTGATTGACCGGTGCCACAACAAGGTGGAGGCAAGCTTGCTGAGGCAGCGAAACCTTTGGCTTTGGCGCCTGAGACCGTAACGTTTGATGCCGTCCATATCGACTAACACAAGTTTGTATCGGCCTTTGTCGGGCTGGTGGACGAGGAAATTGCTTGCCTTTGCGTCACGGTGCCATAGGCTCACTCTGTGCAGAGAGGCAAAGATATGCCCAATCTGTCTGGACAGGTCTCTTTTTAAGGTTGAGTTGGGCGAGCTGCTCAGTGAGTTGTTATCCCGAATGAAGACATACAGGTTAGCCGAAGTGGGGATATATTCGGTGATGTAGATGCTTCGGGTGGTAAACGGTCCTGTTTTTTGCCACAGTGCGGCCAGAGGACGGGCTACGGGGACATTGTTGTGGTTTAATCTGAGGGCTGTACGAAAATTGCGGATTGCCTTTGCCGGCATAAGCGAACGCACAAGGTTCACAAGGCCCGGCCCGCGATGTTGGGATTTGACAACGACAGCAAGATTTTTTGACGAGATTCTAAGTTTTTTCACTGACACGATGACACCGGCATCGGCCTTTAAGGTTTCGCCGTTTTTGCATAACGAATCAGGGTCCGCCAGACAGCGTGCCCAGTCTTTGACGCCGAAGCGGTTGCCGGCTGAGTCCGATAGCGCTACCCGTCCTCTCCAGCCGGGGGCAGGTTTCAGAGGCGCGGTTTCAAACCCGGCTGTTTGCGCGTGCTGGTTTTTGCATTTGTCTGCCATTGGGGCACTATTATACGCCAAAAGGCCGGTTACAGCAATCAGCCACCGATGATTTTCAATTTGTGGAATGGTTCAATTTTGTGTGGCCTCCTTACGCAACTTGGGGATGGCAGAACTCCGGAGGCGAGGCAGCCATCCCCAAATCCTTCGGATTTGCCGCTGCCACACGTCTGAGATTATTCAGAATGACAATTTTCGGTTTACCAATCACCATTTATCGGTTACTATTTACGCTATCACGAAGGGATGGCTGTACCCGGATAAGTTTTATGCTATAAATTCAACAGGTGACTCTTATGGCCGGAAAGGGCAGATATGTTTACGAGTGGCCTCGGCCGATGGTGACGGTCGATGCGGTGGTATTTTTGAAGGGCCAGGGTAAGGATAAGCTCCTGCTGATAAAGCGAGGCAAAGAGCCGTTCAAGGGCAGATGGGTTTTCCCGGGCGGCTTTATCGAGATGGACGAAGAATTGGCTGACGGAGCTGCTCGGGAATTGGCCGAGGAGACCCACCTTACAGGCGTCCAGTTGGAGCAGATGCACACATTCGGTAGCTGTGGCAGAGACCCGCGCGGGCGCGTGATAAGCGTAGCTTTTGTAGGCACGGTGGAACCCGACCGGGCGACTATAAAGGCGGGCGATGATGCCGCCGAGGCCGCATGGTTTGACATAGACCAACTACCGGAATTGGCCTTTGACCATGACGAAATAGCCAAAATGGCCATAGGGCAGGGGAATATTGATTTCCGGCCCGGCCATGCAAGAAAAATCGAAACGCACCGGCGGCAGATAGCCGATAAAGACGAATAAGCTGCAAAAGCACACAAGTATAAATGCCGTATATTGCTCATTAAGAACGTCAAGAGGCAAGGCAAGTACCGTGCGTGTCCATCAGATAGCCGATGGGCCTGCAAGTCGGCAAATTTTCGATAACTGATTGACACATAGGGGTTTGGGCAATATAATCAACAGGGCCCTGTTTTGTACCCCTCAGTCAATAAATTATGGTTGGCGGATTCGCATGGAGGTATTATGGACGAGACAGTAGAGGGAAAAAAGGTTTCATCTCATTGGCGTCAGATACTATTCTGGCTGGTAGTCGCGGCAATGATGCTGCTGGCCGGCGTGATTCTGGCAAGCTGGGTGGTGGGAATGAAATTAGGCGCCGAAATTGTCAAAATCAGCGAGGCGGGCGAGCCGTTGACATTTCCTGATGTGGCCCGGATGCAGGTCCGACAACACTCTGACGGTGAGGACGCGGCCCATTACTATGTCGAAGCACTGGCAAGTATAGGTCCGGCCAATTTGTCAAATCTAAAGCGCATTCACAGCTTCTATCGCCAGAACATGGCCGCTTTGCCCGCTGACCAGTTCCCTGTGGATCTGCGCGAGAGTGTCTCTCAAAACTTAACTGTCGCGAAGGCGGTATTTGAAAAGCTCGACAAAGCAGCGAGCGAACCTCTTGCCCGTTTTGATATCGGCATTAGAAATGGCATAAAAGCTGCCGGAACTCATATGCAGGGTGCGAATACCATTGTACTTTTGATGTCCTTGCGAACGATGGACTTGATATTGCAAGGCAGGGACGAAGATGCGGCTGATTCGCTGGTCAGCCTCCTGAAACTGATGCGCATCTTCGATTCACACCCCACTATGGTGGTGTATACAATCAAAGCGCAATTTGTGGGTTTGGCATGTGAAGATGTTCGGCTGCTGCTGGAACGTGGTAGTGCTTCGGCTGAATCACTGACAAAACTTGAAGAAACGCTGTCAGCAGTGGTTCCGGCGGACGCTCTCGAAAAAGTGTTCCTGGCCGAACGGGTCAATCAGATCGAGATTGGAAGGAATTTGATACCTGAAAAAATTGCAGCCGAGTATCTTCAGAACCCGGCGCCTGACATCCCTGAGCGGATACGATTACCGGGTTCTTTCCTGGGCCGGCTGCGTCTCCGTCAGAAGGCTCGCCGCTATTTTCGTGATATGGACCAACTAATAACCGTTTCCCGTCGCCCATGGCCCCAGCCGTTTGTCGAAATATTTGACAAGATGTTTAAATCTACCGACAAACCTGGCAAGCTGATAGCAAGTGCTGCGGCTCATACTTACCTGGCAGCAGAAGTTTTTGTTGCTCTGCATTGTACCAGGATTGCCGTCGCAATTGAGGGTTTTCTCGCTGGTCAAGGCAGTGGCCAATTGCCCGAAGCTCTTGACGAACTTGTACCAAACTATATCACATCGGTTCCGCTGGATGTGTTTACCGGCAAGCAGCTTCTATACCGCCACGATGAAGAAAGTTATATGGTGTACAGCACGAGTATTAATCGTCTCGATGACGGTGGTTCTATCAGGCCCAAGGAAGGCGAGAAAGTTCCATTAGACAGGGGGCTGCAAATTCGCACAAACTTGACCAAGTAAGCCGGTATGATGTTGGATGGGGCTTTTTGATAGCGCCAAGAGCGATTTTTGCAAAAAGTCTTCGCTACATCGGGTTTTGAGCTTGTGAGCCTAAGTGGCAAACAGCAATCGCCGATTCAATGCCGAAAATATTTTTTATTTTGCTACAACTGCGTAACTTGGGTTAGAGGCAGATTAAAGACGTCAGGAACCCTTTTTCAATACAGGTTATCTGCTGCGTCTTGGCCGGCGGACTACACGGTGGCGAAGATTAAGGGACCTGACAATCCTTGAAATCAGGTGCAAAACAAATGCGGTGGCCCGTGGAAACCTTGTAAGAATCCTTATAAAGGTTTTATAGCCAGCCGAGAACAAAGGGTCGAATCGCTTTAACATATCCTGCACAAGCTCGGCGGAGGCGTGCTCAAATAAACTGCTGCGTATGGTCCGTCGCAGGAGAAATCCGCCGCACGGGGCGAATTTATCCATCCGGTTATGAACTTCGGCCAGGGTCAAAGAACGTTCGACGATGTCGCAGATAACCTCAAGTCGTTTAGCGGATTGTGTAAAATCCATTAAGCTGCCTGGTCTTTGAAGATGATACACTGCCACAGGCTGAGGGACAAAGCCAATCTTCGGCCATTGCATAGCAATTCGGAACCATAAATCGGTATCCTCTGCGAACGGCAGCTCCCGGCGGAACAAGCCCGCCTGGTGCAGAATCCGGCGCTTTACGACCATCGTGTTGGCGTTACCGGCGGCGTCGTTGATATATGCGTCGAAAAAATCGTCGAAGTAATCTTTGCCGCCCAATAGCTTGAGCCCCTTGTCTGGCCTGATATAAGACTGTCGGCGATTTTCGCCGGCTAAAAAGTTGTCGAAATTTCCGGTGCTCCAGACAAGGTTCGGATTTTGCTTCAGAACTTCCAGGTGGAGGTTAAGGTTATCCGGCAGCCACTCGTCGTCGCCGTCAAGAAATGCCACCCACTCACAGGTCGCCGTCTTAATGCCCGTATTGCGAGCACCGGCCAGGCCGAGATTGGCCTGATAGATGTATTTTACCTTCGAGCCGTAGCTTTTTATTATGTCGGCGGTGTCATCGGTGGAGCCGTCATCGACTACAATGATTTCATCAGGTTGATGGGTCTGGGCCAGGACACTATCAATGGCGCGGGCCACCAGCTTGCCGATATTATAAGCGGGTATTACCACACTGACAGTAAAAGGACCATCTTGTTTTGTGTTATTCATAATGTTCTTAATCAGACCGAAAAAGTGGCGCGTCTCTTCTGAGCTTACCCGGCTTCCGCACGGCCTCTTTGCGTAAATTAAGCGCCCTGACGACTTTCGAGATCCCATGGCATAAAAGAGCTGTTGCGCGTGGAAATACAATCAGCAGGCGAACAATTATTTTGAAACGCAGAGTAAGCAGTTCGGCGAACTGCTCCAACAGGCGTCGAATTTCAGCCGGCCTGTTCTCAAAAAGCAGTCCACGTATATGTGAACTTACAGCCCGGCCCACGCACGGCTTAAATGCATCAAGCCGGCCGTTTTCGGAAGCGAACTGTAACTGGCGCTTGAGCAAATCACTTTGAAATCTCAACTGCCTGTGCTTTTGCATAAGACTTGCCGATGTGGTCATGTGATAAACCGCCAACGGCTGTGCGATATAGCCAATCCGGGGCCGGCGACACGCAATCCGAAACCAAAGGTCGGTATCCTCGGCTATGTGAAGGTTGGCATCGAACATCTGTGCTTCCTGAAGAATCTCTTTCTTTATCAGCATCGTTCCCGTCCAGCCGCACCCGTGAGGGAGCGAAGTCCGGAAGAAATCGTCGAAATACTCCTTCTGCGCCAGGGCCTTTACAGCCAAAGCAGGATTGACATCGGGCTTACGAATATCTTCGTCGCACAGGCACCGGTAGAAATTGCCGGTAATCCAAACAAGATGCTCGTTTCGCTCCAGAACCGCACATTGACGGCCGAGCCTTTCCGGAAGCCATTCGTCGTCGGCGTCAAGAAATGCTATCCATTCACTGTTGGCTGCTTCGATGCCTTTGTTGCGGGCAACACTTGGACCTGCGTTTTCCTGATAAATATAGCAAATCTGCGAGCCATGCTTTTTAATCCTTTCGGAGGTATCATCCGTCGAGCCGTCGTCAACGATAATTATTTCATCCGGTCGGCGAGTCTGAGCCAGGACACTGTCAATGGCCCGGACAACAGTAGCGGCGGCATTGTAGGCGGGGATTACGACGCTGATGCTTAAATGCCGTTGTTCGTTTGTGTTCGACGATGTTCTCAATATTTTATTTTCCCTTTGCCCACAATTGTTTACAGGCGTAACCGCAAAATTTTGTTTATGCGAGACAGTACCGGCATACAAGCCGAGGTCGCCCGGGGCCATATTGTCAGCAAACGCAAGGCCAACTTATACCACCTTGGCAGAACCCGACCGAAGCGGTCCGTCATTTCCCTGATGTGCATTATACGCTCATCGAACCAATATTGATGTATCCAGTATCGCAGCATTCGCTCGGCACATGGCCTGAACTGCTCCAACTTGCCGCAGTCGCCGGCAATTTTTATGTGATTAGCAATAAGCTGGTTCAAACTGGCGGGCACTTCATACCTTTTTGTAATGCTTTCAGGTACGTGCATATGATAAATCGCCAGTGGTCTGGGGGTGTATCCTATCGCAGGATACCTGTACGCTATCCGCCACCACATATCTTCGTCGTTGAACCTTAACTGCTCCGGTCTGAAAAGGCCCGCTTCTATCAGTACGCTGCGTTTGACGAGCATCGTCCCGGTCCAGCCGGCGGCAGCTTTGGTGAATGCGTCAAAGTAATCTTGGAAAAAATCTCTTCCGTTAAGCAGCGCCCGGCCATTTGCCTCGTCAAGCTTTTGACTATGCCGGTCCTGCCCGCAGTGACAATAGATGAAATTGGCCGTCGCCCATACTAACTGGCTATTGCGTTGGAGGAGCTCGGTTTGCACTTGCAACTTTTCAGGCAGCCATTCATCGTCGCTGTCGAGAAAGGCTATCCACTCGCTTGTTGCGGCATTTACGGCGGTATTTCGTGCGACACTTGCGCCGGCATTGGCCTGCCGAATTAATTTTACCCCGGGACCGTAACTTTCCACGATAGTTGCGGTATCATCAGTCGAGACGTCATCGGCTACTATAATCTCATCGGGCCTGCGCCTCTGCGCTAAGACGCTGTCAATAGCTCTGCGAATATGTTTGGCCGCGTTATACGCCGGTATGACTACACCAATAGTCATGGTCATCCCAGGGTTTGCCCCGTTTGCCACCGATCAATGGAAAAACAGATTCCGAATGTCGTTAAAAGTAAGCAACACAAAAACAGCTAAGATGAAAACCAATCCGATATAGCTAATGATCTCCTGGGTCTGGCGGTTCAGAGGCGAACCTTTTATCTTCTCAACAAGCAAAAGGATAATAACACCACCATCCACGATAGGAAGCGGCAGAAGATTCATTACTGCAATAACCGAGCTTATCAGGCCGAGGAAGTACACGTAATATGTCAGCGACTGGCTGGCGACGATTCTGTAGCTCATTGTTACAATACCGACCGGTCCGACCAGCGTGTTAGGCTTTACATCTCTGCTAATCAGTCGCCTCAGCGTGAGGTATGTCTGGGCGATGAACATAGAGGTCTTTTTTAAGCCCATCTTGATAGCTGCAACCGCACCGTCGGCTTTGTAGGGTTCCTTTAAGTACTCGAAAGGCACATACGCTGTCGGCACAAATCCTGTCGATACCGGAGGAGCAAGATTGTTTTTGGCGGTGATATAATCATCGTCGACCGGAATACTCAGCCCAACCCCACCACCATCATCACCTATACGGTAATCCAGACTTATACGCTGTCCGCGGTTCTTGCGTATAATGCGCACGATGTCGTAAAAGTTCTCCACTTTTTCCCCGTCAACCGCTACTATTGTCGCACCTCGTGGTATTTCCAACGGCTCAGGCCCGTCCTCAACACTGATTGTGCCGGCTACAACGGGATGCTCGGCATCAAGCGCCGGATAGATGTCGATCACAACACGACCACTACCCGGCTGCCGCCTGGGAATCTTGGTAACAGTAATTAAAGCTTCACTGCCATCACCCATTCGCCGTAGAACCGTTATCGGCATGGGCCGATCTTCATAACTTTCGGTAAGCTCGCGCAATTGGGCATAGGTAGGATATTCGGTATCGGCAATCTTTACGATGATGTCACCAACTTCCAAAAACGGCCCCGTTTCGTCAGGCGGCGTTTTTCCACGAATTCTGTCCCACCACCCAGAGAACCTGTCTTTAAAAGACGCAGGTCTTGTTCTGTCCTTTGTGGAAATAATTTTAAGTCTCGGGACAAGCGAATAAATATGTGCAAGGTCATAGCCGGTTTTGAAGTTGTCCCGGGTGGCATCAAAATACAGGGGCAGCTTAACATCGACCATCGTTTTTTCGCCGGTCTGGTTCTCTGTTCGCTCAACAGTCAAAACGCCCTCGGGCTGGAGCGACTCCCCAATCAACTCATTTAACTGATGTGCGTCCTGGACAACTCTGCCGTCAAACGCTGTTATCACATCGGCCGGGCGCAGGCCGGTCGTCTCATAAAGTTGCTCTTTATCTTCCGGGTCTGAAAACTTCGCAACCGTGAGAGTCTTAGCCTGGCTGATGCCAAACGAGCGCAAATCCGCGCCGGGCGCCGTCTCGGGGAGGATTTGGCATTCATCAGTGGTTTTGTCGGAGTGTTCGACTACGAGTGATATGGTTTCGCCCTCGGGTGAAAGGGCGGCAGCCAAAAGCAAGGTCGTAAAATCAACAAACCTTTCGCCATTTACTTCCACCACCCGGTCACCGGGGCGCAAGCCCGCGTGCTGGGCAGGTGAATCCGGCCTAACACCCCCAACAACTGCAGGCGGTAAATCCACCCCAATAAGAAATACCAGCATGAAGATAAGGACCGCGCTTATCGCGTTAAATATCACCCCCGCAGCGACTACCGCGATTCTGATTAGTATCGGCTTGTTTGCAAAGGAACGCGGGTCGTCGGTTTCCTCGGCCGGGCCCGTATCATCCTGACCCAACATCTTCACAAAACCGCCGAAAGGTATCGCCCCGATGCGATATTCCGTGTCGGATGGTTTATGCTTCTTCTGCTGCGCAAGTTTTTGGACAACTTGCGATGTCAAAGTAGGATTTTCGCTTTTTTCAGTGTCACCGTCCACC
>Ga0180301_10003639_pt1 | contig 12016 bp, 10 predicted proteins | sample GuaBasSediGuay16_FD_121797 | JGI IMG/M metagenome (GOLD analysis project Ga0180301, IMG submission 121797) | Subseafloor sediment microbial communities from Guaymas Basin, Gulf of California, Mexico - Guay16, Core 4569-2, 12-15 cm | ecosystem: Environmental > Aquatic > Marine > Hydrothermal...
GGACTCGCATCCAAAATGCCAATAACAGCTATACTCTGGATAATGGGCGCTATGATGCTCTCAGGCTTACCACCCTTCAGCACATTCACAGCAGAATGGATAATGTTCACAGGCATATTCCAAACAGGACTACAAGGCTCCTCAAATGCACTGATAGTTGCAATTCTGGCAGTATCCGCAGTTGCATTAACGATTGCTTACACATTCTGGTCAGTGAAAAGAATATTCTTTGGACCCCTAAATCCAAACCTATCAAACGACAACATCAGAGACCCACCCACACTGATGTGGATCCCACTCATACTATTAGCCATTGTATCAATAATCCTGGGACTGTACCCTAAACCCATGATGGACCTCTTCAGTCTTGTGATTGGAGTAATATAAAAAAATAAGCCAGCATGGGAAGTTGTGCACAATACTGCAAACATGCACCAGAGGGATAATATATATTTTGGTATGGGTGGAGTAAATATCCAAAGGTTTTTATTGTATAAAATAACTATCTGCGCCTGATTAATATTATGGAGGTATACAAAATATGGATGCAACTTATTGGTTGTATATTGCTCCTGTAGCAGGCATTATCAGTCTGATTTTCGCAGGCTTGTTCGCCAAGAAGGTGCTGAGTTATGATCCTGGGACAGAGAGAATGCAGGAAATATCCTCAGCGATTCAGGAAGGAGCAATGGCATACTTGAATAGACAGTACAAGACAATCGCAGTTGTGGCAGTTATTCTCACCGTCGCCATTGCTGTTGGCTTGAAAGAGCATGATGGAATGAGGATAGCTGTTGGATTTATCGTAGGAGCGATTTTCTCAGCCCTTGCAGGCTACATCGGGATGAACGTCTCAGTGCGAGCCAATGTCCGAACGGCAAACGCTGCAAAAGAGGGCCTGAGCAAAGCACTGGGCATTGCGGTTAAAGGTGGTGCAGTCACGGGTCTCTCAGTGGTTGGCTTGGCACTCCTCGGGCTCAGTGGACTCTACTTAATATACGGCGGAGAGCCCAGGCATGTTGACCTTGTGGTTGGCTTCGGCTTCGGCGCAAGCCTCATCAGCCTATTTGCAAGGGTTGGCGGCGGCATCTATACGAAAGCTGCTGACGTTGGAGCAGACCTCGTTGGAAAAGTAGAGGCAGGCATACCAGAGGACGATCCGAGAAACGCTGGTGTGATCGCTGATAACGTGGGCGACAACGTTGGCGATTGTGCAGGCATGGGTGCAGACCTCTTTGAGACATACGTGGTAACACTTCTTGCTGCAATGCTACTCGGCTCACTTGTAGTAACCAAGATCGAAAACGCAGTTATGTACCCCTTAGCACTTGGTTCGGTTGCGATATTTGCATCGATCATAGCTATATTCTTCATACGTCTTGGCGGCGGCAAGAATATAATGGGTGCGCTCTACAAGGGTGTTGCAGCATCAGCAATCATCTGCCTCATAGCCTTCTACTGGATAACCCAGATACTATCAATTCCCTTCAGGTTCTACTACGCAGCGATCATCGGGATCATCATAATGGTGCTGATGGTTATTATAACAGAGTACTACACATCCACAAAATACAGACCTGTTAAGAAGATAGCAGAGGCATCCAAGACAGGTGCAGGCACCAACATCATCGCAGGACTCGGTGTCGGAATGGAGAGCACAGGACTTCCAGCAATAGTAATCGTTGTAGGCATTCTCGCATCATTCTACCTCGCAGGCGGTGCAGCTGACCCAGAACTCGGCTTGTACGGTATTGCTATTGCAGCAGCAGCCATGCTATCAGTAACAGGCATGATAATCACACTCGACTCCTACGGACCAATCACAGACAACGCAGGCGGCATTGCAGAGATGGCATCACTCCCAGAGAACGTGAGAGAGACAACCGATGCACTTGATGCAGTCGGCAACACAACCAAAGCAGTGACAAAAGGATACGCAGTGGGATCGGCAGCACTCGGCGCCCTTGCACTCTTTGCAGACTACGCCCACAAAGTAGATCTCCTGCCAAAAGACCTCAGCCTCACCGAACCACTCGTACTCGCAGGACTCTTCATCGGCGGACTCCTACCATTCATATTCAGCGCAGTCACCATGAACGCAGTGGGTGACGCAGCTTTCAGAGTGGTGGAAGAGGTGCGCAGACAATTCAAAGAGATACCAGGGATAATGGAAGGCACAGCAAAACCAGAATACGGAAGATGCGTGGACATCGTCACAAAATCAGCACTCAGGCACATGATAGTACCAGGCATACTCGCGATAATAGTGCCACTCTTCGTAGGGCTCGTACTCGGTAAAGTAGCACTCGGCGGAATGCTGATAGGTGTTATCGTCTCAGGACTGCTCCTGGCGCTCATGATGGCAAACGGCGGAGGAGCATGGGACAACGCCAAAAAATCGATCGAAGACGGACTCTACGGCGGCAAAGGCTCAGAAGCACACAAAGCAGCAGTTGTAGGCGACACAGTAGGAGATCCATTCAAAGACACATCAGGACCCGCATTAAACCCGCTGATAAAAGTGGTCAATATGATAGCAATCCTGTTCTCAGCAATCTTCATCAGCAGCGGAATCATCTAAAAACCCAACACCCCTATTTTTACATTTTTTTTACATTTTTTATTTTAAAAAGTTCGTCTCTCATCTACCTCTCTAACAAGCTCTCTGGCACAGGCAAGCCCCGCTTTTATTGAGCCGTTCATGCTGCGTTCAGGATAGTTTGGGTGTGAGAATATTCCTGCAAGGTATAGGTTTTTTATCGGGGCTTTATATGGCAGGATTTTCTTCCGATACCCAGTCTCATAGATCGGTGCCGTGCACATGTCTCTTGCAAGTTTCCACCAAAGCACTCTGTCTTTATTGAATGCTGGGAAGAGTTTCTCGAGGGTGTTGATGTAGAGTTCTGCCACTTCTTCTTCTCGTGCAGTCATGAGACTAGCACTGGCATCATGGATGTATGTTGTGAGGTAGACGAGGTGATCGCCACCATAATTCTTGGGTGGTAGGAGGTTTGTGTGCTCGATCACTGCGCCGAAATGGGCGTCTGGTTTTATGTTGAGCCAGTACGTATCTTTCATGAGTCTCTCTTCAAGCCCGATCAAAAGGCATACACTCCCCTGGTACCTGATACTTGTGCCAGAGCCATGCTGAGAAGTTTTTGACACTCCTCCATGTTTAGGCAGCACCATCGCAGGTGGAATTGTAGAGATTACAGCATCAGATGGGATAAAAGACCCCTCTATTTCAACTCCAATCACTTCACCCCCTTCAATCGTGACACGATCCACACGTGCGTTGCATCTGATGACTCCACCACGATCTGTGACCACTCTCTGGACAGCGCTGATCAGATTCTCAAAGCCTCCGCGAATGTATCCGAGCTTCTCACCGCGAGCCCCACGATTGGAGCGGAGATTAATTCGTGATAATAACCATGCGGCAGAGACTCTGTCCATATTCTCTCCGAACTTGCTCTTCAGGAGTGGTACAAAAAAATTATCAAAGATGGAATGATTGGCAGATTCAAGTATCCATTTCCGTGCCGTAACCTCATCAAAAGGCATTGGATCTTCTATTCTCTTTGATTGCATCACGAATCGTGCCAATCTGAGCGTATCCCTAAATGTGAGATCTGGGAATTTCAAAATCTGGATCGGTGTATCGAGTGAAAAGACTTTTCCACGAGTGTAGTAGCCCGTAGTAGCTCGAAGCCATGCAAGCCTGTCTCCAAGCCCGAGTTCATCGATCAGAGCTCGAAGCTCGCCGTCCGATTCGAACAAGTGGTGATAGTATTTTTCGATCGAGTAGCCGTTGATGTTATAACTTGCAAGCATCCCACCCGGCACAGAATCCTTCTCGAGGACCATTGTCTCATAGCCCGATCTTGTGAGGTCGTAAGCTGCTGTGACCCCTGCAAGCCCGCCACCAATTATAATCACTCGCATGGTCGTTACCCGCGCCACCAATCCAATCCTATCTTCTCGTCTCGTCTCTCAAACGAAGCCTCGGGCTTGATCCCAACAATCCAATCAACTCACTATTCAACTCACTATCAGTTGGCATGGTCAAACTCCAACACGAGAAAATCCTCATTTGTTCGGATTTACTCTGAGTAGAACCATGTCTTCGATCTGCTGTTCTACTGCAAAGAAACTAATTTGATTCTATAAAACGTCTATCGTTGCAGTATCTCTTCCACTGTGGTGATTATCTGTCGTGCAAGCTCATCCTTTCTACCCGCAAACGAATTGACACCCTCTCTCTGAACGATGTGTATCTGGTTTGTCTCTTCTCCAATTCCTCCAGTTCCAACGTCGTTTGCTATCGCTGCTGCAAGCCCGTATTTATCCATAGACTCTCTCGCACGTACAATCAGCTCTTGCTGGGATACGTTGGTCTCTGCTTTGAACCCAATGATTATTAGATGTGGGCATTCTATTCGAACCTTATCGAGTAGTTTTGGCATAGGCTTGAGTGTTAGGGTCTTTGCAGCATCGGAGCGGATCTTTGCAGCCGCTGCCCCGTCCACGGTGAAGTCGGATATTGCGGCTGCACTTATTAGCACGTCCGCGTGAGATGCTTCTTGAAGTACTGCTCTTGTCATCTCTTCTGCACTCTCCACCATGATTTCTCTTATGCCATGAATATTTCTTCTTGCCGTGTGAACTATCGTGACGCTGGCACCACGACGATAAGCTTCGAGAGCAAGCTCTATTCCAGTGCGACCAGAGGCTCGATTGGTGATTATCCGAATAGGATCGATTCGCTCACTCGTAGCACCGCCCGTTATCAATATCTTCTTCCCGTCAAGACTATGAGATCCAAGGACACGCTCAACCTCAAGCACCACATCCTTAATGGCTGCAATCTTTGCAGCACCCTCTTCAAACACTGGCTCAACAAAGAAGACGCCCATCTCTCGAAGCCTCTCAATGTTATCCACGACCGCCATATGATTGTACATTGCCTCGTGCATGGCAGGCACAACCAACACAGGCTTTCCAGAACCAAGCGCTGTTGTAGCAAAAGTCGTAACACTCGTGTCATCGATGCCACACGCAATCTTGCTCAGCGTATTTGCCGTTGCAGGCGCAACCAACAAGAGATCACCCACACCCTCCACCCCACAGTAGGCCACATGCTCCACCCCACCTGTAATGGTTGTAACTACTTCTTCTCCACACGCATAATGCATGGCATTTGGGTGAAGTATGTGTGTAGCAGCATCAGTCATCACAGGAATAACACTCGCACCCCTACGAGCAAGGCTTCGTGCAAGCTCCACAGAACGCACCGCGGCAATACTCCCCGTCACGCCAAGAACGATCGTCCTGCCTTCAAGCGAACTCGACTCAACACCACAAATCATCTTAGCAGGATGCATCAACAGTCACCAACCACAATCACCAAAGCCATCTCTAATTTTACCAAGCTTAGCCTTTTCGCTCCACCAGTTTCAACACACGACAAGTTGACAAACCAACCTTATCGATGTTTTTATATATCATATTATGTGAGTTGTGGTTGTGATCATATGATCGAGATAACAGATTCTGCATTGAAAGAGGTTAGACAGATACAGCGGAATGAGAAGATGGAGGGTCATGGGCTTCGTATTTATACGGCTGGTGTAGGTTGCAGTGGTCTGCGATACGGGTTGAGGCTTGTGGATGCGAAGGGAGAAGATGATTCTGTCTTTGATTCAAAAGGGTTGAATATTTATGTTGAGGGTGAGCTTGGGGATAGAAGGGGTGGATTCATAATTGATTACATTGATGATCAGCGCGTTAAAGGCTTTACGATTGGGAGAATAGGTCTTGGTTGTGGGCCAGCATGCAGCAAGGTGTGAGTTGAGGTGGTACGGTCATGATTCCAGGCATGGGACGAGGGATGAATCCTAAGAAGATGAAGCAGATGATGAAGCAGATGGGAATCGATCTCGAAGTACTTGACGATGTAAAACAGGTAGTGATCCAATTAGAGGATAAGGACATAGTCTTCAACGACGCTCAGGTGACGATCATGGACGCGCGTGGCACGAAGACCTATCAAGTCACTGGCACGCCAGAAGAGATTGCACACGGGATAGAGATACGAGAGGACGATGTCAAGCTCGTGGTTGAACAGACAGGCAGAACAGAAGAAGATGCGCGGGGTGCACTGGAAGAGACTGGTGGGGATATTGCAGAAGCCATAATGAAACTGACAGAAACATAGAAAAATAGAAAAGCTTAAAAGCACAGCCATGATACCAAAACTATATCAGTTGGAGTTGGACAATGATTACGAAAGAGAAGTTTGTTGTTGATCCTGTGACTGATGAGATGCGGAAGAGGGCAAGGAAACTTGGGATCAGGACTGTGTGGGAGAGGTTTAAGGAGAATCATGCTCGTTCTAAGGATGCACCGTTTCAGGCAACCTGTATGACCTGTCAGCAGGGTCCTTGTGTCGATGTGAAGCGAACTGGAGTCTGTGGTATGAGTAAGGATATTATTATTGCTAAGAACCTAGTTTCAGAGACTGCTATTGGAGCGTCTGCACACGTGGGGCATGGGAAGAGGATTGGAAACATCCTTAGAGGAGTGGGTGAAGGATCTTTTACTGCCTATTCGATCAAAGAGCCTGAGAAGCTGGATATGGCTTATAAGGGTCTTGGATTGAGTGGTGCTGAGACAGATAGGGAGAAGGCGGTCGAGGTGGCAGATGCGGTTTTGGATGATCTATCAAAACTAACGGGCGTGCCGAGGATGCTTGTTTACAGAGCGCTTGCTGAGCGGAAAAAGTTGTGGGAGGAAAAAGGTATCCTTATTAGTGGTGGTTGTCCTGAGATTATGGAGGCTATGAATAGAATTGCGATGGGAATGGATGCTGATATGGAGAATCTGCTCATGGGGGCCTGTCGATTGGGGCTTGTAGACTCATATTGTGGGATGTATCCTGCAACAACAATTCAGGATATTCTCTTTAGTGTCCCAAAACTAGTACAAATAAAAACAAATTTGACTGTTATAAATCCGGAAGAAATTAACGTAATCGTTCACGGGCACATCCCGGTATTGGCTGATGCAGTTGTTGGCGCTGCTGAGGAATATAATGCAGATCCCGCGAACAGTCCTAAAGTCAATGTGCTTGGGATGTGTTGTACCGGTATGGAGGTATTAATGCGAAAAGGAGTTGATTATGCTGGGGATATACTGCAACAGGAGCTTGCAATAGCAACCGGGGCGATTGAGCTGGTAGTGGTGGATATTCAGTGCACTCAACCTGCGATAGTAGACGCGGCTAACCATTTTCATACAGAAGTTGTTACCACTGATCCCATGTCAAAGATTGAGGGTGCAACGCATATTGAATTTGACGCAGAAAGGGCAGATGAGATCGGTAGGGAACTCATAACAATGGCGGTTGATAACTATATTAATAGAGATCAGACAAAGGTTTATGTTCCAAACTATGAGCCACACGATATGATGGGAGGATTTTCAACCGAACAGATCATCGAAGCGTTAGACAAGGTAAAACCAGGAGACCCAGTAGGAGCCCTTGTAGATAACATAAAAAATGGAAATATTCGCGGCGTTGCAGCAGTCATTGGATGTGTTACACCACGAGATGAATACGGATACCGAACTGTTGAATTGCTGAGAGAGCTGATCAAAAATGATATCATGGTTATTCTTACGGGGTGTGTTGCAACAGTAGCTTCTTATCATGATCTCCTAAAGCCTGACCCATCCTACCCGGGTGTTGGCGAAAGCCTGGCGGATGTTATGGATGCAATAGCAACAGCAAATGGACTCGAAGCTCTCCCACCTTGCTTGTTCATGGGAGCATGCGTGGATAACTCACGAATAGAAGAAGTGCTCAATGCAGTTGCAAATCACCTTAACGTCCGAATTGATCAGCTTCCAGTAGCTGCCTCAGCACCAGAATATATTGCAGAAAAAGCAATCCCAATAGGCTTCTGGGCAGTTTCCTTAGGAATCTTCACACACATAGGGGATCAGCCCAACGTAGCAGCAAGCAAAAGAGTAGTTAAGTGGCTAACCGATGATATGGAAGAGATATTTGGCGGAAAATTCTATGTTGAAGCTGACCCCTACAAAACAGCGAAAAAGATAATCGAGGTTATCGACGAGAAGCGCAGGGCTTTGGGGATATGATGGTCAAGATCTATCCACATCAGCATAAATTTATAAATATGAAAATTTATTCATTATTTTATGTTGAGGGTGTGGGGGATTGTAGAGGTTAAAAATTTGGGTATGTGCATGTACTGCTGAGGTTCTGTTCTCGTTCGATGCTTTATTATACTTTGAGCCACGAGTTTGTTCTTGGAGGGTTTGTCTTTGGAAGCAGAACTTCCTGTTAAAGAGATTATGACGCCTGATGTTGTCACTGTTGATCTTGGATCTTCGTGTGTTGATGCTGCTGAGCGGATGCTTGAGCATGGTATTGGTGGAATCATTGTTACGGACGATGGCCGTCCCGTTGGAATTCTCACCGAGCGGGATCTGGTGGACAAGGTGATCCTGCGTGATCTCCAAGCTTCATCTGTTAATGTGGAGGATGTTATGACGAGTCCTCTGATAACGGTTCACTCTACAGAGCTCGTAAATGATGTTATGCGTAAGATGGCCAGGCTGCGGATACACAGATTTCCAGTTGTGGAGGAGAAGAGGCTTGTTGGTATTGTAACTGACACTGATCTCTTGGTTGTTTCGGCTCAGATGGGTGAGATCTTTGCAGAGCTTATAGAGATGAGTGCTGAGCGTTTCCCGCCGGTCTCTGCTCGTGAATGGGAAGAGACTGGTGAAGAGACTGGCGGATTGATGGTGCAGGGAATATGTGAGGAGTGTGGCAGGTTGAGTGAGAATCTTGCGTTTTTCAATGGTAAATACGTGTGTGAGCTTTGTATCGACACAGACTAAGTGGTAGGTGATTGTCTATGAATGTAGGGGATGTTATGCACAAACGTGTGGTTTCGGTCGGTGAAAAAGATCTTGTCACACATGCACGCCAGATCATGCGTGATTATGGTTACCAGATGCTGCCAGTGGTGGACAAGAATAATCATCTGAGTGGTGTTGTAACCGACAAGGATATGATGCGTGTCACGTCCACACGTTCAAATGTAACAGTTGATGGTTTTGTGAACGAGGTTGCGTTCGTAACACCTGTGGATGATCTGCGATCTGTGTTGTATCGTATGGCTGAGTTAAGACTGCGTTATCTTCCAGTGGTGAGGGGCGTGAATGATGCAGTGGTCATCGGTGTTATCGGACTCTCCTCGATATTTGATGCGTTAAAGGAGCGGGCGCCTGATCAAAGGGTTTCTGATATAATGGCTACCGATATCAAGACTTGCCAGCGCAGTGATACGTTGAACGGGGTGTGGTCTGATCTCCTGGACTTTGGGATATCTGGGATGCCTGTTATGGATGGACAGGAAGTTGTTGGTGTGATAACAGTGCATGATATCCTGAAATCAGGGCATGCACGCCTTGATAGGGAATCACGACACACAAGACAGGTCAGGGTTGAGAAAATAATGAACACGCCCCTTTACACAATCTCCAGAGATGAGACTGCGAAGACTGCGATCGAGCGCTTGTTGAACCTGGGTGTGGGCCGCATCTATGTGGTTGATGGCGGGGGGCTTTCTGGAGTGGTAGATCTGTACGATCTTGCCCGAAGCATGATAGCATGATTGAGCGCGTGATTCACCGAGCATGACAAATAGCAATATCCATATACTTCCTCTTCTTTGTGGTGATATGTGAGGCAGCTCACGGAGAAGTGATAAATATGGATGTTGAAAGTAATCAGACTTCTGAGATACCTGAGAGCCCAATTACTCTGGAACATATCAAACATAGGATCGTTGTTATGAGTGGTAAGGGTGGTGTTGGTAAGAGTACGGTTGCAGCCAACCTGGCACTTGCACTTGGACGCAGGGGTTATTCGGTGGGGCTGCTCGATGTTGATATCCACGGGCCCACCATCCCAAAGATGCTCGGTGTTGAGGATGAAAAACCTCAGGTCGAGAACAATAAACTGGTGCCAGTGAAGGTGTCAGAAAATATCAAATTGATCTCGATAGCTTTCATGCTCCCTGAAAAAGATTCTCCTATTGTATGGCGTGGTCCGATGAAAAGCGGGGTGATTCGTCAGTTCATAGGGGATGTGGAGTGGGGAGAGCTTGATTATCTCGTGGTCGACCTCCCGCCAGGGACAGGGGATGAACCGCTCAGCATTGCCCAGACGATACCTGAAAGCTATGCATTGATCGTTTCAACGCCACAGGACATTGCACTTTTGAGCGTCAGAAAATCGATAAATTTTGCAAAACTGTTGAAGATGCCGATTGCTGGAATCGTTGAGAACATGAGCGGATTTGTATGCCCTCACTGCGGCGAGAAGACCGATCTATTCAAGACTGGTGGCGGCGAGAGGGCGGCAGATGAGTTCAAGATACCATTTCTCGGAAAAATCCCGATTGACCCGCAGATAGTTGATAGCGGGGATGAAGGAACGCCATTCGTTCTGAAACATGGAGATTCAAAATCAGGCAAGGTATTTGAAGAGCTGGTGTCAAAGATAGAAGAGTTCGTAAAAGACGTTGGGGCGTGATTGACGAGTGAAGATCTGTGCAACGGCAGAATCAGACAATCTTGATGCCGCGGTTGCACAACACTTTGGAAAATCTCCGTATTTCATCTTCGTGGACTCTGTTACGATGGAGTGGGAAGTTGTTGAAAACCCTGCAGACAGAACCGAGAAGGGGGCAGGCATGCAGGTGGCACCGATCCTGATAGAGAGGGACGTTGACCTGCTTATAACCGGGAAAGTCGGGACAAACACATCCCAGATACTTGCTACAGCTGAGATCAAGGTTGTGCAAGGCGTTACTGGAAGCGTGCGCGAGGCTCTCGAAGAACACAAAAAGATGTGGACCGAATGAAGGCATTTGGAAAGAATTGAATCAGACTTCCGAAAGATGAAAACAGCCATTTGAAGGTCTTTACAGATCATTCTTTCGGTGGTCGTCTTTTTCTACTGGCATGGCTGTGAGCGAGCGGTGGTTCTGGTCTGTTGCTACTGCGTCTACGAAGATCCCGAGTTTCAGTATTCCTCTCATTTTTATCAGTAGTGGGTAGGATGCTATCTGGCGTCCGAGTGTGTTTTGGCCGTGGTGTGATTCTGTTAAGATATTTTTCAATGTGGTACCTTTTGGTGCTATCTCTTTTAGCATTGGTACTTCAATCGTTTTTTTGATGGTGTTTCGATAGTTATGGAAGAGTTTTCTGTTTATGCTGATTTTGGTCTCTTCGAGTGGTGTGTTTTTGAATCTCATTGCTCTTCGGATGTTTATTCTGCGGAGTAGAAGACCTCTGTCGTGTATTGTCTGGAGCAGTTCAAGGTTGCGTTGATATGTTCTTTTGCTCTCACCTTTCAGCCCGTGGAGTAGGTTTATTCCGGGGAGGAGTTCTGGCAGTCCGTTTTCACCCTTTTTGGATCCTACTTCGTTTATCAGTTCAACGGCTTTTATCACGTCTTCTGGGTATATCTGGAGGTTGTTTTTGCGGATGACTCGTGGGTCGCCGCTCTCAACGCCCATTGCTGCTACATCTCCTGGGGTGTGGTATTTAATGATGGTCTTTGCGATCTCTCTTGATTCGTCTGGAAATTCTGTGATGGTTGCTGGGTTGAGGTTGTCCATGTGAAGCACTCGGAGTTCTGGTGCGGCTCTTCTGATGCCTCTGTAGAGTTTTTCTATTGCAGCGGGATTTGGTTTGAACCCGTCAGTGGTTTCGATTCCCTTGTAGCTGAAGAGGTCGGGTTGTCTGCCGATCCTGAAGTATCTTGCACCAAAATCGTAGAGTGCTCTTATCTCGTTCACCACGTCAGGGATTTCTCGTGATGAGTGCGGGTAGAGTGGTTCTGTGCAGAAGGAGCAGTGTGTCTCTCTTGGACACCCGCGGTACGTCTCGATTTCACACATGTTGTGTGGGA
>Ga0180301_10003640_pt1 | contig 12012 bp, 11 predicted proteins | sample GuaBasSediGuay16_FD_121797 | JGI IMG/M metagenome (GOLD analysis project Ga0180301, IMG submission 121797) | Subseafloor sediment microbial communities from Guaymas Basin, Gulf of California, Mexico - Guay16, Core 4569-2, 12-15 cm | ecosystem: Environmental > Aquatic > Marine > Hydrothermal...
AAGTTGTTTTGGATTGTTCAAAAGCCAAAAAAGAACTTGACTGGCAGCCAAGATATAGTTTAAAAAAGGCCTAAAAAACAGCGGAGTAGTTTAAAAACTATGAATATTAGAAATTTTACCGATATTAAATCGTTGTTGCTTGATAATAAATCAGCAAAACAGACCATCTTCAAAAATACTTTTTGGTTGGGGTTAACGGGAGTTATTCAAAAGGGAATATCTTTTTTGGTTGTTGTTTGGTTGGCTCGTCACTTTGGGCCTGTTATTTATGGAAAATGGGCTTTTGCTTTAAGCTTTACTGCCCTTTTTGCATTTTTGCCTAATTTTGGATTTGGACTTTTAACTATCAGAGAATTGGCGCGCGATAAGGCTAAAACTGCTGAGTACCTTGATAATATAATAATGATGAAGGTTGTTTTAGGATTAATTGCCTTAGGTTTCGTTGCCGTTATTATTCAGTTTTTAGGTAAGGATTTAGAAGTAATCAAATTGGTTTATTTTTTAGGGATATATACTGTCCTGAATACTTTTGCTGATTTTTTCCAATCTATTTTCCGAGCAAATCAGAAAATGCAATATGAAACTCTTTGTCAAGGGATGAGAGGTTTAAGTTTGATAGGACTTGTAGGATTCTTTATACTAAATAAAAGTCCAATCCTTAGTATAAGTTATGCTTATATTGGAGCAGTGCTCATTGGAATTTTATTTTCTTTATTATTTATCTGGCGTTATTTTTCTAAGTTCTTTTTGAAGATTGATTTAAAAATTTGCAAAGAAATTTTAAAGAAAGCGTGGCCATTTGCTTTGAGCGTGCTTCTTTCCGTTATCTATTTTAAGATTAGTATAGTTTTTTTATCTGTGATGAGGGGGGATTATGAAGTTGGAATTTATAGTCCGAGTTACAATTTAATTCTTTTATCTTTTATTCTTCCCGAATATTTAACGATTTCAATTTATCCGTATTTTTCCAAATTGTTCGTAGAGGATAAGCATAAGTTAATAGATAATTTCTTTAGAATGTTTAAGCTTTTTCTTTCTGCAGGACTAATTATTTTTCTTCTGATAGCATTGCTTGCTCCTTTTGTTATAAAAGTCATTTATGGAAGTCAATATCAAGATTCTATTATTGTTCTTCAAATTCTGAGTATATCTGTATTGTTAGCATATTTGGCATACCCAGCAGGAGTGAGTTTATCTTCAGTAAATTTGCAGAAATACAGAGTTAAGGGACAATTTCTTTCTGCCGGTTCGGCTATATTAGCAAATTTAATTTTGATTCCTATTTTCGGAATTTACGGAGTGATTTATTCTTTTATTATTTCAGAGGCAATTCTTGGGGTTAGTTATTATTATTTTTTCTATAAGAAGTTTTGTAGGATTTATTTAAGGATAAGTTAAATTAAAAAATAAAATTATGAAACAAAAAAAACAACCTAAAAAAAGAAAAGTGGTTTATGTGGGAATGAGTGCCGACTTGATCCATCAAGGACATATAAACATCATTAATAAAGCGAAAGAGCTTGGTGATGTAATAGTTGGTTTACTGACAGATGAAGCTGTAGCTAGCTACAAAAGAGTTCCTTTTCTAAATTATAAACAGAGAAAAATAGTTATAGAAAATATTAAAGGAGTTAAAAAAGTAGTACCTCAGAAAACCCTGGATTATGTACCTAATCTAAGAAAAATTAAGCCGGATTATGTTGTCCACGGGGATGATTGGCGGACCGGTGTTCAAAGGGAGACAAGAAGCAGAGTTATTAAGACTCTTAGGGAGTGGGGTGGAAAATTAATTGAGCCAAAATATACACAGGGAGTATCATCAACAGAATTGATCGGTTATGCATTAGGGTCAGGGGTTACTCCTCTTTATAGATTAAAAAGACTTAGAAGAATTCTAGAAGTTAAGCCGTTAGTAAGAATTTTAGAAGCGCACAATGGCTTAACAGGACTGATAGTTGAAAGAACAAGGATTGTTGAGAAAGGAAAGGTTTTTGAGTTTGATGGTATGTGGGAAAGCAGCTTAACGGATTCGACTTCGAAAGGAAAGCCAGATATAGCTGCAGTTGATATCAGCTCTAGAATTCAGACAATTGAGCAAATATTGGAGGTAACAACCAAGCCAATGATTGTTGATGCAGATAGTGGTGGACTGCCCGAACATTTTGCCTTTACAGTCAAATCTCTTGAACGACTTGGCGTCTCTGCGGTTGTCATAGAAGACAAGATTGGAGCTAAAAGAAATTCACTTTTTGGAACTGACGTCAAACAAACGCAAGACACCATAAAAAGTTTTTCCCAAAAAATCTCTATAGGTAAACGAGCTCAAGTGACAGATGATTTTATGATAATAGCTAGAATTGAAAGTTTGATTCTGAAAAAAGGAGTAGATGATGCTATTAAAAGGGCTGCAGCTTATATAAAAGCAGGGGCCGATGGTATTATGATACATAGTAAAGACAAAAGCCCTAGAGAAATTCTTGAATTCTGTGAAAGATATAAAAAGTTTAAATATAAGGTTCCATTAGTAGCGGTTCCTACAACATATAATAAAATAAGAGAAGAGAAATTAAGGAAAGCCGGTATCAGAGTTGTCATTTATGCAAACCATTTACTTAGAAGTGCCTATCCAGCTATGGTAAAAACTGCAGAGTTAATATTAAAGCATCATAGAGCTTATGAGGCAAGCAAGCTCTGCTTGCCAATTGAAGATATTTTGAGATTAATACCATTTGTAGAATAGTATGATTAACGGTGACCAATTAATTAACTTATTCACTAAAGAAGGATTCGAATTCATTACTGGAATTCCTTGTAGTATTTTAAAGGATTTTTTATTCTGCTTATCAGAAAAAGAAAAAATGATAGAACATATTATTCCTACTAATGAAGAAGAAGCAATAAGTATTGCTGTTGGATACTATTTGGCGACTGCAAAGATTCCGATTGTGTATATGCAAAATTCTGGGCTTGCTAGATCGGTAGATGTTTTAACCTCATTGGTGAATAAAGAAGTTTACAGAATTCCGATGCTGCTTTTGATATCCTGGCGAGGAGAACCTGGCAAGAAAGACGAACCTCAGCATGTTAAAATAGGCAGGATTACTCTAAAACTATTGGAAACTTTAAATATTCCTTACACTATTTTATCTAAAGATAAGTCAAAGATAGCAAAGGAAATTAAAAAAGCGAAAGAATATCTAAAAGAGAATAGTTTACCTTATGCAATTGTTGTTAGAAAAGGACTAATTATGTCCCGTCAACCCAAAAAGACAAGAGAGTTTTATACTCTAACCAGGGAGCAAGCTATAAAGATTATCATTGATAATTTAAAAGGTGATGAAATTATAGTTTCGACTACCGGTAAGACCTCAAGAGAATTATTTGAATATAGAGAAGCAAAAGGACAGAGTCATGAGACTGATTTTTATACACTTGGTTCAATGGGTTGTTCGACGAGCATTGCTCTTGGTATTGCTCTAAAAACAAAAAAGAAGGTGATTGTTTTTGATGGAGATGGTTCGGTCTTAATGGAAATGGGAACTCTGGCTACTATTGGTCATTATTTGCCTAAAAATTTTTATCACATAATTTTTGAAAATGATGCTCATGATTCGACTGGTGGACAGAAGACAGTTTCAAATACAGTTAGTTTTAATAAGATTGCTCTAGCTTCCGGATATAAAGGTGCCAAAACTATTTTTAATCAAAGGAAGTTAACAGATGTTATCAAAAGTTTGAAAATGAATTCAGGACCTCAGATGCTTGTAATAAAAATAAGAAAAGGTTCGAGGAAAGATTTGGGAAGGCCAACTACTATTCCAGTAGAAAACAAAAAACTATTAATGAGATTTCTTAAAAAAACTTGATTTTTTGATGAAAACATGATATAAACTAATTTAGCATTGTTCTTTAAAAAAGTAATGCTAGATTAGTTTCTATTTCGGAGGTAAAAATGAGATATTATTTGCCAACAAAAATTATTTTAGGTAGAGTGGAATTAGAATTAAAAAAAGAAGTTGATTTGCTTAAGCCTCAAAAGATATTATTGATTATCGGAGGAAAGTCTATGAAAAAGATCGGGATAATAGACAGGCTATTAGATTGCCTCTCGGATTATCGAGTTTCTCTTTTTGAAGGAGTCAAGTCTAATCCTAGTCCGGAAATAATAGTAAGGGCAAAACAAAAAAGCGATTTGGTTATTGGTTTGGGAGGCGGGAGTGTTATAGATGTAGCCAAAGTTGTTGCCACCGATTTAAAAAAACCCTGTATTGCTATCCCTACTACTGCTGGAACTGGTAGTGAGGTAACTCCCTTTGCTGCGCTTTATGACAAAAAAAAGAAAAAGAAGTTATCTTTAACTGTAAATTTTCCAACAGTAGCTATAGTTGACTATATTCTTACCCTTACTTTACCCAAAGAAATAGTGGCAAGTAGTGGTATGGATGTTCTTTCTCAAGCTATCGAAGCTTACTGGTCAATTTATTCTACTCCGTTAACTGATACTCATGCTCAAAGAGCTATAGAATTAGTTGTTAGGAATTTGAAAAACTCTTGGGATGGCGAGAGAAAGGCTCGAGAAGCAATGTCTCTTGCTGCTCTTGAAGCTGGATTGGCTTTCAGCCAAACTAAAACTACTGCTGTACATTCCGCTTCCTATCCTCTGACTATCCATTACGGCATTCCTCACGGGTTAGCTTGTGGGCTTACTTTGCCTCATTTTTTGCTCTATAATTATCAGGTTTCAGAGGAAGATTGCTTAGATAAGAGGGGAGTTAATTTTGTCAAAAAGAGAATCGAAGAACTTGCTGGTTTTCTTGGAGTAAAACAGGTCAAAGCAGCAAAAAACATAATTTTAAATCTTATGAAGAGTATTGATTTACCTACTCAGATAAATTTTGATATGGAAGTAGTTATTAAAGATGCCTTTACCCCGGAGAGAGTAGCCAATAATCCTCGGCAAGTCACAGAATCCAGTCTAAGGGAAATTTTGGAGGAAATTAAATCATAATAAACGGGGGTTTTGAATAACTTCCCGTTTTTATTAAATTGTAATAACCATAAAGGCACAAGCCATAATTTTAGCTCTCAGTACTAGAAAAAGCAAAAAAAATATTTTTAAAATGAATGAACTCTCTATAAAAGAGATACGAAATAAGTATCAATACTCCTCTAGCGATACTTGGTACGCAAGAATAGTTTGCCGGAAATTTTCTGCTTATTTTACTTGGCTTTTTCTACATACTCCAATTATTCCAAACCAACTTACTTCATTGATGATTTTAATGGGAATTATTGGGGGGATATTTTTGGGAATGGACGGCTATCTTAATGGTTTAATTGGGGCATTATTTTTTCAGCTATTTTTAATATTAGACTGTGTAGATGGAGAAGTGGCCAGAGCTAAAAAAATTTTTTCTGCAAAGGGAAAATTTTTAGATTATATAGCCAATGATATTATTTTTATCTCTATTTTTTCCGGTTTAATTTTTAGAATATTCAACAGAGATTATAAAATTTTTGACTTTTCATTATTCCATAATCCACTTGTGGTTATATTTGGGCTTAGCGCAGTCGTTTTTTTTCTTTTATCCAAAATATCTTCTTATTATGCAAAAGAGTTGGATTTAGGATTAAGTTTCAAAGATAAATTTTCAAAAGTAGATTCGATTAATGCAAAGATTAAATTAATTATGTTTCATATAATCAAGAATCTTAATTCTCCTCCTACTGTGATTGTAATTGTTACCTTAGGAGCTATATTTAATTTATTTTATTTCATTTTATTTTTTTATGGGATATTTTCTCCCTTATACTGGCTTGCTTCATTGATAATAAGGTTAAGAAGCAAAAAGAAATAGAAATTTCGATTCAATTAAATATAGAGATATTTAAACTAATAAATTAAACAATGAGTTATCCGAAAGTTTCAATAATAATTTTAAATTGGAATGGATTGAGAGATACAATTGAGTGTTTAGAATCCTTAAAGAAAATTACTTATCCAAATTATGAGATGATTGTTATAGATAATGGCTCTCCAAATAACTCTATGGAGTATATAAAAGCATGGGCAGAAGGAAGACAGGAAGTTTTAACTCCAGAGCCTAATTGTTCTTAAATTAGATTAGGAGAAATAAAAAATGCTATATAAATTACCAAATTTTTTTATAGTGGGAGCTGCTAAAAGCGGAACTACATCTTTGTATCGCTATTTAAAGCAACATCCCGAAATATATATGAGTCCAATAAAGGAACCTAATTATTTTGCAAAAGATATAGATGTTGATCTATTCCGAGAAGATTATAAGAGAAAAACACTTATTGATACAAAAAAATATTTTTCTAAATCAAAACTCGAAGAACTTCATTTAGCTTTTATAACTAATTTTGAAGATTATTTACAATTGTTTCGTGAGGTTAACAACGAAAAAGCAATCGGTGAATGTAGTAATAGTCACTTGTATTCTAGAGTAGCCGCAAAGGAAATTAGAAAGTTTATTCCAGATGCAAAAATAATAATGATATTAAGAAATCCCATAGAAAGAGCTTATTCTCATTATTTAATGAATTTAGGAGACGGACTAACTTCAGAGAGAGATTTTGTAAAAGAGGTTTTAGCAGATTTTAATAAATCTTATAAAGGATGGGGGATTTCTCATTTGTATATTGAATTAGGTCTCTATTATGAGCAAGTTAAAAGATATTTAGAATTATTTCCAAGACAAAATGTTAAAATTATACTATATGAAGACTTTAAGAATTATCCTGAAAAAATGCTTAAAGAAATTTTTGAATTCTTAAATGTAGATAAGAATTATTTACCTAGTTTAGGGCAAAGGTATAATGTTTCAGCTGTTCCAAAATATCCTAAATTCAACCAAATTGTTAAAAAAGTTTATATTCGGTTGAAAAATTTTATTCCGAAAAAAATTCAAATAAGTTTAAAGAAAAAATATAGAGAAATTTCTTTTAAAAAGAAAAAAGGATTACTTTCTAGAAAAGAAAAACAATTTTTATTAGAGTATTTTAAAGATGATATTGAAAAACTATCAAAATTAATTGATAAAGACTTGTCTATATGGTTGAACAATTAATAGATAAAAAAGCGTGTATCATAATCCTCAACTACAACGGCTGGCAGGATACGATTGAGTGTTTGGAGAGTGTGTTAAGAAATAATTATCCAAATTATCAGGTCATTGTTATAGATAATGGCTCTCCAAATAACTCTATGGAGTATATAAAAGCATGGGCAGAAGGAAGACAGGAAGTTTTAACTCCAGAGCCAGGTCATCCTTTGTATAATCTATCTCATCCTCCGGTTAAAAAGCCAATTCTCTACATTTATTACACCAGAGAGGAAGCAGAAAAAGGCGGTGATTTTGAATTAGAAGAAAGGATGACAAAAGAATGGCAAAAACAAAGAAATCTAAAGAGTAGTGAATTAATTCCTACTTCTCCTTATCCTTTAATTTTCATTCAAACGGGCGAAAATCTCGGCTTTGCTGGTGGAAATAATGTAGGGATAAAGTATGGAATTACAAAAGGCGATTGCAATTATTTTGAGTTATTGAATAATGATACAGTTGTTAAGCCGGATTTTCTTGATGAGTTGGTAAAAGTTGCACTTCAAAATGAGAAAATAGCGATTGCCGGTTCTATTATAATTGATTATTATACGAAAAAAATCGTTTTTACAAATTCTAAAATAGACAGAAAATTAAAGGCAGAAGTAAAAACAGATTATCTTAATTTAGAGAAAGATTATTGGGAGACAGAAAGAGTTTGTGGAGCTTCGATGATGATAAAAACAGAATATATCTTAAAACACTCTTTATTTTTAGACGAAGATTTATTTATGTATTGTGACGAAATGGATCTTTGTATTCGAGCAAAAAGACAAGGCTTAAAAATTGTCATAGCCGGCAAGTCAAAAGTTTATCATAAAGAAAATATTTCAGAGAAATTATTAAATTCATCAACCATATATTACGTTATAAGAAATAGAATTTTACTAGCAAGAAAATTACTGAACTTAAAAGACAGAATTATCTTTTGGATATTGTTTATTCCGGCTAGATTATTTAGATGTGCAGAATGGTTTTTAAAAAAGAGATTCAAATTAATAAAAATAACTTTTTCAGCATTTAGGGATGGTATAAAAAAGAAAACAGGAAAAAGGTAAGACCAATTATAGATAAAATATTTAAATATGAGTTTCTTTCTTTTTTTCGTTTTTTTAATAATAGGCGGGACGTTGTTTCTAATATTTTATAAATACTATAAAGATATTTTAAATCCGCTTGGCATTTTTAGTATTGTTTGGTTTTTTAGTATAGGAATTTCTCAACTTATGCTTTCCAACATTCAACATCCTTGGACTAATCTTACTTGGTTTACTGTTTTGGTAAGTAGTGTAAGCTTTATTATAGGAGGTCTTTCTTACTCGTTTTTTTTTGCCACTCGGAGTCGCTTTCCTCCAAAAATAAAATTAATTAGTCACTATTCAAAAATTCGGCTTAAAACAGCGATTGTACTGCTTTTTATTATATCTCTTTTGGCTTATTTATTTGAAGTGTGGCAAGCAGGAGGTGTTCCTTTGTTTTCCGAGGCACGGATAGGTGCCTATATGGGATTCGGAATAAGATTTGTTCATTACTTAACAGTATCTTCAATATTGGTATGTATATTGGTTTATCTTCATCGAAAGTTGTTTCCAAATGATAGAAAATTATTATTAAATATTATATTCATAGTTTCGCTTTTTATTATTGTATCTCTTCTTGCCTCTGGCCAATTATTAACTATACTTATCGGAATTTTTGTTATCAAATATTATTTAAGTGAAAAGAAATTGAAACTTAAGAATTTTATATGGCTGATAATTTTTAGCATTTTAGTTTTTACACTATTAACGGGATTTATAAGAAGTAGCCAGCCTGACGTTACCTACATTAAACAGATTGGGAAGCCCACAATTAATATACCTGATCGTTTATCTTCTATATTTTTGCCATATCTGTATATTTCAACTAGTTTTGAGAATTTACAGCTTGAGATTCTAAACAGAGAAAAATTTTATTACGGATCTCAGACAACTTTTCCGATTTGGGCATTTACTCAGTTGAAAAACTATTTTCAACCCGATTATTATATAACACCGGAAGGATTCAATGTTGGGACTTACCTAAGGCCTTATTATATAGACTTTGGCCTCCCAGGAGTACTAATCTTGTCATTTTTGTTAGGATTGTTTATTAGTATTTTATATCATAGATTGAGAAGTAAACCAACTATTTTAAAGATGCTTGTTTATTCATTTTGTGTCTACGGTTTGACGATTGTGTTTTTTGCCAATATATTTAGCCGTCCTGGCTTTTGGTATTTCTTAATTTTGTTTATAATTATCGATTTATATTGTCGAAAGAATTTAACATCTCAAAAGACACTCGCTGTATTAACGAAATCACACTCGAAGTTAGTTGAAAAAAAGTATAAACATAGCAATTAATACATTATCAATTACCGGGCGAGGTTAGTGGAAATAGAAATTTTTATAGTTAATTATCATAGCCCCCCCTAATTCTTTGGATAAACTATGGTATAATAAAAGACAAACTTTTTAAAGAAGAATAAGGGGAATATGGAATGAGTTTAAAGAGGATACGGAAGTTAGAAGATAAATTAAAGGTATTAGAGGAAGTAGAAGAAGCTAAAATAGTGGAAGTATGTAGGAAATATCAAATTACTCCTTGGAGGTATTATACGTTTTATCTTCCAGATAGAGAAGCTCTCAAAAGAAAAAATATACTTGCTCTTATTATATGCACAGATAATGGTCCTGAATTTAGAAGTTATAGATTTAAAGAATTGTTAGAGAAATATAAAGTTACTTATGAAGGTATTCATATAAAACATCCAGAAGAAAATAGCTATATAAAGAGTTTTCATTCTATATTGGAAGCAGAGGTATTAAACAGGCAGGAATTTGATAGTTTAGAAGAATTAAAAGACACTTTAAGAAGATAGAAATACTTTTACAATCATTTAAGAATACACTCCTCTATAGGATATAAAACACCCGTTGAATTTGAGGAGGAGTTAAAAGATAGAGGTTTTAAAAAGAGTAAATTGGCACTGGTATGAATAAAAAATATTGTCTAATTAAAAAAAGGGAGTTTGTCCAAAGATAAGGGGTTAATCCAATAGGGATCAGTTTAGATAGGTTTTTAAAGATGAAAATTTTAATTAATGCCACAATGTTAGATGATAAGCCAACTGGAGTTGGTTGGTATATTTTAAATATTCTTAATCAGTTTGATAGAATAGGAATTAAGTATTCAGTATTTACTTCCATAGACATAAAAAAAAATAACGTAAAGAGAATCAAAACTGCAAAGTTTGTTCGTCCCTACCCATATAAAAAGTTAGCAGGTGTTATTAGATTTGTAATAAACCAGACGATGTTCCCATTTATTGCTAAAAACTACGATATAGTATACTTTCCTTCTACTCATGGAAGTTTTCTCTTAGAAAATCAGATTATTACAGTTCATGATTTAATTGGATTGTATTTTAAAAGTCAACATATACTCCAATATTTATATTTTAAGTATGCTTTAAAATTTATTCTTAAAAAAGCAAAAATTATTATTACAATCTCGAAGAATACTAAAAATGACGTTATTAAGTTTTTTAATGTTAATCCTCAAAAAATTAAAGTAGTTTATAATGGCATAAATCATGAAGTATTTTATCCAAGAAAAAATTCAAGAGCCTATGTTTTACATAGGTATAAAATTTCAGATTACATTTTGGCCGTTGGCTCGTCTTATCCACACAAAAATATTCACAGATTAATTGAGGCTTTTAAAAAGCTCCAAAAAATGTATCCTCATATAACTCTCGCCATAACCGGTTATCCTATACCATATCAGAAAGAGTTAGTAAAGAGATATAATTTGGAGAATGTAAAGTTCTTAGGTTATGTACCTTTGGAAGATATGCCTTATTTATATTCAGCAGCCAAATGCTTAGTTTATCCAAGTTTATACGAAGGTTTTGGTTTTCCTCCATTGGAAGCTATGGCTTGCGGTTGTCCGGTAGCTGTGTCTAATTTGTCATCGTTACCAGAAGTTTGTGGAGATGCTGCAATGCTTTTTGATCCTTATAATGTAGAAGATATAAAAAACGCGATAGAACAAATACTTATTGATGAAAATCTTAGACAAAATTTAATTAAAAAAGGTTTAATACAAGCCAGAAAATATAGCTGGGAAAAAACTGCTAAAAGAATTATTGAAATATTTAAGAAAACAATCCAATGATAAATATTTCTATAGTTTTATATAAAAATAAAATACGACAATTAACAAATACTATCCAGAATATTTTAAAATCAAAATTTATTAAAAGGCTTTATTTAATAGATAACTCGCCTACGGATAAACTTAAAGGGTTTTGTCGTTTAAGTAAGCAAATTGAGTATAAATTTAATAATACCAATCTTGGTTTTGGAAAAGCTCATAATATTGCTATGAGAAAGTCTATAGACGAAGATGTAAAATATCACCTTGTTCTTAATCCAGATATCTATCTTGCAGAAGGGACATTAGAAGAATTATATGATTTTATGGAAAAGAATCCAAATACAGGTTTAGTTATGCCAAGAGTTTTATATCCAGATGGAAAGATACAATATTTATGCAAACTTCTTCCTGCCCCATTTGATTTATTTGGTAGGAGATTTTTGAATAGAGGTCCATTTAAAAAATATATAAAAAAAAGAAATGAAATGTACGAACTCAGATTCACCGGATATAATAAAATTATGGAAGTTCCGTATCTATCCGGATGTTTTATGTTTATTAGAACCAAAGTGTTAAAAAAGGTAGGTTTATTTGATGAAAGATTTTTTATGTATCTTGAAGATACTGATCTTTCAAGAAGAATACATCGTGTAGCTAAAACTATTTACTATCCTTATGTACACATATATCACGAACATCAAAA
>Ga0180301_10003642_pt1 | contig 12008 bp, 14 predicted proteins | sample GuaBasSediGuay16_FD_121797 | JGI IMG/M metagenome (GOLD analysis project Ga0180301, IMG submission 121797) | Subseafloor sediment microbial communities from Guaymas Basin, Gulf of California, Mexico - Guay16, Core 4569-2, 12-15 cm | ecosystem: Environmental > Aquatic > Marine > Hydrothermal...
ATCTTTTTCGGGAATATCTCTAACCATCCCGATGCGCCACTGCGACGGACTGAAATAAAGCGGATTAGGGACATGGGTTTGTCCGTCCTGACAGTAGGCCATGGAGGAGATATCGGCCACCTGGAGGGCAAGAAGGCGCTTTCCGTAATGAGCAAGGCCCGCATAGGCATCAACGTCATGGGGCCCGCCTCGACGCTCCCGCACCGGATTTTCGAGTACTCGGCCGCAAATCTATGCGTGTTGACTACAGTAACAAAGGAAATTTCCGCATGTTTTGACCCCGGCAGTGAACTCTTGTCTATCAATCACCCGGAGCTCTCCGCTGTGCTCTTCGATAAGAACTTATGCCGTGAGGTGGCGGAGCGTGGGCGTGCACGTTGTCTGAAGGACCATACTATCGGGCGTCGGGTTGAAACTATTCTTAGCGTGCTTCGGCAGTTGGCTCTGTGATTGGTGTACAACGAACGGCCGAGGCATAAAATAGAATTTTGCTATAATTTCCCGGAGTGTCGAGCTTTATTTATCCTTAGAAGATGATAGCATATTTTGGCGAGGTTGAATCAAATAACCTTGGAGATGTGGCAGTTTATAATGTCTTACGTGATTGTTACTCTCTGGGCAAGTCGATAATACCTCTCCCGATAGGGAGGGAGTTGATGGAGTATTTGCTTCAAGGTCGGCTGACGCGATATTCTGCGGTAATGATTGGTGGTGGTACGCAGTTCACTGGCATAAATGCAGAATATCTGAAAGCATTGGTTCAATGCAATGATAGAGTATGGAGTTTCGGCACCGGTGTTGGCAGTTGTGGATTCTGCGAACCTCCAGAAGCTGACTTATCTGAAATCGTTTGTTTCTTGAGTCGTATTAGCCCGTTGACTGTTAGAGGGCCTTTATCACAAGACACTCTTTCTAAGTATGATATTCATTCAGAAATAATTGGTGACCCCGCTTTAGGGTATGCCAAGGAGCGCAATTCTTTTCGTGGAGGCAGAAAGATATTGGTCAATTTAGTTTCGCCTGTGGACACCTATGAGAAGATAGCATATCAAAGCTTTATTGCAAATATAGCAGCTTCACTTAGTGTGCTCCGTTCGAAAGGATGGCTCATTTCCTTTATGGCGTTAGGGCCCGGAGATTATGGTTATATAAACAAGTTTAGAACTGCATTCGGTTTTTTTGACTCTGAAATAGCTGAGATATATACAAGCGTTGATGATTTTTTTGAAGCTTTGCGAGGAGCGGCTTTATTTCTTTCGATGAGATTGCACGGCGCAGTACTTGCCTCGTGTGCAGGTGTTCCATTTCTGTTATGTAACTATCGTTCAAAATGCCACGATTTCGCAGCGTTGATTCAGCAAGAGGAGCTGCTGTTGTCGCCGAATAGCTCGGCCTCAGAGATTATGTATTCTATTAACTACTTATTTAGCAATAGCCATAAGATATCTTCTGCTATCAGGAGCAAGGCACTTTACTTTCGCGATAGACAGTCAAAGTTTCTGAAAAAGCAGTTGTGCAGTTAGTCCCCATGGATAAATCGAAATTTGCGAATGGGCACATTCATCACCCAGCCTTCAGCTTTCAGCAAAAACAATAAGAAACTGCATTAAGCTGACTGCTGATCACTGACAACTTACAACTCCATTCAGCAATCTTGGATTTATGGATGGATGCCGGTTAATACAATGAGGCAAGAATTGGGTTTGCTTTTCTCTGTAATTATTCCGACATATAGGAGGCGTGATGCCCTGCGAAATTCACTGCAATCATTGTCTACTCAAACACTAGATAGGCGTTGCTTTGAGGTTGTCGTTGTAAATAATTTCCCAGAAATTGGAGTGAATGATATAATAAATGAATATTCTTCCTTAATCAACATTATCTCCCTTGACGAACCTAAGGTCGGTGCCCACCAAGCCCGAAATCTTGGCAGCAAATTTGCTAATGGTCGCTATCTCGTCTTTCTTGATGACGACTGTGAAGCCCATCCGTCGCTTCTTGAACGCTATCGCTCCGCCATTGAGCTATATAGACCTGTTATTGCAGGTGGTAGTATCGATATAAAATGGGACAATGCGCCGCCTTCATGGGTTAGACCTTTTGAGTTTCTGATGGGGAAAATAGATTTTGGTAAGGCCTGCTTTTGGCTTCGTGAAGGGCAATCAGTTTGTGGGGGGAATCTCCTTATTAGACGCGATTTCTTCAATAAAATAGGGGGAATGGAACCAGACCAAGTGGGAAAAATCATTCTTGGATCTGGAGACGTTGCGCTAAGTTTATCTGCCAATCGTCACGGACACAAGGTTTTGTGGGTTGGCGATGCTAAAGTTTGGCATCATCAAAGGAGGTGCGTTAATGCAAGGCTCCGTGATTTGATGCGCAGAGAATTTAACAATGGGATAATGACAGCCTACGAGTTCAAAAAGAAAGTACATAGATCATCGAAGTTAGGACTTGTGCCACTTTCCATCAGACTTCTTGTGACCTCAATAAATCAGTTTTTTCGGGGTGCTCTGGGCTTTAACAAGTGTGCCTTGGTTAGTAGCTGCCTTGCTTTAAGTACACTGATTGGCCTTCACTGGTTTTACTTTTATAAGAGTCGTATAGTACCGTACCCCGAATTATCTTCTCTGAATTCTGCAACAGTTACAAAATCGGATCTAACTGCTTCGTAATCGCCCAATAAAAAGCGGTAGCAGAGCTTTTTCTCCACCGGTGTTGATAGGGCGAGACCTTTGCACAACCTCTTTTCCACTCTTTTGTATGAACTTTTTGACCCATCCATGGGCTTGCTCACTAAATCCCAACAACTCGGCCTAACGGCCTCAAACAGTTTGTGATTTGCCCACTGGCGTGGGCCGTTTCCCCCGTTAAATTTCCCGAAGGGAACCCTGTTTAAGGGGGTAAACTTCGCCCGACAAACAGACCAAACCAACCAAACAGACCAGATAGACCAAACAGACTAGACCGGTGCCCCAAAAAGTTCATAATGGCCGTTCAAGGGAGTTATGCAAAGGTCTCAGGGCGCTGTCAGTTACTCTGTTCCTGAGAGAGACAAGGTCTCTGCCGAAATTCTTTCTGAGTGCCTGACCAGCTCCACTTCGGGCTCGAAGGAAGCCTCGAGGCGGGAAAAAGACTATCCCTCATCCTTTCCTGATACGCCCGTCTTCCTCTCTTTATTCAGATATTCTTCCGAAAGCAGAGAAGCCGTGATTAAAAAAATAACACATAAAAACAGAATAATAGCAATTATAATTGAGAGCAGTTATAGAAATGATGGAATCACATTTTTTACCCCTGATGATTTTTCGCAGCAACTCGCCTATATGAAGCGACCTTTAGGGTATCAGATAGCTCCGCACATACATAAAGAGGTTAATCGAAACGTTCAGCATACACAAGAAGTTTTGTTTATCAAGAAAGGGAAGATAAAAGTTGATTTGTATACACATGAAAAGGAATACTTAGAATCCACAATTCTTGAAAGTGGGGATGTGATACTTCTGGCATCGGGGGGCCATGGATTTACCATGCTGGAAGAAAGCGAGATGATCGAGGTCAAACAGGGCCCTTATGCTGGCGATGAAGATAAAGAAAGGTTTTAGGGTTGGAGCGACAAGAGATGATTCCTGTTAATGAGCCAGCGTTTACCGAGCGTGAAAAGGAGCTTCTAGTCCAATGCGTTGAGACCGGCTGGATTTCCAGTGAAGGGCCTTTTGTCCGGCGTTTCGAGGAGATGTTTGCGGAATTTGTTGGTGTCAAACACGGGGTGGCGGTATCCAGCGGGACGGCGGCCCTTGAGGTAGGCATCGCTGCCCTCGAGTTGGAGACTGGCGATGAAGTGATTATGCCGTCATTTACCATAATCTCTTGCGCTATGGCCATAATCAGGAACGGCTTGCGTCCTGTCTTGGTCGATTCGGAAAGCAAAACCTGGAACATGGACCTCAATCAGGTAGCTGACAAAATCACCCCCCGGACCAAGGCGATCATGCCAGTTCACATTTATGGCCACCCTGTCGAGATGGATCCGCTGTTAGAGTTGGCGGAAGAGCGCGGATTGTACGTCATTGAGGATGCTGCTGAAGTGCACGGCGCTGAATATAAAGGACGCAAATGCGGTTCAATGGGGCATATGGCGGCGTTTAGTTTTTACGCAAACAAGATTGTGACAACTGGCGAAGGTGGGATGGTTGTTACCGACGACAGCCACTTGTCCGGTAGGTTGCGTTCGCTTAGAAACCTTTGTTTTCGTCCGGAAAGAAGGTTTGAGCATCAAAAATTAGGCTATAACTTCCGTATGACAAACTTACAAGCCGCTGTTGGTGTTGCCCAGATGGAAAGAATAGATGAATTGCTCAAGCGTAAGATATGGCAGGGAGAAGAATACAGAAAAAGACTGAAAAACATAGATGGAATCAAGTTGCAGGCAGTGAAAGACTGGGCAAGACCTGTTTACTGGATAAATGGGATTGTTTTACATGATGATGTCCCAATGGATGCATTTGAACTTGCAAGTAGATTAAGTGAAAGAGGTGTCCAAACCCGGCCATTTTTCCGGCCCATGCACGAACAGCCGATATTTCAAAAGATGGGCTTGTTCAATGAAGAGCATTATCCGGTTTCAGAACAACTGGCGCGCCGAGGGCTCTACCTACCCAGCGGGATGGCTTTAACAGAAGAGCAAATAGACACTGTTTGTGCTCATTTGATTGACTGTCTTAAAGGAAAGTAACAGTATGGCAGCTGTCTTTGGAGAGTATTCAGTATATTACGATCTGCTGTACAAAGACAAGGATTATGGAAAGGAATGCGATTATCTTGAATACCTTTGGACACAATATAGTGATATCCCTGTAAAATCTGTATTGGACCTGGGGTGTGGTACTGGCCGGCATTCAATAGATCTAACCCAGCGGGGTTTTGACGTGCTTGGGATTGACAGGTCTGAAAAGATGCTTGCGCAGGCCGTAAAAGGGGCAGAAGCTAAAGGGCTGAAAATAGATTTTAGAAAAGGAGATATAGCCGGTTTTGAGGGAAAAAAAACGTTTGACAGTGCTATTTCAATGTTTGCAGTGATCGGATATCTTACCTCGAACGGGGAGTTGCTCTCGGCATTTAAAACTATCAGAAGGCACTTGAAAAAGGGCGCCCTTTTTATTTTCGATGTATGGTATGGCCCAGCAGTATTAAACCAGAAACCCAGCGAGCGGTTACGGATTGCAGGTGATGGTGCGGGGAAAATTTACCGGTTTGCATGCCCCAAAATCAATGCTTTGAAGAATACGGTACGGGTTGATTATGTTATATTGAAGCAGGGGGCTACTGAAGAGGTACGGGAATCCCATATCATGAGATATTTCTTCATTCCAGAATTAAAGTTGATTGCTAAAATGTGTGATTTTGAATTTATAAAAGCTTTGTCATTTCTATCAAAAAAAGCCCCGCCCTCATTGTCATCTTGGAATATGACCTGTATTTTCAAGGCAATATAGTAAGCTAATATGAAGATAGGAATACTTTTTAAGCATGCAAAAACTGGTGGAGGGATATACCAATACTTTCTTGCTTTAATGGATTGCCTCAGAAGCTTTAATGGTGAGGATAAGTTCTTTTTATTTCATTGCCACAACATAGAATCCCTTTCAGTTTACAGAAAAGCAGGTATAAAAACGATAACCCTGCAAAGCGAGAAGGATTCTTCTTTTAAGGTTGTTCATACGCATCGGTTAAATCCATGTCACGAGGCAATCCATAATGGGAAGAGGGTATTCTTCAGGACAAAGTCATTGACTTCAGAGTTAAAGATCGAGGCTGCGAAACATAAAATAGATTTAATGCTATACCCTGCGCCGGAGCGGGAATCGTTCGAAGTGGGTGTTCCTTATGTCATGGCCATCCACGACATTTCCCATAAAATACATCCCGAATTCAAGGAATTCAATTCAGATGGAATCTATGAACAAAGAGAGTACGTTTATGATAATGGAATTAAGAATGCATTTTTCATTATGGTAGATTCCGAGGTGGGCAAGGAGCAGGTGATGGATTATTATGACACAGAACGTGAAAAGATAAAAGTCCTTCCATTTATACCTCCTCCTTACCTTTTCAAAGAAAGCAACAAAGATAGTGCAGCCCGCGTCAGAGCAAAGTACCAGCTTCCAGATAAGTTCATATTTTACCCCGCTCAATTTTGGCCCCATAAAAACCATGAGAATCTCATAAGGGCTCTTCATTCCATCAAGAAAAGCAAAGGTGAGGAAGTCACTGCAGTTTTTGTGGGGGCGAAACAGGAAAGATGGAATGGTTTCAGAAAAATGATAAATTTGGCCAAGGCTTTGAAGGTAGAAGGTCAAATCATTGATTTAGAATATGTAGAATCCAAACGTATGCGTGCTTTGTATGAAATGGCTACTGCCTTGGTGATGCCCACATTCCTGGGCCCTACCAACCTTCCTATACTGGAGGCATTTGCCGTGGGATGCCCAGTTATCGCTTCAGACATAAAAGGTGTCCGGGAACAAGTGGGTGACGCTGGAATTTTAGCCGACCCGAATAGTCCGGAAGAGATTGGGATGGCGATTTATCGGGTCTGGACCGATGGGATCCTTCGTAGTGCGTTGGTAAAAAGAGGCCATGAAAGAATGAAGAGATGGACGCGAAAGGACTTTTCCAATGGCCTGAAAGCAATCATTGACTTATGCAGGGAAAGGTTAAACAAAAGAAAATAGAAAAGGTCGAAAATCTCAGTGGGATGCAGCCTGATGTACATGTGTCATGGACTCATATTATTCATGGGGAGAAATGATTTCCTCTGAGTCGTGTACCTCGGATTATGTGCTGAGAAATGACTCAAAGGAATGGGAAATTTTGCGCTCATATATTCCACTTAACAAAATGTGGTTGCAATATATCAGTGACAAGTTCTACATACGATATGAAGATTATTACCTTGACTTTGATAAGACAATCCAGCGCATTGCAGATTTCATCAGTGTATCGTCGTTGCGCGGTTTTGAAAAGCCTGTCAGGAATAAAAAAAGGATGTACTGGTCCAACAATTATCATCTGTTTCTCGACGAGGAGGTGTTTTCTACCCTTGTGAAGGAATTTTATCCCTTCATATCACAATACTGGCCAGAGAAGTTAAAAAGTCTGCGTTTTTAATCATTGTCCCAAACCATGAAGAAAGTTAGTATCATTATCCCCACCTTCAACCAGGCACAATACCTCCCCGCTTGCGTCGACCACTGCTTTTTCCAGACCTATCCGAACCTGGAGATCATAATCGTGGACGGGGGATCGACTGACGGCACAAAGGACTACCTCAAAACCCTGCACGAGGAGGTCCGGACACGCTGTGTAACGCCAGTCGTGGCTATGGACGAGGACGGGCGCATCGTGCGGGAAAGCCAACCGGCCTATGGGCGGGAAGGCAGGGAGATTATCATCCTCAGCTTCCCACAGGATATAGGTGCCACCCGGACATACAACCAGGGACTTCGCCGTGCCACAGGTGAATACTGCACCTACATTGTGGGTGATGATATCCCGCATCCCCATATGATCGAGGAACTCGCCTCTGCCCTCGAATCGAGTGGCGCGGATTTTGTCTACTTAGATATGCATGTTGTTGATGATCAGGGACGAATCATCCGGGAGAGGAGGATGCCTGATTACAGCTTTGAGTCATGTTTTGCCCGGTGGTATCACCTGGGCGTCAGCCACTTATACCGCACCGAATGGCATCGGAAGGTAGGGCTGATGGATGAGGCCATGAGACGAGACCTTGACTATATTTTTGTCACAAGTATCTATTACTATCCTGAAATTCGGGGTGCGTTATTGAGTAAGGGGCTAAGAGAAAGGGATGATCTTTGCCTGATTTGTTTTGCGCACCAGGAAATTGGACAAATTTGAGAACATATGGCGGATTTAAACGACATACTTTTCATGGGACATTTTTCAGAAGCTCCGGTTAAGGGTGCGATGTTTTATAACGGAACAATACATCGGGAGCACGACCTATGGCCGCTGCTGAATAAGGCAAAAGTGGTGATTGAGATAGAACATATTACTCTTTCCCGGCGATGTTACTACCGAAAATATCTCAGGTTTTTTCAGGGGCATAAATTCCTTGTCTTATGGGACTATGTTACGAGGAAAAACTATTTGAAAAACTATGCCATAGGATATGATAGGATATTTTCCGTTCATGCTCAGGCTGGAGATGAGATTTACGACCGGTGGGGGAAACCCGCAAAATTTTGGCCGCATGGTTACAATCCCAAAGTGTCATATCCTGTTGAAGATTGCCTGATTCGGTATGACATTGGCTTTTGTGGTTTTCTTGGCGAGCGGCCGGGATGGGAGTCAAACCCAATCTATTCAAAGAGGCGAGAGGTTGTAAGTGCGCTTCAGGAGCATTTTGGTGATAAAATGTGCGTCCGGGAAGGTATCTATGGTAAAGAATACAACCGCTTCTGGAATGAATGTAAGATTGGAATCAATTGTTCTCCATTGGGAGAAGCAACACTTCGAGTCTACGAGGTCCTTGCTACTGGAACTGCTCTTGTGACTGATAGAAGCAAAGACTTAGAACTTATCTTTAATGATGGTGAACACCTTTTAATGTATGACTCGCCCGATGAAGCTATTTCTTGTTGTGAACGCCTTCTTGCTGATCCAGAGATGAGAAAGTTTATAGCAGAAAATGGCCGAAGAGCTGTTGCCAAATACGAAAGGTCCGGGCAATACAGATACCTTGCAGAAGAGGCGATCAATTTTTTAGAAGAACACCCCCTAGGGGATATCCCGAAGATAACCCCATTCTCCGAGCCACTTCATGAGGAGCCAGTCTTTGCATGAAGAATATTAAGATTCAGATCTACGGGAATATTGCCGACTCACTCCCTGATGGGGTGACTTGGGCCTCTATTGCTTATGAGGATGAGTTCGCGGTCCGAGAACGGCTAACAGGAAAATTGTTAGAAGATTCTCCTGATCTTTGTTTAGAAATTCATACTCGACCATACTATGCTTATCTTATGAGAAAGGAGGTGCCTAAGGCTGTATACTTTTGCAATTTCCCTGGAGGATATTTTCACAACGAAGCCCTCTTAGACCTCTATGATTTTGTATTTTATGATAATATCATCGGAGAAAATTATTCAAGATTTCACTCAAATTGCTGCTTTCTGCCGCATTGGATGCCTGACGCCTTCCTTTCCGGAACGGGGATGCAGGGAAAAAGGAATTCTAACGAACTGTTGGGAGTAGTAACCAACGCGGCTTGCAGTAAGACATGGGAATTCAAAGAAGTTCAAGCAATACTCATGAAGTACAAGTCCCTGAATGGTAGTTGGTTCCTCGGAGAACCCGGTACACACGGTGTGCCTATTTTCCTTGGTGTATGTTTCAAGGCCGATTCTGTATATGTTGCCAGTGATTCGTCTTTTTTTGATTTAGGAAGAGAAATTGGGACAGGGGTCTTTGTAAGAGATAAACATCCATTTAAAATTGTGGATGAGCAGAAAGATAAGAAATTCAGACAGAAAAAAATAATCGAAAAACACCTTTTTTGCCGTAGGGTTGAGCAGATATTATCCTTTTGCTTCCCGGATCGTAAATAAACCAAAGTCGGGCGAATGCCGTAACAGTATGGTATTTGTTTATCAGAAGCTTGGAGAATACACATGAATCGTGAATACTATGCAACTACAGAACGTTATATTCACGAGGGCCCGCCACGTCGAACGACTCAGGAACGAATAGAGATAGTGATTGAGGTGGCCCGGCTCTTCAAAGTGAAAAAGGCTGCAGATTACGGGGCTGGAAGTGGAGACGTTTGTCTGTCACTTGCACGAGCTGGAATCAAGACCTATTCAGTGGATATTCCTGGGAAAACAAGTGAGTTTGCAGCTCGTCGATACCGGAATGCAGGACTGGACGTTGAGACACTCAGTCCCGAAGGCTTTCTCAGCCTTCCTTCGGAAAGCCTGGACCTGGTTACCTCGTTCGATGTGCTTGAACATCTGGACAATCCTTTCAAATTTGTTCACCAGGCATGGGAAAAATTGAGCTCTCAAGGAATTTTCATCCTTTCTGCCGATCTCCATAATTTTTCAGACGAAGCACATATAGCAGACCATTTCATATATGAACCTTTTTTAATCCAACTTGTTGAGAACGTAGGTTTTGAATTACTTGACTCAGCTATCCAATGGAGACCTCGCTTAAGAGAGACGAAATTTACCTTTGGCTCCATACGCGTGGATTGCTTCCGCAAAATTATGGCCGGCAGTTCGCCACTGGAACGATTCCAGCGTATGGCTGCCCGGTATAGTTTGAAGTAATACAGTTTTGTCCTTGATTTTGAAAACAAGGTTCTATCATTCCTCAATTCACCTGTAGAAAAAAAGCGTGAAAAAGGTCAGCATTGTCATTCCCACCTTTAACCAGGCACAATACCTCCCCGCTTGCGTCGACCATTGTCTCTTCCAGACCTATCCGAACTTAGAGGTCATCATTATTGACGGCGGTTCCACGGATGGAACCAAGAAATATTTGGCAGGCTTAGAGCAAGAGATTGCCACGCGAACCTGCAACCCAGTTATGGAAATGGATGAAGAGGGGAATATTATACGAAAAAGTATGAGCGTCTATCCTCCAGGGCGAGAGGTGAAAATAATTACCTTTTCCGAGGACATCGGTGCTACACGCACTTACAATGAAGGGTTGTGCCGGGCTACTGGTGAATACTGCACCTACATTGTGGGTGATGATATCCCGCATCCGCATATGATTGAAGAGTTAGTGCAAGCATTAGAAGAAAACAGTGCTGATTTTGTCTATTCTGATATGATAGTGGTTGAAGATACAGGGAAGATAGTACGCGAGATGAGGATGCCTGATTACAGCTTTGAGTCATGTTTTGCCCGGTGGTACCACCTGGGCGTCAGCCACTTATACCGCACCGAATGGCATCGGAAGGTAGGGCTGATGGACGAGGCCTACAGCTCTGCAAACGATTACGACCATTATCTCCGCTTTGCCATGGCAGGTGCCAGATTTTATCACCTGCCCAAGGTCCTTTATTCTGTGCGGTATCATGGTGACGGCAGAAAGACCGGCCAGCATACAGACCATAGATACGCAAACCTTATTGAGGAGTCAAAACGATGCGCCAGAAGGGCAAGGGAATGGCTGGCTCAAAACGGATTACGTGCATCAAGTACGAATTGCAAAGACGTATTGAAGAAGCGGTGAAGGGGGGTAACCTGGTTACTTTAAACCCGATTGTCCACGGTAAGTTAATGAACGAGCCGATTTCTGTAACCTGCCATAAGCCTTAGTCTTTCAGCGTGTTCCATTGTAATGATCCCTCTTTTGCCAGGCAGACTTGCTATCTCTTTATATTCGACAACAGGTTTTCCGGCACTCTTAGCTATGACATGCCTCCCGATGTCAAAAATCGCTTCCAATGAACGCCTCAAATAACTTTCGGCTGTGGCTGGCCTGTCGTCTTTTAGAAAATCCGTCTCGTCAAGGCATGATAGCTTTTTTAATTTCGCTACAGAGCTTATTACAAAGCCGAGTCTATCTTCTATCAGCTTCATATTCAAATTCGAAATAACCATTCTCGATAGCCTCCAGTAAATCCTTTTCATTCAGCTTGAATATTACCAGTTCATCCGATGCGAACATGAGGACTTTTTCTTCGTAGATATCTTTATATCTTTCATCTATCGCGTAAATGTTGATCCCTCTTATCACTTCGAGCTGGATTAGATGGTCAACCTCGTGCAAAAACAAAAGGTCCGATTTGAACGGAGACACAAGGTCCTGAAGGTCAAGACTCAGTGAGGCATAAACATCGAGGCTGTTTTGAGGGGGGTTGGTAAAGAGCACTGCAAAATCAATATCAGATTCTGGATCCGTCGGCTCTAAATGTTTCCCTTCTAACAGGGCCTTTCCCTGCTGTTTTTGAGAACCGGAAATATAAC
>Ga0180301_10003643_pt1 | contig 12007 bp, 11 predicted proteins | sample GuaBasSediGuay16_FD_121797 | JGI IMG/M metagenome (GOLD analysis project Ga0180301, IMG submission 121797) | Subseafloor sediment microbial communities from Guaymas Basin, Gulf of California, Mexico - Guay16, Core 4569-2, 12-15 cm | ecosystem: Environmental > Aquatic > Marine > Hydrothermal...
ACTCCATTTTCTTTAAACTTCATAGTCGGACCTAGACAAGTTGGCAAAACAACTGGTGTTAAATTGTTGGTTAAAAGGATCTTGTGCGAGGTTGAGCCAAAGGCGACCTTCTACTTTAACTGCGACCTTATTTCAGACATGAAAGAACTGAGGAATATCCTGGATTTATATAGGAGAATTAAGGTTCAAAACGGAGTTAAAAGGTCCTTCATATTTCTCGACGAAGTCACAGGAGTGGAGTACTGGTGGAAAATAATTAAAGGTTACATTGATGCTGGCTTCTTTGAGCAAGATGTACTAACAGTTATGGGTTCTGCTTCTTTTAGGATGAAAAGGTTTTCAGAAGCTTTTCCTGGCAGAAGAGGGAGAGGAAGGAATATTATGGTGCTTCCCATAAACTTCAAAGAATACTTAAAGGTTCACGGGGTAGAACCAAAAATAGGGAATTACGATAAAATCCTAATTTTCTTCGAAAAATATTTAAAGACAGGAGGTTTTCCCAGGAGCATAAACGAGGACGAAAAATTTCTGGAAGACTTCATCTTTAGCATTGAGAGAGATATCTCAAAGGCCAATAAAAGTGTAAAAACATTTAAAATGATACTTAGGATGATCATGGAGAAAGCTCCAAGCGCATTAGGGTACAATTCTATCGCAAGTGAAATAGGAATTTCACACAATACAGTAAGGGAATACATCGAGTTGATGGAAGACCTATTTCTAGTAGGAGTAGCCTACTGGAGACAAGGAAAGAAAATAGACTTTAAAAAAGGAAAGAAAATATTCCTGCGGGATCCCTACATGGTTAGGGCGTATGCGACAATACTGGGAATAGATGTCAGAAAGGACTTTCTATACGAGTGGATAGTTCAGGAACATTTGCTACGGAAATACGGGGAAGTTTATTACTGGAAAAATGGTTTTGAAATAGACTGTATAGCCGACGGCTTAAAGATAGAAGTTAAGGCAGGAAAGCCGCATAGAAGATACCCTAAAGGTGTAAGAATTCTAGGTGAAAATGAAATACCATTATTTCTAATGGATCTCATCTAAACATGTTCCTTATACGCTATTTTTAAGGCACAGTCAATCCTAAACCGTGTATAGAATTCTTCTTTAACGCCCCTTGGCCAGTCGTATGATGCAGTAATGTTATACTATGTTGTAAGTAACATGCTGTTTGTGTACTTCCATTGCTCATCCTCATCTATTAGCTCGTAGACAGGGGCTCCGTCGGATAAGGTGACGACGGTTTTTCGCTTAGTAGGACAGGTTTTACAGGTCTAGCCTTCAAAACTATGTTAAGGCTATCTGCAGGCCATTTTAATGTGGCTGGGTCTATTGAAAACGCGTATACAACATATTCCTTGTCTCCATAAGCTACAATGAAGTTTTGAGCTTTAAACACCGGTATAGGTACATCAGTATAGGCGACTCTACTGTCGGCAAACTTAAGGTTTGTTCAACCATAGTGGTGTCTCCTAATCCTCAGGACATGTACAACTGTTCCATCAAGCCCAGTCCTTTCAGAGTAGATTATCCTACTATCTTTCTCTGTGACGTTAAACAGGGTGATCCAAGCGTAGGGTAGGGGCGTCCATTGGAACCCAACACCTGTATATTCAAGTAAACCAACTGATATCTTTCGTCTAAGCTCTGTAAACCGCTGTAGAGGAGCGGTAGAGCCATTAAGAGAACCGATATTAGGGCTAGAACCTTATATCCCGTACATTTTCCCATGATTACCATTTACTTACATGTTAAAAATTTTCTTTACATTTAGTTGACAAACTTAAAATGGGGGTAATAAACCTACGGATTAGAGGGGGGCTCAGGGAACCGTATTTCATCTGTTTTTTCGGGAGGTTTATAGTATTCCACGTCTTCACCGGCTTTAAGTCTTTTAACGTATTTTAGTTCACCTGTTACTGTACACTCGTCTCCGAGTACGATTTCTTCAGCATAGATATTGGTGAACCTACATCTATCGCCAGCCTCAAGGTACCTTGCATACACTGTTTTAACATTAACCCTATCCTCGAGGTAAACTTCGTCTACCACTAGAATTCCCTTCACCGCACCTTTTTTCGATATATTAACCTCCTCTGCCCATGCACCTTTAATCGTTACTAATTTGTTTGTGTTTATTCTTTTGGCTTTTATAAACTCAGCCTCGACCCTTCCACCTACATCTATAGTTTTAGCTACAATGTTTTTCCCGGCTTCAACGGCTCCTCCAACATCAATGCTAATTGTCTTCAGATCCTTCTTAACCGTAACCCTTCCACCTACATCTATACTTTCTGCCTCAATGTCCCCTTTGCACTCTACTACCCCTCCAACATCTATTGAACCGGCTTTCAGAAACTCCTTTATTTTTAACGTGCCGCCTACATCTATGTCATATATTTCAGCAGAGCCTACCGAAACTGTTCCTCCTACGTCTATCTCGGTGATCTTCACGTGTTCCTCAGATTTAAATGAGCCTCCTACACTAGCTCTCTCTATATCTCCTTTTCTAACCAGTACTGTTCCCCCTACATTCATCCTCCTTATTTTCGCCTCTATACACGTTAGGCTTCCTCCAACATTCACATCGTCAGCTTCAAGCAGACCATTTACAGCTACTTTACCTCCAACATCTAGACTTTCTGTTTTTAAGCTTCCAGCCTTTATAGATCCACCTACACTAATGTCTTCAGCTTCCACGTTTTCGGACACTTCTAAGCGTTGATCAACTTCAATAGTTCTTGCTTTAAGGGAGCCGTAGACGTATAGACTTCCATCTTTGATCCGTATATTGCCTCTAACTGTTAAACTTCCATGTACTTCTAGGTCTCCATCCCTGACTCTAACACCTTTAGCCTCAACATCGCTCTCTATAGTGACATCGCCTTCACAGAGAATCCTGCCCTCTACAACTATTTTCTCCTTCTCCGGTACCAGTAAAGTACCGTGGCCGAGCTTGAGATCCCCTTCAACCGAACCTACCTTTATTTCTTTAACCATTTTTCATCATTTTCATAAGCTAAACTGCATTTAAAAACAAAGCTCACTACATGTGAACACGTTTTGTGATAAAAGCTTATTAATATGCTCTCGAGAAAGCTTTCTGATGTAATGAAGAGAAATAAGAGAACATTTTATGACATTTATGCGGACATATTAACTTATGTTTCCATTAGACCTGGTTGCAGGTTATCTTATATAGCGAGATATGCTAACCTACCATTAGATAGAGCTAAAACGATTTTACACTACTTGGCTAAAGCAAACCTAATATCAATGAAGGATTCGGAAGGGACAACCCTCTTCTACGTTACACAAAAGGGTTTCGAGTACCTAGAGCTCTACAAAAGAATACGTATTCTCCTGTATCCGATCATGTTCAGTAAATAATATTTTTCTTGCAGTTTGCCTGAAAAATAGGTACTAAAAGTACTTCTAAAAGATGAAATGAAGATCTACTGTGCGATACAAGTGGGTGACATGTTTCTTCAAGTTTATCGGGTAGCGGAAGGGTAGCTACCTCTTTCTTCAAAAGACTTAAAAAGGCTTGCGATGGGTTGCTACGCAGGTACATGTAATTTTACAATATTATAAGACTTCAAAAAGAGCTACAAGAAAGGGGACCGGCCCGTATCCATATTTGCTTGCTAACCCCCGTATCCTTGAGATCAATTTAGTTATCCTTTCCTTCGTTTTCTTATCTTTTATTATTTCCAGCAGCTGAAGTGTCTTCTTTCCCCAGGATTTTGAAAACTCCTCAGGACTTAACCTTCTACCAGCACGCCAGATACCACAATACATTAACCTATATCCTTTTAGAGAAATAAATTCAATAACTTCGGATGGTCTATGAACACCGAATAACTTGATTCCATATACGGCTACTCTAGCTTCGTGATAGGCTTCTTCTGCGAGTATAGCTATCTCCTCCCAGGGTTTAAGCCTAGGGAGAGAGCATTTATCAACTACTAGTAAAAGACCTTTATCAGTTAATATTCTTCGTATTCCGTCTAATAGAGAATCAGCTAATTCGGCTTCAAGTTCATGAAGAGTATTAATTAACGATACTAATTTAAAACAACGTTTTCTAAAAGGCAAAAGTTTAGCATCACCGCATACCAAAGTTACGCTCCCGGTAATCCCTCTAGCCACTTTAAGTTTTGTAAAGTCGAAGTCGACTCCCACTACTAAACCATCTAATACTTCAAGGAGTATTTTGGAACTTCCTCCTACACCGCATCCTAAATCTAATACTGGTCCCGAAACATGGGAAATTCCTAGCTTTCTCAGTATTAAGCTCAGCTCGTAAGCCATACCAGGTATATCTGTCATCGACGAGTTTATAAGCCTTTAAAATCCAACTCAGTATTAAGGGAAAATAGGGTCAACAAACATCAGTGTAGTAGTTTAGATCCAAACTTCCTTAATGTCGTTGGCTTCTTGGAATAAGGTTTGACCAGGAATTCTGGAGACTTTTCTTCTGAAGGTGTGGCTTTCTATAAAGGCTTCTGCCAAGATTCTACCTATATCGGTTAGGGAGACGCTTCTCCGTTTGCCTGAAAAACTCTTGTAGACTATTCCTTGTTTTACAAGTTCGTCTATGAGGCGACTATACCTGTTCTTGGTGGCTGGGTCTAGGGGGTCATCTCCACACCACTTTATCAAATCCTTTATTGCCTTGACTTTGCCTCCATGTTCGTAAAGCACCAGTATGATTCTGGTGGCTAAGTTTTCTTCACCCTCCCTGAATATTCCCCTCTCCCTACTAACTATATTGGGGGCTTTGATTTCAATGGGTTCAAGCCCCCTCTTATTATCTTTTTCCTGAACCCATTCCTCAAATCTGGGGGTTCCTGGAGGCGGGATGAAATCGCCTTTCTCCATAGTGGGAACCACGTATAATCGGACTCCCTTGTAAAGCATGGATACCATCGAGACTGTGGCCACGCATTCGGGAGGCATGTCGGTTACATCTATGTATACGCTTCTCCCTTTCTCGTTTACCTCGTGGTCTAGGAGAGCGTAAAGTCTTGAGAACACGCTTTTCTGGGATTGAGGATTAATTGGAACCGGTATAGGATTGAAGAATCCAAGTTCCCTCATAAGTTTACGCATATTATATCTTGAAACAGCTCCATATCTATCGTGTTTATTGTCGTATAGAATATAGATAGTTTCAACTCCGGTGTTCTTCATGAAATTCCTTAGCCCGTCCATGGCCATGGACGGGTGGAAGCCAGCGTAGAGCACTATTACAGCCATATTTTTCACGGTATCCCGGTAATGCTACAATATATACTGGGATGTTACTAGTATATATATTTATCTTACAGTAACTAATTTTAGCCAATGGTATCTATTTTATGTTACTATTATATAAGCAAATGGGCTAGTATAGTAACATAAAATAGATACCATTACATTCGGCCGTCATTGAGGTGCAGAAAACTTCTGGAGCCCTATTTCATGTTATTATAGTGACTTATTTATGCATTGAACGTACTTTTATCTTAGTCTCTCTGAGAGGGCTATGACATGTCCCAGGATTTAATTCAAAGTAGAATCGACTATAGGGATTTCAAAGAGGTTTTAAGAGAGCTTAAAAGGATATATTCGAAGAGAAACGTAATTGAGTATACTCTTTTAGGTGAACCCATACTCTCACCTTACCCTGTATTCAAGTTCGGCGGACGGGTAATTAGGGGATGCCGTTTAACCCCAGACAGGCTGAAGTATCTTGATCCAATTCCTCATTCAAAGCGCGTGTTGGCATTGGATGCATCCCTTAAGGTGCTTTTCAACTGTGGAGCCTTCAAGATAATTGTCTCAAAGATAGCTTGGGGGATTTGGCGGGGCTTCCAATGTGAGAGAACAGGAGTTCTCCCAGTGAAAATTAAAATTATATGGGATAAACGCGAGGCGTCTGAATGGCTCTTGAGGATAGAGCTAGAAGCTGCCTTGAAGCTGCTTTCACAAATGAGGTTCGGCGACTACCTTCTCATGGACAGGGGGCTTGCAATATCACCTATTCTAGGAAGATACGTGAAAAACCTATTCAACAGACTTGACATATTTTCCAGCGCTAAAGGCGTAGTGCTTATTGGCATCACGAAATCATCTCAACTAAAGCTCAACACCGGGGAAAGTCTGCTAGGGTATCTTACTTACCTGGCTAGACAGAGGATGAAGGACTGCGCCTGGTTCTACCATCCCATCTTTAAATCATCTACTCTTCCCTCATGGTTTATCGGAGACATGGTGGTAGCCCGTTTATCCGACGACGACGAGAATGTCTTCAGGGTAGATGTGTCACGTAGGGTTTTGAACAGACTTCCGTTGGGTAACATCATGGGAGAATTAGCGTTCATGCAGGATCCAGCCACACCGGGTTACCCGTATCCACTGAAAAGTGTTCACGATGCATCGAGGTTCACAGAGGAGGAGCTTGAAAGACTTGCCAACATTTTCCTGGAGATCCTCGAGGAAAAGGGGCTTTCACCCAACTTTACGGCAGATGTAAGGTCAACTAGTTTCAAGGAAAGGTATCTTTGGGGGATTACCTTATGAAGGTTGGTGTAGTTGTCTGGGCCGAGGGAACAATCGTAAAATTTCGTATAGCTGAAGGCATTAGGGTGGAGAGGGGACAGCTTTTAAAAGTTTATGCAAGAGATACAAAATACATTTTGAGGGTTTTTGATTTCAGGCCGGAATCCCTTCTAACACCAGCTGAAATAGCTAGACTTAGCCATAAGAGAGAAAGGGGTGAGGAGGTTGTACTCTACGACAAATCCCTTAGACTATATGACACCGCTATTGCAACCGTGATAGCTCAAGTAGAGGAAGACGGCCATGCACATGGCCCTACTTCCCTTCCACCCCTTTTCTCGAATGTAGAAACCCTAGATGAGCTGGACTTAGAGCAACTTAATCTCGACAACGGAGACCTTGCTGTAGGTTGTGTACGTATAGGTCATAAGGAGACGCAGGTGACTGTAAGGCTCAAGGGTGAAAAGGTCTTTCCCCATCATATTCTCATAAGTGGAGTAACTGGAGCTGGAAAAAGTAATCTAGGGAAAATCTTAGCCTACACTGTGATGAAAACACCTGAACCAAAATATAGTTTAATATTATTCGACACCGAAAGCGAGTATTTTCGGGGAGCTGGGCCAGGTCTCTATGGATTAGCGCATCTCCCCGAAGCGGAGACAAGACTCTTCTATATCTCCGATATAGTTGAAGAACCCACACGTATCGAATTTAAGTTCACATATAAGGGTACTGAATTTAAAAGACAGATATTTACTCATCCTCTCGAAGTATCCTATACGCGTCTTCATCCGCTAGATTTCGTGTTAACCGGAGAGTTTACCTCACCCCAGGAAGAGCTTCTGTGGTTGGCTTGGAAGCTTAAGAAAAGCGAGTGGCTCGAATTCCTGACAGAAAGTGCATCAAGCCTCATTTACAGAGCACTAGGAAAAATGGTGCATATGAACACCATAAACACGGCTAAAAGGAAGATCCGACATATGCTGGGATCCGGTGAAATCTTCAAGAAAAACGGCGTGGAAACGGATCTTTTCAATGCGATTATCGGTGCGGCTGGAAGGGGGAAGATAATTCTAGTGGACATGCCTAATGCCAGCGAGGGAGAGGAGAAACTATTGGCAGCCGCTATAGCCAGAAGAATATTTAAAACATATGAGGAGATTCGAAAGAAAGCTCCTTATGAATGGGAGAAACTGCCATATGTCATGATAATGGTTGAGGAGGCGCATAAATATCTCTCAAAGCAAAGTTTATTCAGTAGCGGTGATACCAGAGAAAACATTTTTTCAATAATAAGCAAAAGGGGGAGAAAGTATAAGGTAAGTGGCTTGTATATAACGCAAATGCCTGGAGAACTAATAGAGCCGGTTATAAGGCAGACTATGACTAAGATAATACTCTCTCTACCCACTAGACCAGATTATTTAAAAATAATAGAATACAGCCCCTACCTTGATGAAGCCGCCCAGGAGATAAAGGCTTTGGATAAGGGGGAGGCTTTGATCGTAAGCCCGGTTTCAGGATTAAGATTCGCGGTGCCAGTTAAGATCTTTTGTTACGAGAAACTGGTTGAAGAGAGACTTGAAGAGGAGTTGGTTGCAAAAAGAATACGGATACCTTCACAGCCCAAGCTTTAAATTCTTTTGTCTACCGGCTTTTCATGAGGTTAAAGACCTTAGGTAGCAGTAGCCACCCGTGTTCTATTAACCCTAAGCTTCCCTTTTCACAGTTTTTCTCTGTGAAATTCTTTAAACCATCTCCATTCATCCCTGGGATCTTAACCATTACGGGCACTGGGTCGGAGCTATGAGATTTAAGGGTCCAGGGGGTGCAGTGATCGGAGGTTACTATGAGGGCTGTATCATCGAGGTTTATTTTGTCGAAGAGTGGAGAGACGAAATATTCGTCTATTAACTCGATTGCTTTGACCTTTCGCTTGAAATCACCATCGTGTCCAGGTTCATCGGGCCCCTTGAGGTGTACGTAAACAACATCTGTTTCCCTGAGGAGCTTTAGGGTTGCCGCCAACCTCTCCTCATAGTCTTTAGCCTTATCCTTAGTTGGGGGCGGGACTTGTGCCACTTTCATGTCCAAAAGTAGCGCAATACCTTTTTCTACGGGCATTTCAACTACCGCAGAGAAAGATCGGCCAAAGACCTCTTTTATTGGTTTCACTTTTGGAAGGGTATCTCCAGAGTCTCTTAATAGTACGGCGTTAGCCTTAAGTCTACCCTCTTTTGCTCTCTTGATGTTTATGGGATGCTTATCTAAAATTTCTATAACTTTTCTCGTAAACTCGTTTACTAGGTCGGCGGCTCTTTTAGCCTCCTCACTCGAGTCAAGGGGCCTACATAAAGGAATCCTCATTTCGTAGTCCCGTACAGCCACAGAGATAACCCCTCTCTTCACATATGCGGGATCCGTGTTCGAAACGTTTCCAGATAAACGATGCTTCGTGCTTCCTATAACTACTACCGCTCTATGTCCTATCGTAGCCCTAAACCTCACGTACCCCTCATGAATAGGAAGCTTCATTCCATCGAGAACTGAAGCCAGTTCACGTCCCTCCTCGCTCGTCAAATCTCTTCCACAACGTCTATCAATGATGCTCAGGTCGACGGGGTTAACTGTAGCAAAGTTTGCTCTGAAAGCCACTTCAAAACCTTCTTTAATGCGGACACCAGCCCCTAAGGCTTCAAGAGGGCCTCTACCAGTATAATACTTATGGGGGTCGTAGCCTAAGAGAGAAAGGACAGCTGCGTCACTCTCTGGGGCTATCCCCTTTCCAATGGGGTACATTAAACCGAGACGCGATTCGGGTGTAAGACTATCTAAAGCCGGTTTATTCGCCGCTTCGAGAGCAGTTTTTTCTATAAAGCCATCTGAAGCTCCATCCAAAACCAGGTAAATCAATTTCAATGTGCTCACCTTCCCTAACTAAGTTGAGTCGAAATATAATTAGTTTCCGTCTAAACTGTTTTACAAACCGAATTATACTACCGCCCATACAGACAACTACTGAACCGCAGGCTTGGGGAAGGTTTGTGGTAGTAAAAATTAAATATGGGATAATTATCCCATATTTATAGTGTTCAAATGAAACTTAGCCTTAAAGTCTCAGTTATAGCTATGCTTACAAGCCTTTCCATATTGTTTAGGATAGCCAAAAATTTGTTCACCGTGGTTCAGTTCGTAAACTTCCCACTTTTATTTGCAATGCTGGGAGGAGCCCTTTACGGCTTTCACATCGGATTCCTTGTAGGTTTATTTTCATTTGTGGTGTCGGATTTAGTTGTAGGTCTAGGGGCATGGACGTTTATAGATGGCCTGTTAGCGGGGGTCATCGGTGGATCATGGGCCATGATAATCAAGGTCATGGATCGTGGAGGTTTCTTCCTGACGGTAGCTTATCTAAGTGTATTATTATACGACGTTTCCTCATCTGCGGGGCTTTACATGTTGTTTGGTTTACGGCCTTTAGACGCCCTCGTTTTGGGCTTTTTAGGACTTTTTTTACCTGCATATGGAGGGTATTTATTTGGTGTAGGGGTTGTTACGGAGCTAACTACATCTCTCCTCTTTCTCCTAATCTTTCGCGCACTTGAGAAAAGAGGGGTGGGCTTATGGATGAGAAAATAAAAAATATAATACTTGTCGGTGTTCTGGCTTGGGCTATTACTGCAACGTCTCTTGCAGCCTACTACTTCAACGAGTATGATAACATTAAAAGGCTGTATGAAAGCCTCTCGAAGAAGCTTATAGTCGTGAACATTGGGATAGATTACGGGAATGGGACCATAAGCTGGTTTAATGGGACATTGCTTCCAGCAGGAATAGACTTGTTGTCTGCTACAGCATCCATAGCCAAAATAGAGTATACTCATGGGATTTACGGCGCCTATGTTACTTCTATAAATGGGGTCGAAGAGAAGATTTTATCCCCTAAGGAGGGATATTCGTGGTTCTGGTTTGTCTACAACGCCACTACAGGGACGTTCGAGTACGGGCCTACAGCGGCTGATAGACACGTTCTCTCCAACGGCGAGATCGTTTTATGGAAATACGTTCACTGGAGGTTCTAGCCTTGGAGAAAAAACATCTCCTGGTTTTATCTTTAATATATTTAGAGGGTAGGATAGGTAGAAGAAGGATAAGCAGTGAACTTAAACTAGGGGAGGGCGAGGTCAGAGGTATTATTAAACACCTGAAACAACAAGAGCTCGTGGAGGTGAAACGAGGTGGTGTTTCACTTACAGAAAAGGGAATACAGGCTCTCCTGAAAATCCTTTTTACAGCGGGAGTACGTTCGATGAAATTACTTGTGGTACCAGAAATATGCGGGAAATGTCTAGGCATCGCTATCCATTTGAGAGGCGTGGGATACGGGAATATTGTAGAGACTAGGGATAGGGCTGTTAGGTGTGGAGCTGAAGGGGCTCTTTTAATGGTGTTCAGGAACGGTGTTCTTGAACTTCCCCCTAACTTAGGTAGGCTAGGTGAATATTATCCAAAGTTGGAGAAAAAATTGTTAGATATGTTCCAGCTAAGGGAGGGAGATGGCTTAGCGCTGGTTTACGCCAAAAATATGACTGGAGCATTACAAGGAGGTTTCGGTATCCTAGATCCACATCCCCTATAAACAGATATACCATTTAGAAGATAAAGTTTATAACCCGTTTTTAATTATTATAGTTGGAATAAACATGACAGAATATACGACTGTGGCTATTTTTAGGACAAGGTATCCGAGGGAGGAGGTTTTTTCTCGGTTTACAAGGTTTTTCACTGCTCTTGGATGGGATGTGAAAGCACTACATGAGACGGCGACAGCTGTCGACGGTAAGAATTTCAGTTGGGTGGTGATGATACTTTTAATAATTTTCATATGGCCTGCCGCTATTATATATTATTTGGCGGCAGATAGGCATAAGGTCGCATTGCTGGCGGAAAGTGAAGGCACATACAAGATTATAGTTTCAGGCGATAAAGCTCTTGAGGTACTCGAACAACTATATCATGAACTTAAAGCTGAAGACATAAGACTTGTACGTCCCCAGAGACCAAGGGTAAATGTCAGGGATCTATATGATAAAATACTCGACTACTATACATCGTTGTATGGAAGTGCGGCTGGACGTAGAAAGCTTAAAGAAAAGATCAACAGGCTCGTTAACACCGGTTTAACGGAAGAGGAAGCCGTAAAAAGGATCTATGAAGACACTTTCGGAACCACGGCATAGCCTATGATTAAACATAGGAATACCATTAACTTCCAATTTCAGAATCCCTGGAGGTTCCATAACTGTCCAATGAGACATCCTTCTCTTAAGCCTAACGAAACTGTTTTGACTTAGATAGGTTTTTATACTCGTTTGAGTTATTTGATTTATAGGCGTTACTGATGTCAGAGGAGTTGATTACTCCAAAGGAAGCATGTAAGATGCTGGGTGTA
>Ga0180301_10003644_pt1 | contig 12006 bp, 10 predicted proteins | sample GuaBasSediGuay16_FD_121797 | JGI IMG/M metagenome (GOLD analysis project Ga0180301, IMG submission 121797) | Subseafloor sediment microbial communities from Guaymas Basin, Gulf of California, Mexico - Guay16, Core 4569-2, 12-15 cm | ecosystem: Environmental > Aquatic > Marine > Hydrothermal...
AAATTCAGCTGCGTTTATAAACGATGGAACTTTATCCCGGAAATTATTAAAATTTAAAGATATATAAGGAGTTATTTTTTTCAAATTCAAGAAATGGGCAAAGGATTGGTTTATGAGTTTCTTTTGTGAGAAGGGCACAATGTCTTTTGCAACGATCACAAATAAAAAGAGTGAAATCATCTTCAAATTTATGGAGTTTTACAATTGTATCCGTTTTTTGGGAATGAGCGGTATTTGCCATTTTAATCCAAGAAAATGGAAAGACCATAGTTTTTTAAGAAATCAGAGAATAGATGATAAGTGAATTATTAATTTTTAGTGAGTATTTTGGATAATAAAGAAATTAATACAATTTAGATCAATTGTTTAGAAGGAGAATTTAATATATTATTTCATCAAATTCTTATTTGATATTGCTTAAAAATCAGTATGGTTTAAGAACTAGATGGAGGACCCAATGACGCGAATTCTTGAGGAAAATTTAAAGGCAGGCGAAATTGAATTACAAGTCGAGAATTTAGATGATTTATGGCAACTCTATAATATCATTGAACCGAATGACAACGTGTATTCTCATACATTTCGGCGAATTCGGCAAAAGAAAGAAACATTAAGGGCAGATTCAGGAGAAAAAGTTCGGATCTATTTAGGAATTCGTGTAATCGGGGTGGAATTTCATGCGTTTTCAAATCGTTTGCGGGTTCGGGGTATAATTATAAAAGGACCCGAGGATTTGATTACTTTAGGGACGCATCATACGATTAATATAGAGGTTTCTTCGCAAATTTTGTTAAAAAAAGATAAATGGACAAAACTTCACTTAATTCGGCTGAAAGATGCAGTTGCAGCGACTGAGTCGAAGCAATATTTAATTACTGTAATTGATGAACGAGAGGCTACAATTGGATTAGTCACAAACATTGGAATAAAAATAATAGCTCACTTTCAAGAAAATATTCCCGGAAAAAGGTTTAAAATATCTTATCATAATCAATCAGTTCAACAATTTTTTCACGAAATCAGCACTGTCATCGTTGAAAATTGTAGAATTTATAATATTCAAGCCATTATCGTAGCAGGACCTGGATTCACTAAAGAACATTTTATAAAATATTTACAGACAAAGGTACCAGAGTTGAAGGTTCCAATCATGATAGATAATGCATCAAGTGCGAGTAAAAGTGGAGTTTATGAAGTGGTGAAGCGAGGTACTACATCAAAAATTCTGGGAACATTACGGATTAGTCAAGAAACTGAATTAATTAACGAAGTCTTGCGGAGATTAGGAAAAAATCAAAAGGATGTAAGTTATGGTATAAGTGAAATAAAAAAAGTTGCTCTAACAAATGCAGTAGATAAATTATTAGTTACAGATATCTTTCTTAGGGAACAACCACTTGATATCCGGAAAGAAATCGATGATCTAATTCGTAATATCGAATACAATCAGGGGAAAGTCTATGTTATTAGTACTCTTCACCCTGCAGGTGAGCAACTTAAAGCACTTGGTGGAATTGCAGCTCTATTAAGATTTCCTGTGAATTGATTAATGATATATTTCGCGTCCATAGTAAATGTTATCTTTAGTACTTAGAATTCTAACAGTTATGCGGTCTCCTATTTTCGCTGAGCAATTCATGATGTGTATTATTCTCCCTTTCGCGCGTCCTAGCATTTCTCTCTTATTTTTCTGCCATGAGAGAAGACGTCCTGGTAAAACTATCTCAACTTCGATTTTTTCGCCTTTTCGTAAAGGTTTAGGATATTTATTTGCAGGATGCATCTTAAAATCATTCATTGATAGATATAAGGGATGAATTCCATATTTTTCTTCCCATTCTTGTAATTTTTTCTTGAATTTTTTCACATTAACAACTTTTACACCTTTAATTTTTCTACCAAATTTATATTTCAAATAATTTTGAATCCCTAAAATAGGGAAGTCGCTTTTTTGCTTTAACTTTGAGGCAAATGAAATTATCTCTTCAATATCTTGATCATTTATCCCAGGAACCCAGAGAGGGGCAATTAAAAGATGGATGGAAGATTTTGCAATAACTTTTGCAATTTCTATAATATGGTTAATATTATATTCAGATGTACCTGCTAAATATTTCGCATGTTTTGGATTCAGAGAATTTATCGAAAGATTTATTCGATTCAGTCCCGCTCTTTCTAATTTTTGAATATATTGAGAGGTTAATGGAATCCCATTAGTTTGCATTGAAATTATTGCAATTCTCGGATCTTTTGCGAAAGTTCCTATTAAATCAAGTAAATAAGGATATAAAGTCGGTTCTGTTTGGCCATCAATATGAATTTCCATGTCAGAAATATCTTTATAATCTATAACCTTCTTCGCTTCTTCTATCAAATAAGAGGGACTTACTATGTAATCTGTAAATCTGCGTTTGGAATGCGGTCCTTCATCCACACTACAAAAAGGGCAATTTAGAGGACAAAACCCAGCGGCGGGGCGTACTTGAATTAAATTGGTTCCTCTATCAATTATTCCGAAATAAATACTACCTATTAACGGAATCCCCGATTCTTTAGTGATATAATAAAGATTTCTTCCAGTAATTTTATTTTTCAACGTTAAAGGAAGATTATAGGCTAAAATTTTGGTTATTTCTTCAACAATTATATCTTCTGTTAAATTATTTTCAATAAAATTGGAGGAATCTTCGAATTTAATGAGGAGATCATTATTTTCTTTTATAATTTGAATATTCTTTTCCGAAATTTTCAAATTCTTTCTGATTAATTTTTTAAAGAAGTTTTTTCGTATGGTCGCTGTTATGATATCAAATAATATTAAATAGATATGATCATTTATGGATTCAACCTTGATTTTTGTGTAATTTGATAAATTTACATACATAATAGTTCAATTTAATTAGCGAATTCAGTAATTTATTATTTTTTGATAGTCTATATTAATTCAAGGGGAGTAAAAGTCATCTGGATTCTATTTGTTCCCGTCAAAGGGAGCTCTTCGACTATGCCAGAGTTGAAATTTCTTTCTTTTAAATAATTACCAATTTGTTTTAAGGGCGCTACCGAGATTTCGAGCCGCAGTTTCTCTGGATTCAGAACGAGTAAAGAACTATCAATTTCAAATTTTTGGATTAGTTGATGCATTAAATTTTCTAAATCCTTTAAAGTACTATTTTTTTGGAAAATTATGCCTTTCATTATAAGTCCTTCATCCGTAATTATTTCATGTGGGCGGACAATATTTTTCGCCCGCCTCAAATAGCGCATTTTTAATTGAATACCATCTTTATAACCGATGGAACAGTAATGGACATTTAATTTGAGAGGTCTTGCCAACTGAAGAATTTTCAAGCCAAAAAATTCGCTCCCTTCAACGGCGGCAATTGTGTCCTTTTTTAAGGTAAAACCAAACATTTTCAGGTAGTTAGCGTTAGATTCCGTAATTTCGAATTCATTTAAATTTAAAAATGCCCCTACTTTATCAAGAAATCGTAGTAATGACTTAACTTTTTGATACTGATATGGGATCGCAGGGATTTCAATACCTACATCGATTTTATTTGTAATGCACCATTTTACTTTTTCTAAATTTTGCAGAGGAGGATGTAATCTTATTTCATCCAGACCAGCGCTTTTTAGCTCTTGTAATCGCAATTTAGTTAAATTTATGCTATTTGTGTATAAATGGATGTGAAAATTTTCACCAAAAGTTGTCTTTAAAAGCCTAATATAGTTTATAGTGCGTTCATAACGGAAAAGGGGCTCACCTCCAGTAATTGCAGCCCCTTCTGCATTCATCAATTTAGCTTCAGCGATGATATCGGATTCAGAATTAATTTGAATTTCATTTACATAGCTCAAATCTTTCCCACGCCGTTCTAAAGAAATAGGGCAGTACCATTTGCAGTAATTTGGACGCTCACAGAGACCTGTTATAAAGAGAACAATTTTACTTCCTACATGACAAAGTTGGCATCCTTTTGGTAATTCACCTAAAAATAACGAAGTATTGAATTTTTCCTGGATTGTACGCAAGGATTTTCATCTAAATTTAGTCATTTTCTATTTATTTCTGATATTTGAGATAGATTATTTTATAAATATAAAAGTTCATAGTAGTTTTTTAATTTTCTTTTCTGATAAATTTTTATTTGTTGGTGACATAAACATGAATATGTTTAAATATTGCTCACGGAATTTTTAACATGTATTAGGTGATTCAAAAAAAATTCACAGTAAATACCCTTAAAAGGATGTAGAGATATCTAAAAAAGGAACAAACATGAAAAAGAGGAGAATTAAGAAAATAACGGGAATAAAAACCCGAAAGAGGTAAAATTTTTGAAGGCAACTCATTTAGATGAAATTTATAATCGCATTCGCGCTATAGATATGCTTAAAATCTTAAAAAAGAGATATACTTATGAGCACTTAGCAAAACTTACTAATTTACCAATCACGGTTCTAAATCGGTATGTAAAAGGGCATGTTTTACCGTCCGCGGAACGAGCTAATGAATTAATGAAAATTTTCAAAAAGAAATTCGATGTGAAGAAAGAAATCAGCGAAAGGATAAAATTTGATAAAAATGGCTATTTTGATAATACAAATTTAGTTACTGATGTATTGCTATTGAAATTAATTGCAAATCTGGTAGCAATTAAGTACCAGAACCAAAAAATTACAAAGATTTTAACAGTGGCTACGGATGGCATTCCTTTATCCACTTTTATTGCTGGTGAGTTAGGAGTAAATTTGGCGTTAGCTAAAAAGAGCCGAGAGGCGGGAGTTTCAAAGTTCTATGAAGTAGATTATTCTCATCGAACGACTGGGGTGATACAAACTCTGTATATTCCTAAAAATGAATTAACGGCAAAAGATCGGATATTAATTGTTGATGATATTATACGTTCAGGAGTTACACAGAGTGCGCTTGTAAAACTTGTGAATAAGGCTGGTGGAGAATTAGTTGGTATTTTCGCTGTAGTTTCAATTGGTGGAACCTGGAAAAAGGAAATTAAAAGCGTGACAGATCGAGCCCCAGAAATTCTTGTAAATGTAAAGGAACCAGAGACTTCCTGAGGAAATATCAATCCTATTAATCGGTTATATTTACTGAGAATACTCCTTCTTGATTTTCAAAATTGGAAATATTTTTTAAAAGACGCGAGATTGATAAGACAGATTGAATAGAATGAAAGGATTCGAAGGAAATGAAAACTATTTCTTATTCAGATGGAATTGTGAAGATTCTTGATCAGACGATTCTTCCACACAAAATACAGTATATTACATGTCAAAATTATGAAGAAGTAGCTAAATGTATAGAAGTTATGAATATCCGCGGAGCACCTGCTATCGGTGTAGCTGCCGGTTTTGGGTTAGCATTAGCAGCTTATCATACAACTAAAGAAAATGTGGATGAATTTAAAAAGGAAATAATTAGCGCTGCAAATCGATTAAGGAAAACGCGCCCCACCGCAGTAAATTTATTTTGGGCAATTGAACGAATTCTGAATATATTAAATCAGCCAGGGACTCTGCGAGAGCTGAAAGAGAAAATTATTAAGGAAGCACTATTAATTGCAAAAGAAGACTATAAAATTAATCAGGCTATTGGACAACATGGTGCTACGCTCATTAAAAATAACTTTAATATATTAACGCATTGTAATGCAGGCGAATTAGCAACTTCAGGAGAATATGGCACAGCCCTTGCCGTGATTAAAGTAGCCGCTGAGCAAGGGAAAAAAATACATGTATTTGCAGATGAGACTCGGCCACGTTTGCAAGGTGCACGACTCACTGCTTTTGAACTCCAACAGAATAATATTCCCGTAACGGTTATAACGGATAATATGGCGGGATGGGTATTTTCTCAAGGTAAAATTGACTGTGTAATTGTGGGAGCAGATCGTATTTTAAAAACGGGTCATGTCACAAATAAAATTGGTACTTATTCGGTAGCCATTCTTGCAAAATATCATGATATACCCTTTTATGTTGCAGCTCCAAAATCAACTTTTGATTTAAAAACAAATTATAAGGATGTAGTTATTGAAGAACGCGATAAACGTGAAGTTACTCATATCGGTAATTTTCAAATCACACCAACTAATGTCCCTGTAATTAATCCTGCATTTGATATTACACCTCCAGAGTTAGTTACAGCGATTATAACAGAAAAAGGAATTATATATCCCCCCTATGAAGAGAATATCATAAAAATAATTAATAAATGACAGGTGTTATTCGATTTGAACAAGAAAGATGAGTCAGATAAAGCTCAAAACGAAGAAGAAGAAATCATTGCTATTTTTGATGGGAAATCAGTTTATGTTAAAAAAGACCAAGCTAAATTGATTTATGAAAAAGGATATTATGGGCATTATCGGGAAGATGGTAACCTAGAACTTGATCCTGTTGAAACCCTGCTATTAAGTGAGCGAAAAAGAATAAAAATATTTGATGAATCGGGAAATCAGTATAATTTTTCACAAATTACTAGGAGATTTGTTGAACTTTATCCAGAGTTGTGGGTGAAATATCTTTGTTATAAAGATCTTCGCTCACGGGGATATATTGTTCGAGCTGGTTATGGAACAGATATTGATTATCGGGTTTATGATCGGGGAGCTCAAATTGGAGTAGATGCAGCAAAATATTTAGTTCATACGGTTGTAGAAGGTACACCCTTAAAATTAATCGCGTTGGATAAAATAACTAAAGTTGCCAAAAGTAACCGTAAAAAACTTGTATTAGCCGTTGTGGATCGAGTTGGTGAAGTTACCTTCTATAAAGCTCAGGAAGTTGATCTTTGAATGGAATTCCAGACAGTAAAAGGCATGAGAGACCTCCTCCCAGAAGATTTCAAATTATTTAAACGTGTTATAACAGTTATTCGAGAAATTTTTGATAATTATAGCTATCAAGAAGTTTCTATGCCGATATTAGAGCCATTTGAACTGTTAGCGGCAAAATCTGGCGAAGAGATTAAAGAAACAATGTATGTTTTTGAAGATAAGGCAGGGCGTAAGCTAGCACTTCGACCTGAAATGACGGCATCAGTTGCTCGGCTCTATATTACACATTTCATGAAGGCAGCAAAGAAGCCTTTACGGCTTGCTTATATTGGTCCCTGTTACAGGTATGATAATCCACAATATGGACGGTATCGCGAATTTCGCCAAGCTGGGTTTGAGTTACTCGGATCAAGTTACCCAGAAGCGGATTCTGAGATATTATCTATTTGTGATGATTTAATGCAACGTTTAGGATTCAAAGATTTTCAATTCAAAATTGGGCACGTTGGTATTTTACGAGGAATACTTGAGCAGGAAGGATTGGGTGAAGAGATTCAGAACAAGGTATTCAGTCTTATCGATCGAAACAAAGTGGAAGAAGCTTATCAACTCTTTAAAACGCACAAATTGTCAGATGAATGTATAGAAATCATCAAAGAACTCATGAAATTAAAAGGAAATGACATTCATCAATTGATCGACCAGGCAAAGAGCATAACAAAGCCCTATATCGCTGCAAACAAGGCGCTACAAAATTTGAAAGATATCCTTACATTATATTTAATATGCGGAGAAAAAGAACATTTATTTTTAGATTTAGGATTTGCTAGAGGATTAGAATACTATACAGGGATGATTTTTGAAATATTTATCCCCGGACTCTCTATTGCAGTTGGGGGTGGAGGACGGTATGATCGATTAATCGAAAATTTTCATGGTCGATCCACTCCTGCCGTGGGTTGTGCGCCTGGTATTGATAGAATTGTTTTAGCAATGAAAGAAAAGAATATAATCGAGACCAAATCGGACAAATATGAGAATAAAATCATAATAACTTGCACCGATGAAATAATCTTGCCTGAAGCTTTAAAAATTGCTAAATTGCTTCGAGACAATAATTTTTCCACAGAATTTGATGTTGGACGAAAGAAATTAAAAAAACTTTTGTCCTATGCCGCAGAAAAAAGAATACGTTACGTAATTATCGTAGGGCAGAGCGAACTTGTAAAAAATAAGGTAGCAGTGAAAGATCTCTCCGCTGAGCAACAACATGAAATATTGATTACTGATCTAATTAATTTTTTCAAAGAAAGATTAAAAGATAAATAAAATAAAGGAAACTATAATTTTAAGGCTCTGTAAATTTCCCGTTGGCAGAGAAATTTTAAGATTTCTACCGTGCCAGCAGATATTTGTGATATTTTAGAATCTCGCAATAATTGTTCTAATGGATACTCCTTTGTATAGCCAATCCCACCCAAAATTTGCATGGCTTCGATTACAATTTCCATTTGATTATTCGCACATGTAAATTTTGCTGCCGCTACTTCCTTAGTCGCGTTAAGCCCATCATCGAGCATCCGTGCGGCTCGCAACATTAATAACCGCCCCGCTTCTAGCTTCGCATACATTTCAGCGATCTTGAATGAGATTCCTTCAAAGTCACGCAATCTTTTTCCAAATTGGATTCGTTTATTTGCGTATTTCACGGCAATTTCAAATGCGGTTCTCGCAATGCCAACATATTGACTACATGTGAAGCAGCGTTCCCCATCTAGCCCATGCATCATTATCTTTAGCCCTTTGTTCTCCATTTCAGGTCCGCCTACGAGATTCTCTGCAGGGACCTCACAATTTTTGAATCTTAAGTAGGAATTAACTGAACCTCGTCTTCCTGCCAATTCAAAATCCTTGACTCGTTCAAATCCAGGGGTATCGGTTGGGAAAATGAAGGCACTGATTCCTTGATGTTTCCTTGGAGCATTAGGATTTGTCAAAGCATAGAGTAAAATATAATCAGCGCGACTACCATTGGTAATATAGCGTTTTTCACCGTTGATGATATAAACATCCCCTTTTTTGATAGCGGTCGTTTTCATTCCCCCGATGGCATCGCTTCCCGCACTAGGTTCTGTTATTCCAATAGCGCCGAGCTTTTCTCCTGACATTATAGGTTTTAAATATTTTTCCTTCTGTTCTTCGGTCCCAAAATGTATAATTGGCGCTGCATATAAATTGGCACTAGCGCCATAAGTAACTACCACGGCTGAATTTACAGCGGCAAGTTCTTCTCCGAAGATGGTCCGATACACATATCCTTTGCCTTGTCCACCTATCGATTTAGGGAAGGAAAAGGTCAAGTAGCCAGCTTTTCCGAGTCTTCGATATGCTTCAAGGCAGAGGTCGAAATTAGCCTCTTTCTCGATTTGGGGAACGAGAGGGGCGATCTGGTCCTGGATAAATTTACGTAGCTTAAGACGAAACTCATTTTCTTCTTCGGTATATAGATATAGACTTCCAGGAAACATGGATTCGCCTATTTCATGATTTAAATCCTCATAATTTATGAAATCAGGACTTGAATCTTCCGGTGCCATAGTTAAAACCTCAAATATATATTAGTTAAAACCTCAACTAATTGAAACCTATAAATCTTCTCATCTCATTTTTGGTAGTTCTTTAAGAACTAATTTTATAGATAATCGTCAGCTTCTTCAATACCAAGCGCTTTTGCGATGAGAACTACTAAATCGGTAACAATAAAATCGTAATCTTGCGCACTTTGACGTAAACTAATGACGCATTGAGGACAGATGGTAGTAACAAACTCAGCACCAGTAGCATTTGCTTCTTGAGCTCTTAACCTTCCAATTTTTTGAGCATATTCCAAAAAAGCGGTCCGCATGGGTCCTCCGCAACAATTGGAATGTTCTCTGTTGAAGTCCATTTCTACGAATTTTGTATTTGGTAAGCTTCTAATAATTTGACGTGGGGCATCAAAAATGCCATGGAATCGACCAAGATGGCAAGGATCATGGTAGGTTATAACAGAATTCAAAGGTGTTGTAAATTTCAGTTTCCCCTCATTTAATAATTGGGCGAATAGCTCTGAAATATGTAAGATTTTAGGAGCTAAATTAATATTCAATTTTGGATAATCATATTTCAACGTGGAATAACAGCCAGGACATGCTGTAAAAATGGTTGTAATTCCAGCGGCTTGAATTTTATTTGCTAAATTTTCAGCAAGTTCTTTTGCCGTCTCAATTTCGCCAGACCAAAATTCAATATAACCACAGCAGCTCTCATCTTCTAATATCGTGAAATCATAATCAATTTTATTTAGAATTCGAGTAACTAATTCTGCAATCTCCATAGTCCAGTAAGAAGACATGCAGCCAACAAAAAATAAATTTTTAGAATCAGGTTTCAAAAAAAGCTCATCGGGGCGCCAATTATTTCGAGATTCGCGACTTTGACCTAACGGATTTCCACAGGAAAGAATATTCTTTGTAGTTTTTAAAAATGCTTTTGGAATATTTTTTTTATTTTTTGCAAATTCAATTCGGTACGTTCTAATTAGTTCAGGAAAATCAATTTCTAACGGACAAATTTCAGCACATTTCCCGCAGGTACAACAGAGATACCAATTCTCAATTAATTCTGGAGGAAATTCTTTTTTCTGTTCAATAAAATATTTTAATAGTAAAATTTTTCCTCTAGGAGAGACAGTATCGAATCCATTAACGCGCCATATGGCACAAGAATCTCTACAGTAGCCGCATTTTGCACAAATGAAAAGCTCCTTTTCGTAATTTTTGAGTTGTAATACCAAGCTGTCACCTCAAAAGTTTCGTTCTATTGTGAAGGTAATTAATTCATTTAAAATATCTTTAGATTCCGAATCCTGCAATGCATTTAATTCATTTTTGGCATTCTGAGCTATGAATTTTAGTTTTTCTTCTGCATAATTTAATGCTCCACAATCGTTTAAAATTTCTTTTATATCTTGAAGAGCACCAGGAGCATCAATATTCTGCATTAATTTTAAAAAGTCATTTAACTTATGATTTGTCAGATTTCGTAATGCAAAAATTAGATATAAATTTAATTTACCTTGCCGGATATCCGTGCCTATAGGTTTCCCTAGGATTTTTTCGTTTGAAATTATCCCAATTAAATCATCCCTTACTTGGAATGCAAGTCCGAGATAAAAACCGTAATTTGCCAATGCCTGTATCTCTTCCTGGGTTCCACCACCAAGAATTGCCCCGATCTTGGTGGCTAACTTAATTAAAGCAGATGTTTTATAGGATATCATCTCGAAATAATCTCTCTCTTCTTCGAATTCACTAAATTGAGCAATTAATACGAGATCACCGCTCTCATTCCACTCCAGACTTTCAAGGGCTCTTTTTCGAAACCTATTTCGCAAGAGTTCAAAAATCTCCCTTTCACTCCTTGATTCAAACAGGTCCGGGGTCGCGTGTAAACTGTTCGTAATATCAAGGACTTGACCTTCAATCATTTTTCCGATAGTTTTAGAATACAATTCAAATACATTTGGTTGATTCGCAATTAGTTCCAAAGCTTTTGATGCCAGCATTCCCCCCGCTAAAAGTGCAATATTTTTATCCCATTTTTTGTGAACCGTAATTCGTCCTCGCCGTAATTCATCGGCGTCTATCACATCATCCCAAAGTAATGATGCATTGTGAATTAGTTCGATAGCAATGGCAGAATTCATAACAGAACTAGATTTACCACCAACACATTCACAAGAAAGTAATGTTAAAGTGGGACGAATTCGTTTTCCCCCTGATTCAAGGATATACCTTATAGCTTTATTGAGGGGGTCTGGAAAATTCCAGATATTGAGGAGCTGTTGAATTTCCTTATTTATTTTATTAGCGTACTGACTTAAGTAATCATGGAGCTTCAAAATTGTAACTTCCGCACTTTTAATCGATGAATTTTGTCAAAAATAGGCTTGAGCCCTTTCAAATATTCTAAATTTGGATGGGATTGTTCGACAAATTTTTTGATCAGATGTCCTATGGTTGGAGGGTGCATCTGGAACTCATGGGATTTTTCAACAAATGTTTCTATTACGGTCTCTACATTTGGTATCTCTGGAGGGAAAAAAGTGTAAAGTAAGGCGGAACTTGGATTTATTAAGGTCCCAAAAAATGTGGGAGAATTA
>Ga0180301_10003645_pt1 | contig 12005 bp, 8 predicted proteins | sample GuaBasSediGuay16_FD_121797 | JGI IMG/M metagenome (GOLD analysis project Ga0180301, IMG submission 121797) | Subseafloor sediment microbial communities from Guaymas Basin, Gulf of California, Mexico - Guay16, Core 4569-2, 12-15 cm | ecosystem: Environmental > Aquatic > Marine > Hydrothermal...
AAGACATGCTCAATAGCATCAACGAGTCCATTGTTCAAGGCGTAATGGAGCAGGACGGCGAACACAAAGACATTGATGATAGTGACAAAGGTCAAGTGCCGACAGTTCTCAAGTCAGCAATCTAAGCCCACTCGTCGCGCTGTGCGGACACAGCGGGCTGGTCGCAAAGAGAAAAAGGACAAAAGGCTTTTTCAGCAAGCCCTAAAATAGGTCGAGGAAACAATTAAGATGTCTTATGCGGAAAGATTAAAAAGTCCCCGGCGCAGCCGGGATAAGTTCATGTTCGCAACACTATGCTTTGCTCTGGCCGTATTGCGGCCTGCCCGGTGTCTGTCCGATGAACTGCGGCCTTTAAGCCCATCCGTTCACATGCCTAACGGGAACGTGTTTCAAACCTGGGAAGTAAAACCCGTCTATACAAAGACATATCATGTTGATGTTGAGCATCCCGCTGCGTCCGACGCAGGACCCGGAAGCGCAGAGCAGCCCTTCAAAACGATCGGCGCTGCCGCCGCGATACTTCAACCCGGAGAACGTGTTTTAATTCACGGCGGGGTCTATCGCGAATGGATTCGCCCCGCCCGCGGCGGGGCATCCCCTTATCAAATGATCAGCTATGAAGCCGCTCCCGGAGAGATGCCCGTGATTAAAGGTTCCCAGCGCCTCGAAGGCAGGTGGCAGCGCTCCTATCATCCCAATGTGCTCTGGAGCACCAAGCTTCCTAAGGGGGTGTTTGAAAAGCTTCATTTTAACCCCTTTGCCATCCGCAATTTAGAAGATGAAGATGTGCTGTACTTTGGCGGCAAGAACAAACCCAATTGTTGGCCCTATAATCTCAAACGCGGACAGCTCTATCAAGACGGCCGTCGTTTGACCCAGGTGCTCGACCCGGGGCAAACCCACACCAAACCGGGGCAGTATTATGTTGCAGATGATGGCGTGACCGTCACCATACGGCCCTTTGACGACGCCAATCCCAACGAGGTGCTGATGGAGTACACCGTGCATCCGCATCTCATCAAACCGCTTCATCCGGATACGGCCTACATCCGCATCAAGGGCCTGCGGCTGGAGCAAATTGCCAACGGCTTGCGGCGTATCGGGTCCGGCGCGCTGTTCACCTATGGCGGGCACCACTGGATCATCGAGGATAACACCATCGCTCATTGCGGAGGGACGGGGATTGAATTTGGATGGCGTATTGTGGAGTACAAAGAGCCCTCACCTAAGCGAGGTGAAAGTTTTGGCGATAAGGAAACCTGGAATATTGTGCGGGGCAATACAATTTATGATTGCGGTTCAGCAGGTATGCGAAGCCACACCGTTAAACATGACCTCGTCGAATCAAACTATGTTTACAACATTGGCTGGCAAGGCAACCAGTTTCACAGGGAGAACGCAGGGATTAAGCTGCTTCGTGCCGATCAGACCCTCGTCCGCAAAAATGTTGTGCGCCATATTAGTCTGGCCGCCGGCATCTGGATGGACTGGGACATCAAAAATTCCCGCGTCACCCAAAACATTGTCTATGATGTCACCGGCGATCAGGCGGCGATGATTCTGGAGGGCTCGATTGAAACGAACTGGATCGACCACAATATCTTCTGGAAGCTCCAGCCGCGCGGATACTACAGTCATGCAACGGATAATGCTATTGTCGCTCATAACCTGGTGGGACACAGCACCCGCGAGGGATTGACCGCGGCCATCGGCGTTGTATCGCGGGGAATGGGGCGGGGATGGCACAATACGCTTATCCACAATATGACGATTGCTGTTCCTGAAGATATCCACATCCCGGCTCAGAATCGGGACAAGAACACCGTCGCTCACAACATCTCCGATGACGACTCTCAACTCGACGTGGATTTGGTTTTCAAGCCCGAGGAGAAAGTCTTTGTTCTCCGCTGGAAAAACACGGGAACCTGTAACATGGCCGAGCCCGTTTTCTCACCCATTAGCCAGTGGGACTTTTATGGAGCTCTGTGGCCGACCCAGCGTGTGCCGGCCGGCCCCTTCTCCTACCCCAATGAGCACGTGTATCTTCTGGAGTGGAGACTTCCCCTGCCTTAGAGAAAAAGCAAAGGGGCCCGGCACTTTTTTCCTGCGTTGGTGTTATAAACGGTGATTTTGCCTTATAAGTGCTTGCCCTCGTTAAGCATCTATTTGGCTTCCCTGTATCCCGTCAGCAGAAGTGGCACAGGTTAAGGCTTTTGGTTAGGGGAGGCCTTCAAGTGTTTTCCTGCATGCAGGAAAACATATGAAATCGTAGGTTTTAGCTCCATAATCTGGGTTCTTTACCTAAGAAAGGAGCTTGAAATGGCAAAATCAAAAGATGTCGTAAAACAGATCAGCAAGGCAACCCGCCGAAAATTCTCTGCAGATGAGAAGATACGAATAGTTCTTGAAGGATTGCGAGGCGAGACGCCCATATCAGAAGTTTGCAGACGAGAAGGCATAGCAGTTTCAGTTTACTATAAGTGGTCAAAATCAGATTCATCCGGATAATGGGCGGCCCGCTTGCCTGTTGCAGAGGCAGAGTCTTCGGCTGTGACCTACGCATTAACCGGATGAGCCAAAATTAAACCTGAAAATCCAACAGAGAAATCTTGACAGTCTAAGTTGAATTTGGTAAAAATCGTTTGCATTGAAAAGGTAGAATAATGTTTAGTAAACAGTTAAATATCGAAGATACGCGAAGCGAAATGTCAGTCTTAGTTTGAAAGCGAATTGTTATGAAGCGTGTTATTGTTTTTGTTTTGATTTTTGCGGTTTTATCCGGTTGTTCTGTTAAGAGAAAAAAGACTATGGGGGTATCTGCTGATAATAAAGCTGCCGCTGGTAAGGTTAATTTTGAGCGGGAGATATTGATTAGTAAGCGGTATCTTAATATTCCTGTTAAAAATACAAGGAGAAAAGCAGAGAAAGATTTTGTCAGGTTTTTTGTCGGCGGTAAGATGATTCAGGAGTTTAATCTTTGTTATGCGACCGATAAGGTTGACTGGTGGGCTTTTGTTGATGTCAGTGATTACATGGGCAAGAAGCTCACTGTTCGGCTTGAAGGCAAAGAGTGGAACTGCGATGAGGATATGGATATTATTCACCAGACTGATAAGATCAAGGGATGGAGGAACCTTTATAAAGAGAAAGGACGGCCGCAGTTTCATTTTACTTCGCGGCGCGGGTGGAACAACGACTCTAACGGGCTTGTTTATTATAAGGGTCTGTGGCATCTTTTCTATCAGCATAATCCGTTCAGCAGGAACTGGGGGAATATGCATTGGGGACATGCGGTCAGTAAGGATATTTTGCATTGGGAAGAACTTGGCGATGCGATCTATCCGAACGAGTTGGGGACGATATTTTCCGGGTCGGCCGTAGTGGACTGGAAAAACAGTGCGGGACTCCAGAAAGGCGAGGAGAAAACTATCGTATGCTTTTATACCTCGGCTGGCGGGCGGAATTCATGGTCGAAGGGAAAGAAGTATACACAGTCTATCGCATACAGTACAGATGGCGGGCGGACGTTTACCCCGTATGAGAAGAATCCTGTGCTCGGGCATATTGTCGGCGGTAACAGGGATCCGAAAGTGTTCTGGCACGAAGCATCTGGTAAGTGGGTTATGGTGCTTTATCTTGAAAGACCTACTCTTGCGTTCTTTGTTTCGGATAACCTTAAGGACTGGGAGATGACCGGCAAAATCGACGGGTTTCATGAGTGCCCAGAGTTGTTTGAACTGCCTGTAGATGGTGATGAGGGCAATAAGAAGTGGGTGCTTTACGGGGCAAGCGGGGATTATTTTGTCGGGGAATTTGACGGCAGGGAGTTTACGCCGGATGGTGATATCATCAAGTTTACTTACGGCGATTGTTTTTATGCTTCCCAGACGTGGAACGATGTGCCTAAAGAGGACGGACGTCGCATACAGATCGGATGGGCGCGGGTGGATATTCCCGATATGCCGTTTAACCAGATGATGAATTTAGCACTTGAACTTACGCTGCGTACAACGGATGAAGGAATCAGGATGTATGCCGTGCCCATACGGGAGTATGAAAACCTGCGCGGCAGGAAGTACAGCTTCGAAAACGAACAATTGGTTGAAGGTGAGAACCTGCTGGAAGGTATTGAAGGGGAATTTTTTGATATTGTAACTGAAATCGAGGTTGGCGATGCAAAGTATGTAGGGCTTAATGTTCGCGGGGTTGAGATCGTTTATAATGTAGAGAAGCAGGAGCTTGTGGGTATCAGTAAGAAAAAGCAAATAGCACCGGTTAAAGCGGTTGATGGTAAGCTCCGGCTACGTGTGCTTGCTGACCGTGGTATTCGTGAAGTGTTTGCCAATGACGGGCGGATATATATGCCGCTTGGTAGATTTACTGAGACCGCCAATAAGAGCCTGGAAGTGTTTGCACGCGGCGGAAATGCCAAAGCTATCAGCCTTGATGTTTATGAGATGAAATCAATATGGTGAGCGAAAAGCGAATAGTCAACACTCAATAAGGAACAATCAAAACGTAAATAATTATCCTTAGGAATCTTTAATTGTCCTATTTACGATTTGATGAAAAGTAGTTTGAACAAACCTAATTAGTCATAACTGAAATATTGCTGATGAGATATCCTCCTTCGCATAAAGCTACGGAGGCCAAAGGTCCACCTTATAATCCTGCCTGGGCAACTTGTTGCCCATCCTACACACTCGAAAAGGCAACAACCATGCGATTAGACATCGCCCTTTTGCAAGCAAAAGGGCGCCACACAGAACAAGCCCCTTCAAAGGGCTTTTCTACAAAGCAGGAATTTGCTATTTGGGAGGTATATTGGTATAATAGTGGTGCTGGAAGGTTCGATTCGGTTTTTATTAGCAAGGGGATTGTATGTGTGCGGAGTTGTCGGTTGATTCTAAGATTTATCCCGGCGCCGACGGGCAGGTGTCGAGCATGACGGATATGTTGAACTACTTCGAGAAGCATGGCGCGATGCGTGTGTCGGATTTGCATATCAAGGTTGGTGCCCAGCCGGTCTATCGTATTGATGGTGACCTTGTGAAGATAAACGGCCAGCCGGTGACGGAAGAGATCGCGAAGGGATTGATATATCCGCTGATCGGCGACAAGTGTGTCCAGACACTGAAAAAGCGAAGCAGTGTCGATTGTTCATACCGGTTCGGCAAGTTGCAGTTTCGCATAAATGTCTTTATGGAGAATGACGGGATGTGTGCTGCGATTCGGGCTCTTGGGCTCGATATTCCCCCGCCGGTGGATATTGGTTTTCCGAATGATGTGTGGCGTGATATCGTGAAGCTAAAATACGGGCTGGTACTCTTTACCGGTATTACCGGGGCCGGTAAGAGCACGTCAATTGCTTCGATAATCGACATGATAAATCAGAACAGGGCCTGTAGAATCCTCACATTAGAAGACCCTATCGAGTACATATTCGGCCAACGAAACTCGATGATATCCCAACGTGAGGTTGGCAGGGACGTGGATACCTTTGCGGACGGGCTTCGGTCGATGATGCGACAGGACCCTGACGTGATATTTGTGGGCGAGATGCGTGACCAGGAAACGGTGTCGCTGACGCTGACGGCGGCGGAGACGGGTCATCTTGTGTTTTCGACTCTGCACACACGTGACGTAGTCGGTTCGATAACACGAATTCTGGATTATTTTCCATCTGGCAGGCAGGAAGAGGTACGAAATCAGCTCTCGTTAGGGCTTGCGTATGTACTGAGTCAAAAGCTTATCCCGCAAAAAGACGGTCAAGGCAGAATTGTTGCGATGGAGGTGCTCAACAATAACTACGCTGTCGCTAATCTGATTCGGACGGGCAAGGTGGAGCAGATTTATTCTCAGATGCAGATAAAGACGAAGAATCAGTCTGATGAGAAAATGATAACGCTGGAGAGGCACCTGGCAAGGCTGGTTAAGGCGGGCAAAGTGGATTTGCTCGAGGCGCAGAAGTGGGCCAATGACTACAAGTGCTTTGTTGATGCGCTAAATACCGTTTCGGACGTGGAACTGGATTAAATGACGATTACATTTCACTGTCCCCATTGTGGGGGGTTCACTTGCCTTTAGGCTGGGTAGTAACGATAATAACATGGGGGTGTTTGTTTTGGTATTACATGGAGATAATTCAGGGGGCGGCCTTCGAGATGGATGAGTTGCCGGAGGTTGATATTGGGGCCGGCTTTGAGTTTCTGTGGAATATTTTCAAATCGATATACCTTTTTGCCGTTGCCGTAATTGTGGCGGAGCTTCCGTTTATTATTATTGTCACGTTATTGGGGAAAATGGGCATTGAATTACCAGGCCTTTTTGGGGCGTTGATGCTTGCCGGACTCCTTAGTTTTCCGATGGTGATTTTAACCTTGTCCACGGAATCGCGGCTTTGGATGGTGTTCAGAGTTGATTATTTGTGGGTGCCTATTTTGAAGGCTTTTCGGCCTTATGCTGTAACTGCCGGCTTAGTTGTCCTGGGCGGTTTGCTGCAATGGTTTACAGTGGATTATAATCAATTATCCGGCCAGAACAAAACAATTGTGGGGTTGCATTTAGCTGCGCATATTGGAGCACAGATTATAATTATTATCGCAATGCGAACGATAGGATTATTCTATCGGCATTACTCTTGCTATTTTCCATATTAAATCATGGTTGGTTCTTTATTATTGTTTGCGGCAATATACAGCACCAAGAATGGTTGAATCATTACAGTTAATTCGGATGTCTGAGCCGTTGCAGCGACCTTTAAAAAAGGCGTCATCGACAGGGATTTCCAGCACGTTCCATTTGCCGGTATTATTCAATTTTATTTTTGCGGCAGTCTTCCAGGCTCCCGGATTATTATTGACTACCTTCACTTTCGGGTCACTCGAATCGTATAATAGTGCAAACGTGCCATCGTTGTTGTCGAAATATACCACGCTGATTATCACCTTCGGTGATTCTCCGGCTTTAAATTCCGGGGCGGTAACTTTGTAATAGGCATATCTGGCCGTTTTATTCTGCCCTTTGGTCGGCTCGTAGCCTGTCAAACCATCAACCTTAATCTCACTCCAGTTCGTCTCCGGGTTGCTTGCCGTGAACTCCATTTTTGAACCGAGTTTTGACTCGTCCTTATCCCAGACCTTGCCGAACTTGCGGTTTTGCACATCCGGCACCGGGAAGTTGTCGCTTCTGAAGGGTGAGGCGGGAAGTCCTTGGCTGTTATAAAGATTGCACAGCGGGAACGCCGACCAGCCATAACGGACCGCGACAGGCTCGGAAACCTCCTTACTGAAAACCTCAACATGGTCGCCGACGATTTTGGCTTCTGCCGGGACAAATTTTTTATCGGCCCCGCAGATGGTGAAACCCGCAAGTTTATCAGCCGGGACCACATAGGCGTCAGGATCGTCTTTTGCCCATACGTTTCTTTTGCTGCTCATCGCTACGCGCCTGACCTCAAGCCCGGAGTAGATATGCGAAAAGTAAACTTTGATTTTATTGCCTTTGAAAACCGCTTTTTTAAACAACGGCCCGGACGACACTACCGCCTTGTTCTCTAACTTCTCAGCCCACAGAGCCAGGCGTTCGCCCACAGATTGCTTTTCCTGCGGATGGATATCGGCATACTCTCCGAGGTCAGTGGTAACCACCAATCCAGTGTTAGGCAGCGATAATGTTTTCAACTGGGCATCCCGGATGTACGCCCACGCATCGGAAGCAAGACCATTGACATTATGGAACGGTGCGATTTGAACTGTGAAAAACGGCATTTTTTTCAGGTGCGGATTGTTCTTAGCCCATATCTTTCGCCAGCTTTTAATATGCTGTTTTGACAGGGTATAGTACGAATGCGGTATGCGCCCGTTTGATTCACCTTGATACCAGATCACGCCCTTGATCGTGAATTTCCGCAGCGGATGTATCATTGAATTATAGAGTACTCCGGCACCGTTGCTGGACTCTGAATCGAGGTTAAGCCCCTCAACCACCTCGCCGGGCATCCACCGCTGGATTTGCGTTCCGCCCACAGCGCTAACAATCAGCCCGACCGGAACATCCAGGTCGCGTCTAACTTTTGCTGCAAAAAAATAGGCGGTCGGCGACAGTGGCATCATCCACGGCTCACACGCTTCATGCCAGGCGTCTGCAAACGGTTTTTTAACAATGACCGCCTCTTCGGGCTTAGCGATACTGCGTCTTTCCATAATGATACTGCGAATGTCAGGGTTATCAATTTCCGCAGCCTGACTTTTCAGCAACGGGTAAGCTCCAAACCCGCGATCCATATTCGATTGGCCGCCGCACAGCCAGACGTCGCCGGTCAACACGTTGCTGATAGCAACCGGCTTTTTGCTCTTGTCCGAGTTGACCACGAGCTTTTGTGGTTCGAAGGATTTCTTCATGGGGTCGAGCTTCAGCTCCCAAACGCCTTTCTTGTCTGCTTTGGTGCTCTTTTTCTGTCCATTGAAAGCAACGGTCACCTCGCTTGACGGAGCGGCGTTTCCGTAAACCGAAACCTTCGCTCTCCGCTGAAGCACCATGTTATCCTTGAAAATGCCGTTTAGCTGGAGATCAGCGTATGCCGATGCAGCCAGACACAAAACTAAAAGGACAAAATATTTTTTCATAAAGTATCCTTATTAAAATACAGGATTTCCCACTTAAACGCTTAAAAAGCACGATTTACTCCTGTCAGTGTCGATAATCTTATCAAAATCACCTTGAACTGTCAAAGATTTCCTTTTCCGTTCATGCAGCTTAATCCGTGCGAATATACGGTGGTTGTGAAGGACACCAACCAATTCGAGGCCGAGTACGGCACAGGCGCAAACATCGCCGGTGCGTTTACCGATGAGGATGAGTCTATAGATTTTATCTTTCCATTAGGCACGACGATACCAGCCGGCGGCTATTTATTGTTAGTAGATGAAGATGCCTTTAACTACCGCTACTCCATCACCCGGCTCATAAACAGGGCATAAACGGCCTTGGATGGCTGCCGCAAAATCGAGAAAAAAAAAACGCAAAATCGAGACTATTAAGGTTGTCTTGCTGCTATAATTGTAACACTGGCGATAGTTCGTTTAGACTTGAATGTTCCTTGGAGGAGGAATAGTGAAAAGACTGGTTGCTTTAGGATTAGTTGTGGCCTTTGTTATACCGGCTGCGGCTGATGACCTAAACCCCGCTTCATGGAGGGGCCGGGAAGACACTGTCTTTGCAGAATGGGACTTTCCTACCGAAGCCGATATCCATCCCGATCCTTGCTCCTATTATGGTCCGGGTTATGACGATACTTACGTATGGGACGAGACGGGCTGGACATACCACGACAACTTCGGCGGTCGCCAGGGTGTTTGGCAAATAAGCGGAGAGGGAGGATGGGATGTAGCGAACTATCTGCCGACGTTGGGCGGAAAAGATATCCAGATACAAATCACCTATTATGGGGACCTCGAAGGGATGTACACTTATGCGGAGGATTTCATACCGGAATATGTTGAAGAGACGGTCGATCTGACAATTGACTCCACACAGGATCTTGGCAACGGCTGGACATACGCGTTGCTGACTGGTAAGTTCACAACCTTCAACCCTGATATGGAGTCGTACTATCCGTACGCTTCGGGCGGGACCCCACCCACAGGCGGGTTATATGTTGATCAAATCGTGATCGAAACTTTGCACCATACCCCTGAGCCGGCAACGATAGTCCTGCTTGGCCTTGGCGGCCTGGTGGTTGTTTGGCGCAGAAGATAGTGCAAGAACGTGAGAAGTGAAAGGTGGAACCTTCCCGGTTTCCTGGACAGGGAAGGTTTTTTTCGATATGATTATTCCATAAGCGTTTTTTTAGCAGAACATCAAATTCCCAGACCCCGGAATCGCTCATAACCTTTACAGAAGCCGCAATTTATGGTATTTGTCCTGTCGAAGTGAGTCTTTAAGTTAAGGCAGGTGAGCTAAGTAACACGTTTATGGATGGAATCGAGTTATGAGCAGTGAACAAACCTTCACCATTGTTGGTTTAGGCGAGATTCTGTGGGACATGTTGCCTGCGGGCAAACGGTTAGGTGGTGCGCCCGCCAATTTCGCATATCATGCCCAGGCACTTGGTGCCAAAGGTGTGGTTGTGAGTTGTATTGGTGATGACGATTTGGGCAAAGAGATTTTAAGCCAACTTGGCTCTCTCGGCCTGGATTGCGAGTACATAGCGGTCAATAAGGCACATCGCACTGGAGCGGTTACGGTCAAGCTCGATGAAAAAGGCGTACCCGATTTTACCATCCATGAAAATGTGGCATGGGATTTTATTCCTCTGGAGTCCCGCTTGCTGGAGCTTGCGACGCGGGCCGATGCGGTTTGCTTTGGGTCTTTGTGCCAGCGGCGGGACGTATCGCGAGATACCGTTCGGCGGTTTCTTAAGGAGACAAAACCCGATTGTCTTCGCATATTTGATATAAATATCCGTCAGTCTTATTACAGCAAAGACATTGTGAACACCATGCTCAAGACGAGCAACGTTTTGAAACTCAATGAGGATGAACTGTCGTTGGTGGCCGAATTGTTGGACATCGAAGGTACTGAAACGGAGATTCTTGCTGAGTTGCTGGCCCGTTACGAGTTGCGCCTCGTTGTATTGACGAAGGGTGCCGAGGGAAGTCGCTTATACGGCAAGGGCGGCGATTCTGTGTGTGAGGGAATACCGCCTGAGAAAATCGCCGACACAGTTGGAGCCGGCGATGCTTTCACCGCGGCGGTGTCTGTTGGTTTGCTGAGGGGCAAGAGTCTGGATGAGATTAACGCCCATGCCAATCGCCTGGCCGGCTTCGTCTGCTCGCAGGTCGGTGCTACACCCAAGCTGCCTGACGAGCTGGCCGTTAGTTAACTTGCAAGAGAAATGAAAGGTGTCCGGTCACTTTAATCCTTTCTTCTGAAGGTCTTGCGATAGGCCAAGGGGGTCATCTTCATTTTCTGTTTGAATGTTACTCCCAGATGGGTTGCGGTGGAGAAGCCGGATTTTTGTGCCACATGGCTAATGGGCAGTTCTGTTTCGATGAGCATTTCAGCGGCCGAGGTGATGTGCACGCGCTGGATTTCATTCAGGATGGACCTGCCGACAATCCTGCGAAAGCGGCGTTCGAGGAGGCGCCTGGACAGCGCCGTGGCGTTTACCACATCATCTACTCTAATTATTTGGCCGGCATTGGCCCTGATGAAACGAATGGCATCAGCAACGGCGGGGTCCGTATCCGCTGAGATATCGGTCGATTTCCTTGTGACCACACCGGCCGGTTCAGCGATGACCGTTTGACCTGCCATCTTTTCGCCGTCCATGAATCTATCAAGAAGGGCTGCTGCCTCATAACCGGCTTTATCAGAGTTTAAGGCGATACTCGAAAGCGGGGGATCCAGCAGATTGCATATTAATTCGTCATTGTCCACGCCGATAAGCGATATCTCCTCGGGTATTGCCACACCGGCAAAATGAGCAGCCTCGATCAGTGCACAGGACTGCTCATCGTTACACGCCATCAGGCCGAGAGGCTTGGGTAAATCTCTGAGCCAATTAGCTAAAGTTTCCCTTTCCTCGTTCCGGATATTATCTTTCTTCAAATGCGGCTCCTGATAGAGATGGCATTGGAATTTCGCCTCTTGTATCCTTTGGCGAAAGCCTTCGCATCGCTGTCGGGACCAGTTTTTATTGGGAAGCCCACAAAAAGCAAAGTGTCGAAGGCCCTGCTCAATGAAGTATTGGGCGGCGATTCTGCCGGTTGTAACCGAATCGGTTCTGATGGTGGCAATACCATTTGATTCAGATGCTTTTGCGGGGAGGTGGTCTGTTAGCTCGTCATCCACGGTGATAGTGGGCAGGCCGCTTTCATAGATTCTTCTCGCCAGCCGGCTGGAATTGATGCCGGCTGCAAAGATACCCTCCGCTCGCCGGCTTTTGATATTCGCAAGGCCGATGTTATAGGTATTCCAGAAGTTCATTTCGACGGACCACG
>Ga0180301_10003646_pt1 | contig 12004 bp, 9 predicted proteins | sample GuaBasSediGuay16_FD_121797 | JGI IMG/M metagenome (GOLD analysis project Ga0180301, IMG submission 121797) | Subseafloor sediment microbial communities from Guaymas Basin, Gulf of California, Mexico - Guay16, Core 4569-2, 12-15 cm | ecosystem: Environmental > Aquatic > Marine > Hydrothermal...
GGTTATAGATATAGATTTTATATTTTTTTCTCTTGCAGCATTAATCCCGTCAAGACCAGCTATTGCCCCAGAGGGGAAAAATACTTTACATTTTCCCTCCCTTTTTATACTTTCAAGAAGTTCAAGATGATCAAGAACCCCTCCTATGCTCATAATGAGAAGGTCCTTTTCTTCTTTACTTGCAAGACTTAAAAGTTCTCCCACTATTTTTGGAGAAGCAGCCTCCACAACCAAATCTGCCTCTCTCATCACTTCTTCAATGCCTGAGGCAACCTTTGGCTTTTTAACAAGAGATTTTAAGAGAAAGTCAATCTTTGCTTTTTCTACATCATAAATAATGGAAAGCTCAAGCTGAGGAATGTCTCTATCAACAGCCAGGGCTACCTCTCTACCTATTGCCCCACAGCCAACAAGTCCTATCTTCATTTAAATGAGCGCCTTTTTTTGTTGCAAAAATTATAAAATAGCAAAAGATTATGTCAAGCTAAAAACTATTCTTGGAACCTGCTAAGAATAAAAGGATATCTTGCAGTGAGGTCATCTTTTATCTTTACCTGCATATTTATAAGTTCTATCCCGTAGGTATGTAAAATATTCTCCTTTTCTTCTTCAAGATACATATTCTTGATTTGCTGGATGTTTTTTTCTATAAAAGGATACATCATCTCAGGCTTGTATTCGGAAGGCGGATTTTCCTCCTTTAAAAGGATTGATTTGACATATTCCCACTTTTCTTTATCATAAGCCTGCGGATTTTCCTCAATATATCTTTTAAAGAATTTCTGAATCTCTTTAAGGGAAGAAATTGCAAGTTCCTCATTTTTAGAGCTGAGGGCTTCAAGATATTTTTGAAATAAAGTTTGCACCTCTTTGTTCTCTCTCAGTTTGTTAAAATAATCCTGTTCCAGTTTATACCACGGATATTTTTCTAAGAATTCATTGATAAATCTTTCTTTTTCCTCCGATGAGGTTATGTTTTTTTCCTGAATTGACTTTGCTAAAATGGTGTATTTTTGAGCTACACTTTTCCCCCATTCCTCCACTTTGGTGGAGAAAAATTTTGAAAAATCAAAGTACATAAGCTCTGAGAAAAGTCTTTGTCTGTCCCCAATTTCTAAGTCTACTCCTCTTTGCATAAGGAAATTTTTTAAAGGATAAAGAAGGTCTCCTTGCTTTGCATAGGGAAGTTCCAGATGATCAAGATTTTGAGCATAAAGATTTACGTTTTTGACTTTGAAGTTTCCGGAAGCAGAAAGAATTCTGACAATACTTGAATCATCTGGATCAGAGGTTATACTATCCTTTGTCCACAGAGGCAGATTGAAAGAAAAATCCCTTACTTTCTCCTTCTTTAAAATTTCCTCAACACATCCAAAGGGAAAAGGTTGAATTATAAAAGTTAAAGGTTCTGAGGAATTGTTCTCAACAACTCTTACGTTATAAGGAGGAGAAGAAGGTCCGATGAGAGGTCCTTCCTTTTTCCAAACCTCTCTTATTATGGCACTTTCTCCTGGTTCAATTTTTTGTCTTGAAGTGAGAATGTAGTCTATAATACCTGCACCACCTAAGATTATTACTATTCCTAAAATCCCTCCTAAAATTCCTGCAAAAAAACTTTTTGCTCCCATTTTTTACATTAAATTTTGTCTTTTTCTCAACTCGTTTTGCCACTCAAGTGCACTTACTTTTTTAAGAGAAGGCTTAACGCTTATTATTCTTATTCCTGTTAGGTTTTCAATTTGAGAATTTTGCCGAATCCAATTCACTATTCCCTCTGTTAGATAACTTTCCTCTTTTTTTTCGTCAGAATTTTTTATCTCCTCTATTATTTTTTCGTTAACAAGGTCCTCTACCACAAGATAGTGGATGGTTCTGTAGAGATTTTCGTAAGCTTGAATATCTGCTATTTTTGGGTTTTTCATTATTTTTTTAACCTTTAAAGGTCTGAATATAAGCTTTTCATTTTCCACCCGATTGAGCTTTTCTATGTTCTTTATTTCATGTTCCACAAATTTTTGCCATTGAGGATTATCTCTCATTCTTGGATGTTCCTTTAACCATCTTAACCCGGCAAGGTATCTTTCGTACATAGAACCTACCCTGTAGGTGTCAAGCAGTGAGGGATATAGAAATCTTCTTATCCACTCCTTTACTTTTCCCTGAGCAAGACATTTTTTAAAATGAGAGTCAATCTCTGCAGGATTTTCTCTATAGAGGTTTTCTTTATAGTCCTGTTTTTTCTTTTCTATGTATTGCAGGGTGTAGGGTTCAAGGTCCCGGGAAAGTCTTTCCTTCCCCTTTCCATCATAGTCATACATTGCCCAGAGCTCAGGATTGTGAATCTTATAGGTGAATTGAAGGTTTAATCCTGTATACCCTTTTCCCCACTCCTCACGGAACAGGTGAAAAAATCTATCCAGGATTCCTGAGGGTTCCACCTCCTGCAGGATAATAAAAACCTTTCCAGAGTAAGTTTTTTTGAGGTTTATGTTATGCACAAAACAAAAGGGCTTGGGTACCTCCCAGAATAGCTTGAGATTTTGCAGACCCAAAGTTGTGGGGAAGGAAAAATAATCTTTAACTTTTACCTCCTCTCCCAGAAAACCCTGGTAAGAGAAGCGATAATTGTGTATAATTGCAACCTCATCGGGAAATATAAGGTGAAATCCTGTTAGTGCAGCAAAGAGGGCAAGAACCCCCAGGGAGATTAAAAATCCCACTGCTGGCTTTGCTGCAATCTGTAGCAGGATGTGCGCTGTATTTTTTTCTCCAAGCTCAAACGTAGATTTCAAGTTTTTCTGCATTTTTTTAATTATTCTTGAGGAGGAAAAATTGCCACATTTTCTCTTGCGTAAAAAGTAACACACCTTCCCAAAGGTTACGAAAAGATTGTGGTAGAGGTCTTTTAATATAGTTCCTCTTTCGTAGGGAAGAGGAGTCTGTCCGAGATGGAGTCTTGAGGAGAGAAAAACCATTTTCTGAAAGAAAGATGATATATCCTGGGTAAATTTTATCCTCTGACTTTTGGTGGAGGCGTGACTCAGTGATAGATAGTTTGTCACTATTTTTTCTCTTGTGGTATTAAACTCAGCAGAAGAAAAGAAATTCTCAAGAGAAAAAAGTTTTTGCTCGTCTTTTAAAGATCCACTTTTATTGTTTGAAGGAGAGATTATTTTCAGGGGAGCAAATATAAATTTATTCTCCAGGTGATAAAGAATATCCTTTGTCATTGCTATAATGTTTTTTCTCTCGCTCCAGGGAAAATGAGGATCAAAGGATACAAGGTCAAGTAAACTTTGAAGAGTTTCTTTAATTTTATCCCATTCCTTCCTGGATAAGATGTCCTCTAAAGAATTTATCTTCTCTATTACAGGATGTTTTTTCCCTACCTTTGTTTTTAGATTTTCCCTGAGCTTTCTTATATCAAACAAAAATCTGGAGGAGCTTTCTTTTCCAAAGCTTTCGTAAACTTTAAAAGGTTTTAGTGCTTTGTAAAGTTTTGGGAGAGAATTTTTACCGGTTAAGGCGTAATAAAAGGAGGCAATTGTTGGTGAGAGAATCATCACCGCTATAGCATAGGGGCTTAAAAAGTCCCCTACTGCTCTAAAGCATTTATCAATTGCAGAATAAAGCCAGGGAAGTCTCCATAAAATGGTCCAGATAAGATAAGATGAGGCAAAAGATAAGCCAATACGTATCCAGGATTTAAGTATCCGCAGATATTTTTCTTTTTTGAAGTCCTTTATAACTTTTTTTTCATAAAGAACAACTTCTTTTTCAATTTCCTCCGGAGTTATACTTTCCCTGAATGGTACAAATACTTTTCTCTCTATACGAGGCAAATTATACTCCGGGCTTTTGAAAAAAGGATAAAGCTTATAAAGTATTTTTTGAAACTTGTAATCATCTCCTGCGATAATAAATTCCCCCCTTTTCAAAGGGTGAGGAACCTTTATGTATTCTAAGATGTAGACCAGGTCATTCATAGTATTCTCCCAGAACCTCGCATCTCAGAGTTCCATCAATAAAGGCTGCTCCCTGAATTATCCTTTCACTTTCTGATTGGGAAAATGTTTCTATGGTTTGTCCCACACAACCACTCATTTTTTCGTAATAATCAGGTGCAAGAACTATACCTGCTTTAACATAAAGAGGTCCTGTCATGAGAAGGCTTTCGGCTATTGTTATCTCACTTTTTGGACCTGGAATAGGAAACTCTCTTTCCACTCTGAAGAATTTATCCTCAAAGGTTCTTATTCCAAGTTTTTTTATGTAGTTTCTTATAGATTTTGCTTTCTCAAAAGCAGGATGACATTCAAGGTATTCCTCTGTATATTTTAGCTCTGCCAGGGGATTGAATTTTCTTAAAGCTTTCTCCAGTTTCTCGCCTCTTGTTAAAGCATAGCGAAGAGAGAAAATTACATCTCTTACCTTCTCCGGGAAGTAATGGTGAATGAGGATCATTACTCCTGCATTGCCATAAAAAAGGTGGGAGCCAAACATTACTGTTTCATGCAGAGAATTGTAAAGTGTGGGAGGTCCAAATCTTTCCAGGAAGTGTTTTTCAATAGCTCTTACTCTTGCACTTTTTGCCTCCTCCAGGTTTCTTCCAAAAACAGCATTTGTATCACTCCAGCCAAAAAGATTTCTTATATGTTGCATATTTACGACCACAGGATTTCTTGTTTCATCACCTCTCATATTAACATAGGCTCTTGTCTTTTTCTGCCAGCCGAGTGGATCAGCAGCAGGGAGAATAGAAATGTGGGAGTTTTCAAGAATTTTTTCCCTTAAGGGACCTTCCTTGCAAAGAGAAAGGGCGATAATAATGCAGGTTAAAGAGTGGATTCTTTCCCCTCCATGGCATGTCCCCTCTATTACAATTTTGTTGGAAGAGGAGGGGTTTCCAAGCTCAAAGGTGTAGATTTTATAACCAAGAGGTTCTGTTTTGAAGTCCTCTTTTGGATTAAAAAAGTCCTTCACAGGAACAATTTGTATGGGGAGATTGTTTTCTTCTATTATTTGAGCCACTCTTTCAATAAACTCAGGGTAAGGTATCTCTCTCAAATTATTAATTTCAGGCTGATTTATAAGGCTATAGTCTATAACTCCACTATCATACATTGAAAGGTCAATTTTGGAGCTTTTTATTATCCTGTCTATTTTTTTGTCCAGTCTTTTTACAAGCCACTTTCTTAGTTTACTCACTTTTTCTCTCCGGCCAAAGGGTAAATGGCACAGGTGGTTTTTTATATATGTCCCATTCAGTATCTTCTGTTGCCTGGGTTGCTACCCAGTAAAAGTCTTTTAAAAATCCAAGCCCAAGTCTTCCACAAAGCTTTGAGGCTATATTGAATCCTTCTTTTCCTTTATTTTTCCTTACTATGTTATTTAAAACCTTGAGAGCGAGATTTTCCTTCTGGACAAGGGTTATGTTGGAAAAAGCGTATTCTGCACCTTCCTCTATTTCCTCATACCAGGAAATTATTTTTTCCTTTGTTTTATTTAAAAAATAAGGGTCAACGATAAGCATCTGCCAGACCATAGGCTGGTATCCCTTGACCACTCTCATTATAAAAACGAGGGGGAAGAGTTTATGAATTATTCCGTAAAATCCACCGAACCTGTATCTTCCGTAATAGAGGAAAAGGTCCTGGTATAGAAGGTATTGATTGGTGATATTCTCCTCCTGGAAGAATGTGTCCCTGAAAGCACATAAGAGGTTTTTTTCAAATTCAGGAGAAATTTTTTTCCTGGGAGCAATTTTTAAACTTCCATCCTCCTCTACCACGTCTAAGTAGGGAGAGTTTTCTGCAACCTCCCAGAGATAGTTTTCTATTTTTTCCACGTTAAGAATAATTTCAAGGCTCTCTCTTCTTCTTGATATTTTCTGATTTCTTACCAGCCTGTCAGTGAAAAAAATAGGGTCTGTATGGGTTACAAGTGTATATCCGTCTTTTTGCCACACTTTGTAAAGGTCTATTTTAGCCATTTTCCTCCTCCAGGTAGGGAGAAAGGTCAAAATCAAGGTCTCTCACAGGAACAAGTATTCTTGGCGTGGGGATTTTTGGTATTAATACCATATCTCCCAGGAAAAAGCGAACTATCTTCTGGGGCAGGGTGTGGGCTATCATCTTTACAAGGAAACTGTCTTCAATCTCGGATAAGATTATCTGTCTGTAAGCATTTTCTATTTTTTCAAATGCAGGATTTTTTAACTTTTTAGCCTTGCAGTAGTCTCTTAATCTCTGACATATCTCAAGGTATCTTCCTTTTAATGTTTTAAAATAACGGTAAACCTCATCTATAGCTTGTTGCTTTCTCTCTTCTTTTCCAGGAGTTACCTCTCTTATATGATAATTTGCAAGCTTTTTCCCTGCTTTAAGCCTTTTCCACCAGTTATCTATTCCTACAAAAGCGTGGAAAGGTTGTCTGAACCATATAAACCACCATCCATAGGCTGTAACAAGGGCTATTATGTAGGCAATTAAGGTTCCGGTGAACATCTTGCGGTATGCCTTTCCTACAAGTTCTGCTTTTTCCAGATTATAGACGTAGGTGTCAATTATTTTTTCAATTTCTATTCCAATTTTCTCCATTTCTCCTGGAGAAAGACCGTATTTTACTCTGGGAGAGTAAAGGTTTATTTTTAAATTGTAAAAATGATTTCCCGGAATTTTTTCTCCTAACCTGTAAGGGTTAAGTTCCACCCAGACCATCCAGGATCCGCAGTCATGCCAGCTGGAAGAAGATGCCGGAATGACAAAACCATCCACTTCCACGTCAACTATTTTTTGACTCCATACAGCCATTTTTTCTATCTTTCAGAGGTCAAATATTTTTCCTGGGTTGAGTATATTATTGGGATCAAAGGCTTTTTTTACTTTTCGTAAAAGTTCAATTTCTGCCCTGGTTAAAGCAAGATGCAGAAATTTTTTCTTTGTAAGACCTATGCCATGTTCACCGGAGATTTTTCCTCCCAGAGATATTGCTATTTTGAAAAGTTCATATAGGGCTTTTTCAACGTTTTCTTCCCAGTTTTTTTCTTCTTTAGAAGGTTTTATAAAATTATAGTGAACATTTCCATCTCCTAAGTGTCCGTAGACACCGGTTTTTAAGCTGTAGCTTTCATAAACCCTTTTACTTTTTTCCATAAATTCTACTATTTTACCCCGAGGAACAACTATATCCTCCTCAACCATACTTGCACCGGAGTTAAGGAGAGCTTCTCTCACAGATTGTCTGAACTTCCACAGATCTTCCTGTTGTTTGCGGTCCTGTGCCACCAGCACATCCTGGACATTTTCTTCTGTGAAGATTTTTTCTAAATTTTCCATCCTTTCATTTACCTCCCCCTCCTCTCCATCTATTCCTATCATGAGGTAATGATGTGCAGAGGGGAGAAAAGGAGGATTTTGAACATACTCTTTTGTTATTTTTACTGCAAATTCCTCAATGTATTCAATACTTGTTAGAATTATCTTTTCCTGCCATATTTTTTTAAGGATACTTTGAAGAAGAGAAAGGTCGTCAAGACCTACAACAAGGTCTATTTTTACCTCAGGTAAAGGGATAACTTTTAGCACCACCTCGGTTATAGCCGCAAGAGTTCCCTCTGAGCCCACTACAAGTTGGATTAACTTATAGTCTGTAACATTTTTTACAAGCTTACCACCTGCTTTAATTACATCCTGTGTGGGAGTTACTATTTCAAGCCCACTCACATATTCCTTTGTTCCTCCGTATTTTACTGCATTTGCTCCTGAGGAAGATTGAGCAACATTTCCCCCTATGGTGCAGCTATCCATACTGGCAGGATTTACAGGATAGAAAAGTCCTTCTCTGGCAAGTTCTCTCTGAAGATTACCATTGATAACCCCGGGCTCAACAACTGCCATGTAGTTTTCTCTGTCTATATCTTTTATTTTATTCATTCTTTCAAAAGATAGGACAATTCCTCCTTTTACAGGAATTGCTCCTCCGGTAAGTCCTGTTCCTCCTCCTCGCGGAGTTAAAGGTATTTTCTCTTTGTTACAAAGTTTAAAAAGCTCCACAATTTGTTTTGAATTTTCCACCTTAACCACAATCTCTGGGAAAAAGCTTAACCCGGGTGTTTCGTCACGAGAATAAGGCTCAAGATCTTCTTTTTCAGTTAGCACATATTTTTTACCCACTATTTCTTCTATTTTACTTATTATTCCTGGTGTTACTCTCCGATAGCTCATCTTAAGACTCCTTTTTTTCTCTTCTTTCAAAAGGCTCAATATGCACTACCACCTCTCTTATTTGTGCCTTTTTTACATTCTCTATTATTCTCTTTTCAACTTCATCGCTTATAGAATGTCCTCTCTTAACACTTATCTCTCCATCAACTTCCACATGAATCTCTGCTATCACTGAATTTCCTATATGCCTTGCACGTATGTTATGGACTCCTGCCACTCCCGGGGTGAGAGAGGCTATCTCTTTTATCTGTTGAATAAGCTCCCTGCTGACAGATGAGTCTACAAGTTCCTCAAATGTTTCAAAGGATATTTTTACCCCTGCCTTTACTATAAAAAAAGCTATAATAACTGCTGCGACAGGGTCAAGAATTTTAAATCCAATTATACTTCCCCCAATTCCTATAAAAGCTGCAAGGGAGGATAGAGCATCTGACCTGTGATGCCAGGCATTGGCAAGAAGGGATTTACTTTTTATTTTCTTTCCTACAAAAAAAGTGTAGCGGTAAAGGCTTTCCTTTGTTATAATTGAGATTAAAGCAATAACCAGGACAAAAATTTTTGGTGCAAAAAGGGGAGGATGAAAAATAGAATTCACTCCATCATACCCTATCTTTACTCCGGTTATTATCAAAAATATTCCCATCATTGAGCTTATGAGCGTTTCTATTTTTTCATGTCCATAAGGGTGTTTTTCATCGCTTGGTTTACTACTGTATTTTAATCCCACAATACAGGCAAAGTCTGTGATAAGGTCGGAGGCAGAATGCAGAGCATCAGCAATTATGGCTGCACTATGCCCGAAAATACCTGCCAGAAGCTTTAAAAAAATAAGGCATACATTTACGAAGATACTTAAAATAGTTACCTTTCTTCCTCTGGTGTATTTTTCTCTTATTTTTTTGTCTTCTTTCATTTTTTATAAATTTCTTCTCTTGCACTTTAATAAAATTATGCTAATTTTATTAAAGTGTGTAAATTTAGCAAATACTAAAAGGAGAGTTATATGGCTCGCAAATGCTATATATGTGGCAAAGGTCCTTCCGTTGGGCACAGAGTAAGCAGATCCGGACACAGAGCTAAAAGAAGGTGGTTGCCAAATCTTCAGAAGAAGAGAATCAAAATTAAGGATAGCATTCTTAAAACATACATCTGCACCTCTTGCTTGAAATCGGGGAAAGTTGAACTTGTTTGATTTTTAAAGCTTAACTTTTATTTTTTTGGTATTTGCTGAATCCGCTGGAAAAATTTCCCCTCACTCTTAATAGCAGGTGCAATTACTATTTCCACCTTATGCATCTGCTTTATATTATGAACTCCACAGTAGCTCATGCTTGTCTTAATTGCCCAGGTTAAATTTTGGGAGCCATCGTCCAGACGGGCAGGGCCATACAGGATTTCCTTTAAGGTTCCTGTTGTTCCAACCCATACCCTTGCCCCTCGTGGAAGGTTCTCGTCTGATGTTGCCATTCCCCAGTGATATCCTTTGCCTGGTGCCTCTTTTGCTCGAGCAAAAGCTGAACCAATCATCACTGCATCTGCTCCTGCAGCTAAGGCTTTACAGATGTCTCCTCCTGTTCTCATTCCTCCATCGGTGATTATGGAAACATAACGCCCCGTCTTTTTAAAATAATCATCTCTTGCAGCTGCCGCATCTATTGTAGCTGTTACCTGAGGCACACCCACACCTAAGACTTCTCTTGTGGTGCAGGCTGCACCAGGTCCAACTCCAACTAAAACTGCGTCCACTCCTGTCTCCATTAATTGATAGGCAGCTTTGTAAGTAACACAGTTTCCTGCAATGATAGGAATTGACATTAATTTACGGAAGCTTTTAAAGTCAAGAGCCTCCCTTTTTGAAGAGATGTATCTTGCTGTTGCAACTGTGGCCTGCACTACAAAAATATCAGCTCCTGCCTCCTGTGCTACTGGCCCAAATTCTTTTGCCTGCTGAGGAATGCAGGAGACAGCTGCTACAACACCTGCTTTTTTTATTTGGGAGATTCTTTTTTCAATTAGCTCTTCTTTTATGGGTTCTTTGTATATTTTTTGAATTATCTTTACAGCCTCTTCAGGGGAGGAGTGAATTATTTCTTCAATAACTTTTTGTGGATTCTCGTATCGGGTTTGAATCCCTCCTAAGTTAAGAACTGCAAGACCTCCAAGTTTTCCCATCTCTATAGCAAAACCAACATCCACAACTCCATCCATTGCTGCAGCCAGGATGGGTATTTTAAAGGAGATATCTCCTATTTGCCAGCTTATGTCAACATCCTCAGGGTCAATTGTTTCATTTCCAGGGACAAGTGCTACTTCATCAAACCCATAAGCTCTTCTTGCTTTTCTTCCTATTCCTATATCTATGTAGGAGTTTTCCATTTTTTCCTCCATTAACTTTTACTTTTTTGCTTTAAAGAAGCTATTATAAACTCGTCAATTTCTCCATTGAGAATAGATTCCACATCAGATACTTCAATCCCTGTTCTGTGGTCTTTTACCATCTTGTAAGGATGAAGGACGTAGGATCTTACCTGTGAGCCCCATTCAATTCTTGCTTTCTCTTCATATCTTTTCTTTTGCTCCTTTCTTTTTTCCATTTCTTTTAAATTATGCAGGCGTGATTTTAAAATCCTGAAAGCCATTGCTTTATTCTTATGCTGGGATCTTTGATCCTGACACTGAACGACAATTCCTGTTGGGAGGTGGGTTATTCTGACTGCAGAGTCTGTAACATTTACATGTTGACCTCCGGGTCCTCCTGCACGAAAGGTTTCTATTTTTAAATCCTCTTCTTTTATCTGAATTTCCTCTTCCTTCACCTCGGGTATCACATCAACTGCTGCAAAAGAGGTGTGTCTTCGATGAGATGCATCAAAAGGCGAAATCCTGATAAGCCTGTGTATTCCTACCTCCTCCTTAAGATAGCCATAGGCAAATTTCCCCTCTATCAATAAGGTTGCGCTTTTTATCCCTGCCTCTTCTCCTGCCACCAGGTCAACGACTCTTATTTTATACCCTTTCTCACTTGCCCAATTTTTATACATGCGAAGTAGCATCTGAGCCCAGTCACAGGAGTCTTTTCCTCCTGCACCTGGATGAATTGATAAAATTGCATTTGCCTCATCCTCAGGATTTTTTAGCAGAGAGCGAATATAAAAAGTATTGAGGTTTTTTTCAAGGGAAGAGAGTTTCTTTTTAAACTCTTTTTCTATTTCAGGGTCTTTTTCTTCCTCCAGAAGTTCTTTTAAGGCAAGAACCTCTTCATACAGGGAAAGAGTTTTTTCCCATTCCTCTTTTTTTTCTTTTAAAGAATTTAAATTTTGTAGTATCTTTAAGCTTTCCTCTTTTTGCCAGAAATCCGGATCCGACGTTTTCCTTTCAAGCTGTGCAATTTGTCTTTCTATTTTTTCTGTTTCAAAGACACCCTCTTATTTCTTTTATTTTATCTTTTAGTTCATCCACTCTCTGAAAAAGGTCCACTTTGTTTTTTTCAACCATTGTTTTTACCCTCCAGAATTGGAGAATATTATTAGCAAACAAAAAGTGCTTTGTCAATTACCAGGCTTCGACTTTGTCAATTAAACTTTAAAAGTGGACTTATTTGCATTTGTCAACTAAATAGCATTGTTTTATCTTATCCTCCCTAAAGATTATACAAAAAGGAGGATAGGATATGGCTAAACAACTGCACAAAAGATTCTCCACTGAAGAGGTGAAAATGCTTTTAAGAAAGTATCTGGATGAGAAAGTAGAGCTTGCCTATATCTTAGAGATACTAAAGA
>Ga0180301_10003649_pt1 | contig 12000 bp, 13 predicted proteins | sample GuaBasSediGuay16_FD_121797 | JGI IMG/M metagenome (GOLD analysis project Ga0180301, IMG submission 121797) | Subseafloor sediment microbial communities from Guaymas Basin, Gulf of California, Mexico - Guay16, Core 4569-2, 12-15 cm | ecosystem: Environmental > Aquatic > Marine > Hydrothermal...
CATAGAAATTTTTCAGGGAAATATAGCCGCTCAAAAAGATATAGATGCTGTTGTTAATGCAGCCAATGCCCGATTGATACCGGGAGGTGGTGTGGCAGGAGCTATTCACCGTGCCGCGGGGCCAAAGCTTGCAGAGGCTTGCAAACCATTTGTTCCAATCCTGCCGGGGGAAGCCGTCATAACACCAGCCTTCAACCTTCCGAATAAGTTTGTGATCCATTGTCTTGGACCGGTATACGGTGCGGATAAACCGGAGGATGAACTGCTTTCACGATGTTACCTGAATGCTTTAAAACGGGGAGAAGAAAAGCACATCCGTTCCATTGCCTTTCCGGCTATTTCTACAGGAGTTTTTGGTTATCCTATCGATGATGCTGCAGACGTAGTTCTACATTGTATAAAACAATCGCTCCATGGTTTACACAGCATTCGGCTGATTCGCTTTGTGCTTTTTAGTCCGGGCGATCTGCACATTTATAAGGAGAAAGCAAGGGATATTTTATGATACACTATTCCGGAAGCTATACAGATTTATATGAACTGACCATGGCCCACTCTTTTATCCAGAGTTATTCCGATGAACTGACAGCCTTTCGGGAATATGCCCGTTGTCACCCCAAAAATTGTATCCTTTTGCTGGATACCTATGATACCCTGAAAAGCGGACTGCCCCATGCCATTCAGTTGGCGAAAGAGATGGAAAAGCGAGGAGAACGGCTGAAGGGCATTCGCCTAGATAGTGGCGATCTGGCCTGGCTGTCCAAAGCATGTCGTAAACGCCTGGATGCTGTCGGACTGGATTATGTGCAGATTGCTGTTTCCAACCAGCTGGATGAAATCATCGTGAAAAGTCTGGTCGAACAGGATGCTCCGGTGGATTTACTGGGAATCGGAACCAGCCTGGTCACAGGAGCTCCGGATGCTGCCCTGGATGGTGTATACAAATTAACCGGTTACCCGGTGAATACAAGCGCTTTGTCAATCCCCACATCTATAAAATCGGCATCAGTGATTCTCTGAAAGAAATCCGGGATACTTTGATACACACGACTGAGGGAGGAAGATGATGAAAACTCTGTTGATCGTAGATCCCCAAAATGATTTTATGCCGGGAGGCGCCCTGGAAGTTCCCGAGGGTGACCGGATTATTCCGGTGATCAATACCATGATTGAATCGTATGAAACCGTTGTGGTCACACAGGACTGACATCCCTGGAATCACATCAGTTTTGCGTCACATCACAAGGATAAAAAACCCTTCGAAACGATTAATCTGGATGGATTGGAGCAAATTCTCTGGCCGGACCATTGTGTGCAGGGGACGAAAGGCGCGGATTTCCATCCAAACCTGAACATGAATGCCGTGTCAGCAGTGATTCGCAAAGGAACGGATCCGGGTATTGACAGCTACAGCGGTTTTTATGACAACGGGCGCCTTAAGCGCACCGGACTAACAGGTTATCTCAGGGAAAAGGGATGCCGGGAACTCCATGTTTGCGGGTTGGCTGCGGATATCTGTGTGGCATACACCATCCGGGATGCTTTGGAAGAAGGATTTTCCGTTTCCCTTATCCTTCAGGCGGTGAAAGCCCTGGATGATAATCAATTTCTCGTTATCCGGAAGGAATTGAAAAAAAAGGTGTACACTTTATCTAAATTAATTATTTCACTCTTATCGCATTCCGAAAGAGACTATTTGAGCTTGAACTGATTCATGATAAGTTTATCCACCGGGATGTCCGGAACGATATCCATGATAACCAGATGAACATCGTGTGTCTTTAAAAATGATTCCGGCAGTTTTACGGCATCCTTTTGGGTTGTAACAAAGGTTTCACATCCTGTACGGATCAGCCGTTGGAGCTTTGCCGGATTATAGTTGACATGATCCCTGAAAGGGATAAATATGCGGGGATGGATATTCAGCATTTGGAGTGTTTCTTGAAAACGGTCCGGCCCGGCAATACCGCAGAAAGCACAGATAGAGCCTGTCTGCCGGATTGGTTTATCCAGAGAATAGGTCAGCGTGTAGGGAATTACGGCTGCCTGTGAGGATAAAAATTCCGTTACTTTTTGAGATGCTCCGTCTTCCAGAAATATGAAATCTGCTTTCTTTAGGCGGCTCAAAGAATCCCTCAGATCCCCAAAAGGGAAATAGGAGGCCTTCATTCCTTTAAAATTTTTCTTGAAGATGAGGATATCCAGATCATGATGCAGACGGCGGTGCTGAAATCCATCATCCAAAACAATCACACGGGGTTGATATCTTTGTTCAAGAAACCGGGCGCCGTCATAGCGGTCCTGACTCACAACAACCGGGATATGGGGCAAAAGGCTTTTCAACATGACCGGTTCATCTCCGAACTGTTTTGCATCCTTGGAAAGATTACCGGACAGGTGCACTTCATGCACACCCCTGGATTGTCTGCCATAACCACGGCTGAGAATGGCCGGTGATACTCTCTGAGAATCCAGCAGATCGGTGATAAAGTGTGTCAAAGGCGATTTGCCGGCACCTCCCAGTGTCAGGCTCCCGGTGGACAGGATGGGTGTGTCAACTCGCTTGATCTCTTTTTTTCCTGAATCAAAAGCCCTGTGACGCCTGCAGATGTATGCTTCGGCCAATCTGCTATAGAAGTTCATGACCGGATATCCTGCATTATGAGCTCCACAATTTTATCACTGCCGTGTTTTACCCGGAGTTGATGGATTTGTTTTTCTATCTGCACCCGTTTGATGGTTCGCTGGGAAAAGGTCAGCATTTGTGCCTGTATTTCCCGGGCCAGGCGTTCAGCCGTAAATTCATGTTGCAAAAGCTCCGGCACGAGTGGTTGACCGGCCAGGATATTAATCATTCCGATGAAACGCATCTTTGTCAGTCGCCGTCCCAAATGAGATGTGAGTCCTGCCGCCTTGTAAAAAATAACCATAGGCTTGTTGTGAATGGCTGCCTGCAGACTGGCGGTTCCGGAACAGACGGCAATGACGCTGGAATTGGCCATCAATTTGTTTACATCGCCGGTGTAGACGGGAATGTGAAAATCACGGCACAGATTCTGCCAGAAACTGTCATCAATGGAGGACGCTTTAGATATGACAAACTGCCATGTGGGAAATTTTTTCTTGAGGATTTCCACTGCGTCCTTCAGTATGGGAATATGCCGGATCAGCTCCTGTTTTCGACTCCCAGGAAGGATGCTGATGATAGGGAGTGTGGGATCTACCGGCAGATTTAAGCTTTCCAATGGAGGATATTGGGCGGACAAAATCCGGTTTGCCAAGGGGTGCCCGACAAAGGTTGTTTTTATGCCGAATTGACTGAAATAGCGTTCCTCAAATGGGAAAATGGTAAAAAGATGGTTCACGTACTTTTTGATTTGTTTGTTTCGTTTTGCTTTCCAGGCCCAGGTTTGGGGGGCGATATAGTAGAAAACAGGGATTTTTCGTCTATGGGCCCATTTGGCGATTTTCAGATTAAATCCGGGGTAGTCAATCAGAAGGATACCGTCAGGTTTTCGCGTCCGGATGGTTTTTTTGACGGTTTTGAACATGGTATGGATAAAGGGAATATTTATAAGGATTTCATAAAACCCCATGAATCCCGTGTCCCTGGAGTGAAATAAAAGTTCCGTTCCAGCAGCGGCAATCTGATTTCCGCCGATACCAAAGACTGAACACCCGGGACAGGCTTTTTTCAGGGCACGAATAATACGTGAACCGGGTTCGTCGGCGGAATGATCCCCTGCAATGATACAAAAAGAACGGATGTTTTCATGGGCTTTGGAGTGTGCGGTCATATCTACCGGTCGGAAGAGTATTTATTATAATGGGCCATTACAGCATTTTGAATGTCTATGGCCAGTTTGAGTGCCTGATAGCCATCCATCCCGCTCACGACCGGGGGTGTGCCTTCCGCGCAGGTTCGGGCAAATTCCCTGAGTTCCGTCTGAAGGGCGTTTTCTTTATCGGCTGTCAGTTTTTGGTAACGGAAGCCTTTTTCAAAATCTTTGGGAATATTCACCATAATCCGTTCGCTGTCTTTGGCAATCGTTTTTGAGCTCTCCTCAAGCTGATATAAATCGGCACTCTGGTTCATAAAGTCGATAGAGGCATATCCGCTGGGTTGGAAGAAACGCATTTTTCGCATCTTTTTTGGAGATATCCGGCTCGAGGTGAGATTGGCAACAGTACCGTTTTCAAATTCCACACGGGCATTGACGATGTCGGTCCGGGGGGATAATACAGGCGATCCGGAAGCACGAATCCCCGAGACGGGACTCCGGACGATGTGAAGCAGGATATCAATATCATGGATCAGCAATTCCATCACAACCGGTACATCCGTTCCCCGGAACGGATTGAACTGTCCCAGACGGTGAGATTCAATGAAGACCGGTTTCAGGTGAAAAGACTTCAGCACTTTCCTGAAGATGGGATTAAATCGTTCAATGAATCCCACGGTTAAAAATGGCCCTTTATCAGAATTTGTGAGAGAAATGAGTTCTTCGGCCTGAGCCAGTGTCTCGGTGAAGGGTTTTTCCACAAAGGCGTGTTTACCGGCAAGCAGTGCTTTTTTAGCAATTTCGTAATGGGATATAGTCGGTACCACGATATCTGCCAGATCACACAAATCGATCAGTTCGTCGTGAGTATAGGAAGGGATATGATATTTTTTTGGAATCTCTTTTTGTTTTTGGGGATCGATATCGCAGAAGCCAACCACCGTGACTTCGGGGATGGCCAGCCAGTTTTCCAGGTGATAGGTGCCGAATTTCCCGACGCCAAAAACGCCTACTCGTATTTTTTGTGTTGGTTTCACGACCGGAATTTATGATAAAGGCAGCTTAAAACAAATTTGAAAAGCGTCGGTTCAGGGAAGGCGACCTATGGCAGATTTAAGATTGTCAGTCTGATAACTTTGAAAGGGGACGAATTTTTCCACAAATGTCCCGTCCGGCTGATAGATTACAATCCCCGGGCCGGATGTCAGGATGCCGGGTACCCTCTCGAGAAGACTGGCATACACATTGAATACATCCATATAGAGGGGAGCAGAAAGCTTGCGGGATTTCTTGAATGAGTTCAGAACTTCAGCATCCTGATCCACGGCAATATAGAAAAACTTCCGTTTTGGGGTGTTGGTTTCTTTGATAAGATCATTGATTTTGTCAAACCAGGATTCAAGGGTGGGATCATCGGTCCTGAAAAAAATAAGAATCGCTCCATACCGGGGTGAGTTCGGGCGGAGAAGGCGGGGTTCGCCTACGTAATCCCGCAGATGGATATTTTTATTTTCCAGCGTTCTGACAACCACATCCGGCATTTGGGCAAAGGCTGTTGTGGTGAGCAGAAGCAGTAGTAGTGTTGTTATCTTTTTATGCATTGTTTTAAAATGACTACAAACAAATTTACAATCATGCATCCGGGAGATCAAATGGTTTCGGCTTTCCTTTTTTGGCGGCTATGGAAATAGGCATACACCGGAGCGCCTGTCAGAATGAGACATGCAGCCGCCAGAATGCCGCTGATGGGATAGGCTTTGAAGGTCCCATATAACAGAAGCAGTTGAAAAAGAACGGACAAAGCAGCCATGATTTGCCATGCCGGTGCATGATAAGACGGGTGGTAATCCTCCTTTTGTTTCAACCAGAAAATGGAAGCATACACAAGAAGATTCTGGAGAATGTAAGAAAGGGTAAAATAGCCAAGTAAGTTGCCGATGCCGCCGGGTGTAAAAATAAGAAGGATGGCTATGGACGACTGGAGGAGAATGGACATGTAAGGCGTACCGAATCGGGGGTGGAGTTTTCCGAAAACACTGAAAAAAAGTTTATCTTTAGCCATAGCGTATTGAATTCTCGGCTGGACCATGATACAGGCATTGGTCGCTCCCACCATAGAGATAAAGGCGGCAATGGCCAGAAATCCTCCTGCAAAGGCGGCAAAAAAGGGCAGGTACCGGAATGGATTGGCAAAACCCCCCGAGATGGCAACCAACACCTCGTGGGGCACAATGGCGCCGGTGGCAAAGGCAACGGCTGTATACGTAAGGGTAACGAAGATGGTGCTTCCCAAAAGGGCTTTGGGAAGGGTTTTTCGGGGATTTTTGATTTCACCGGCCATGTAGAGGATATTTGGAAAACCGGCATAACTCCAGATTGTAGCCGAAACCCCGCCGGCCAGGAGAGAAAACCAACCCATGGTCTCACCCTTTGTAAATCCCTCAGGATAGAAAAAGAGCGTGTCTGAATTCAGAAAACCCAGTCCGATAAAAGCCAACAGGATGAGGGGGGAGATTTTCAAGACTGTCAAAACCAGCTGGAGCCGACCACCCTGGCGGACACTTTTAATATGGACCAGCGTAAGAACGATAACAATCAGAATGGCAAAAATACGTGTCCAGATAGAATCTGTGAGGACGGGGAAAAAAATATCCAGTGCGGCAACGGATGCCATGGACAGGATAGTAATGGAAGGCGTATCACTGGTCCAGAAGACGGTCCAGACATATAAAAAGGCGAGAAACGGACTCCCGGCTTTCTGAAGGTACAGATATCCAAATCCCTGTTTCGGATAGGCTGTGCCCATTTCACTGAGGATAAAAATTTGAGGAAGCCAGATGAGTCCGCCGATAAACCAGGCCAGAACAGCCAGCAGGGGGCTTCCTGTAGCCCGTTGCACAATGGGAAGGTTGATGAAAACCCCCGACCCGATGACGGTCCCGATGATGATGCTTAAAACATGACTCATACTGAGTTCTCGCCGGATTTGTGTCATACATCCATCTTATTGACAGGGTTATCAGAATTTAACGGAATTTGAGGCAGATAAATCGTAATTGCAATATGTGATTTTTCTGACAGGGACATCTTTCTACCTTTTTTGTGCACTGGATGGCAAGAGCTGTGTAAATTTCGTCATGAACGGGACCAAAACCGAACGAAGCTGGATTGAAATTTCCCTGGATCATTTTATCCATAACCTCAGTGAGCTCCGGCGTTTTATGCCGAAAAAAGCGTCCTTTATGCAGATTGTAAAGGCCGATGCTTACGGACATGGTGCCGTGGAGATTGCCCGGGAAGCCATCCGGCAGGGGGCCGCGATGCTGGGTGTGGCCAATGCTGATGAGGGCAGACTTTTGAGAGTTCAGGGAATTCAGGTTCCGATACTGATTTTATCGCCCTCTTTGATGGAAGAAATTCCGGTTATCCTGAAATATGATTTGACCCCAACCATCGGTGACCTTCACTTCGGTCAGATTTTGGGACGTGTAACCCGTGAAAAAGGAAAAATTCTCCCTTTTCATGTGAATGTGGATACAGGTATGGGGCGCAGCGGGGTTCGTTATGAAAAGGCAGAAACACTTATCCGGGAGCTGATTCACATCAAAGGACTTTGTTTTAACGGACTTTTCACTCATTATGCATCCAGTGAAAACGACCCCGAATATTCGGCATATCAACTGAATAAATTCAAGAAATTGCTGAAAAAAATCCCTGAACATCCGCCATGGATTCATATCGCCAACAGTGCCGGACTGGTGAATTGTCCGGATGATATAAGTAATTTGTTCCGGCTTGGGCTTTTATCCTATGGGATTTACACCGATACATCCCTTTGCGAAAAGATCAGTCTTAAACCGGTGATGACCTTCAAGAGCCGTGTATCATCCGTAAACCGGGTTGAAAAGGGAGAATCTGTCGGTTACAACCGGACCTATATTGCCCAACAAGAAACTCCCTATGCCATTGTCCCCATAGGATACGCCGACGGCTATGATTATCTGTTATCCAACAGGGGAACCCTTCTGATTCATCAGGTACCATGCCCTGTGATTGGAAAAGTCAGCATGGATATGACGGCTGTGGATATTTCTTCCGTACCGGAGGAGGTCCGGCCGGGGGACGAAGTCGTTGTTTTCGGAGATGAACACCCCGGAGTCCGGGTGGAAACCCTGTGCAAATCCTATCACGGATCTCCTTATGAACTTTTGTGCCAGACTGGACGCAGAGCCCGGCGCTTTTATTTAATGGACGGTGATATCATTGAAGCGCGTCCCCTTGCCCGGCGTGAATTCATTTCCAGTGACTACGAACCTGAGGAATTATCGCGGGTTATTGAATTGGCTATCGGGGAAAAGACGGGAAACCGGGATATTGCCCGGCTGATTTTTGATACGGTTTTGCAACGTCTTTTCCGGGAAGAATCCCGCCCCCTCTTTCACCGGAACCGTTTCTACCACCGCCTTCGTTTTTCCCAACCCTTGGAAAAAAGTCTCGCCGGAGAATATTTCCAGATCGATACGGAGCTCTCTTTCAGGAAACAACTGGAACGTGACTATTTTATCATTGCCTGTGCCGGAAATGAAAGGGAGCTGGAAGCTTATTTCCGCAGGGATGACGTGGAATACCGCTGGCTTTTGGACGGGTCGCTCCGGCCAGATGACCAGAGCTTTACTGTCACCTCGGTCCGGGTGGATGATCTGGATCTGATATACCAAAGCAAAGGTTCCGGGACCTGTCTGGAACTTACCTGTACCCATGAAGAACTGCATAGACTGGTAGGAAAACAGGTCCGTTTTACCATCAATACACGAACCTATTATCCGAAATCATCCCATCAGCTGACGGTTTATGTTACCGGACTTACCCGGGGAGCAGAAATTTCCGTAGATTTTGATGGAGTTGTTCCGTCCATGGATGTAATTCCTTTTTTTCCTGCAGGTCAGCCGGAGATTCACCGTAAAAAGGGAACGATCCGCCTGATTACACCTGAAGAGGAATGGTTGCTGCCGGGAAGCGGAGTGGTTTTTGCCTTCTGAAAATTCCCCAAAAAATTGGACAACCTTTATCCCTGATTCCGGGCCATTCTCCCGGAAGGCGTGTGATGATAAATTTAAAAGAAATACATGGCAACCGGATTCTGGATATCGCCTGCGGCGGCGGACATACAGCCGTGGAACTGTGTGGTGAACTGAAAAGCCGGGACCATGTGACGGGAATCGATATCCGGTGCAGGCTCAGGGAAGAATTCTTAAAGAAATTCCCTGAGAAAAAAGCCACTTTTATTGCAGGTGATGTGCGAAAAACTCCGGCAGATTGCTACGGCTCATCATTCGTTACTTAAATCTTAACCATGTGCTCTATTAATATATGAAGACCAATCCCAATCAGAATCACGCCCCCGACAACATCGGCCCACCGGCTAAAATGACATCCAACGCGGTAACCGATAAATACCCCCAGAAAAGAGAGGATGAAGGTGGTTATCCCAATCATCAGCACGGCTGTCAGCAGGTGTATATCCAGCAAGGCAAAGCTGATACCTACAGCCAGAGCATCTATGCTGGTGGCAACGGCAAGAATTAAAAGGGTACGGGTTTCAAAATGATCGGTTTTTTCCCCCTCCGGAATCTCATGAAAAGCTTCCCGAATCATTTTTAAACCGATAAAAACCAGCAGTCCGAAAGCAATCCAGTGATCCACATGCTCAATATAGGATTTGAATCCAAACGCGGCAAAGTAACCGATAACAGGCATGCCGGCCTGAAAAAAACCGAAAAATGTCGCCATCTTCAGAGATTTTCCCAAGTGGTGTTTCTCAAGATTCAAACCTCCTGACACAGATACGGCCAGGGCATCCATAGCGAGTCCGACAGCAATAACAAACAAAGAAAAAAGTGACATTCCGTCTCCTTGTTTCGGACGGAATCTAAAAGAAAATGATGAAAACTCAAAGTTTAGTGACTTCCTTGTATGTCTTCTATAAATTATCTTATATGACACGCTTCAAGAATCACCTTTTTGTTTTTTTTCTGCTGATTTTTTGCCATTTTCCTCCGGCATGGAGTGAAACGAGGGTCAAAATCCAGGGGAATGGCCCTTGCGGAGCGGTTGTAACCCTTTTCAGGCAGGACACAATTGTCGGCAGGCAAAGAATTCAGGATGACGGAAGGTATCTTTTTTACATTGTCGATGGTCCGGGACGGAAATTTCTCACCTGTAACCGGGTTGGCTATAAAAGTACCGGAAGAATCGGCATACCATCCGGCAATGTGAGTTCCGACTTCTACCTCTCTCCAATAAAACAACAGCGGAAAACAGTGAGTGCGTGGATCAGTACACCGGTTTTTAAGGAAGGAATCGAAAGTTTTACAAACTATGTTTATCTATTCACACACATATCACCTATGGCGTACCGGATTGTAGAAAACGGGAGTATCCACTGGAATCCGGACCGGGAGGTTCGCTCTGTTCAGAAAATATCCTATAAATATTCCATCGCCATATATCCTTCTCTGGGAGCAGATTACAGATCCTCCATTGTCCGGGATATGATTCTCAATCCGGATATCCGTGATGAGCAAATCCATCGTATTGCCCAGCAAATGTTATGGTTTGGCTTTGAAGGGGTGGATCTGGATTTTGAAGGGATTAATCCGGCTGAACGGGACGATTTTACTACCTTTGTCCGCTTATTGGCAGACACGCTCCATTCATACGGACTTGGCCTGTCGGTGACCCTCCAACCGAAACTTCAAACCGGTGGCGGACAGGATTATCGAGCCATCGGGGAAGCAGCGGATCTTGTCCGGATCATGTGTTATGATAATCACTGGGGAAAACCCGTTCCACCTTATCATTCGGACTATACCTGGGTCCGGAACGTCATGCGCTTTGCTACGAGTGATTCTGGAGGCATACCGCCTGAAAAGCTTGTGATGGCCCTGCCTTTGTATGGTCACCGGGGTAAGGTGGATGGGGAACATGCTCTTTTCTGGACTGAAGTGGTGGATATTCTGAAAGCGGCCGGACTGCCGGAATCCCATGTCCAAAGAAATGCATATAATCAGCCCTTTTTCTACATTCAGGGGGAAGCGGTGTATTTTGAAGATGGTCTCAGCGTGCGGAAAAAACTGGACATCGCCGATGAACTGGGTTTGCAGGGTGTTTGTTTCTGGCGATTGGGACAGGAGGATCCACAGATCTACCGTTTTATGGAAGACTGGCTCAAAGGAGAGTAAAATGTGCGGCCGCTTTGCCCTGGCATTTACAAAGGATGTGATTGTTGAGGAACTGAACGGGGGGGAGTGGTTTGAGTATCGTTATCCCCTGACATTGCCCCGCTATAATGTAGCACCCATGCAATTTGCACCTGTTTTATGGAAAGAGGAGAAGCGGATTCTCCTTGATGCTTTCCGGTGGGGATTCATTCCAAAATGGGCAAAGGATGAGAGTTTTGCATCCCGCATGATCAATGCCCGAATCGAAACCCTAAGGGATAAACCGGCTTACCGTCATCTTATTGCCCATAACCGGTGTGTGGTGTTGAGCAGCGGTTATTTTGAATGGCAACGGATTGGTTCAGGAAAACAACCGTGGTACATTTATCCCACAGAGAGATCTGTTTTGCCCCTGGCCGGTCTTTGGGATGTATGGAATACTGCGGATATGTCCCCTTTGTATACTTTCACCATTATCACAACCGATGCCCGGAATGATTTGACCCGTATTCACAACCGCATGCCTGCTTTGCTGAAGACCGGACAAATTCAGTCCTGGATCGAAGGAAAACTTCTCCCCGACGCCCTTAAAATACCGGATGTAAAAATCTGCCTTCACCCGGTTTCAACGATTGTGAACTCACCTCAACACGATATTCCCACGTGTATTCAGAGGGTAGAAGGCTGATGAAAAGGAGAAACAGCAGGATTGCTGAGTTTTTTTCTCATATTTATCCTGATCCCCACCATTCTCATTTTTATCAACCATATCGTCGGCCGCCAACAGGCGGACGTATCGAGGTGCCAGCTTCCAACTTCCAAAAAAGTACGATGTAATATATTTAAAATAATATAATCTTGCATTTAATTCCCCGCCGGCTTATTTTATCCCCGGGGAAGTAAATAGGTAAATAAATTCCTATAAAGAGATTAACTGATATAGACAATTCTGTCTGATAGTCAGTAAAAGTAAACTTATTGGAATAACTAATATAATG
>Ga0180301_10003650_pt1 | contig 11996 bp, 11 predicted proteins | sample GuaBasSediGuay16_FD_121797 | JGI IMG/M metagenome (GOLD analysis project Ga0180301, IMG submission 121797) | Subseafloor sediment microbial communities from Guaymas Basin, Gulf of California, Mexico - Guay16, Core 4569-2, 12-15 cm | ecosystem: Environmental > Aquatic > Marine > Hydrothermal...
GCTCTTCTGCAAAGAACATGTGCTCTGTGCGGCATAATCCGATGCCTTCAGCCCCGAAATCACGGGCAATTCCTGCATCGTGTGGCGTGTCTGCATTGGTGCGCACGCCAAGGCGTCGGATATCGTCTGCCCATACAAGCAGTTCTCCAACCTCTCCACCTATCCGCGCATCGATGAGTTCCACGGCTCCTTTTATCACTTCGCCTTCGGATCCGTTGATAGTTAAGTAATCTCCTTCTTTGAAGACGAGGTCTCCAACTGTCATCTTTTTATTTGCCTCGTCTATCGTGATCTCGCCGCAGCCTGCAACACAGCTCTTGCCCATACCGCGTGCAACAACCGCTGCGTGAGATGTCATGCCGCCCCGTGCTGTGAGAATGCCCTCTGCAGCGTTCATCCCGCCAATGTCATCAGGCGAGGTCTCGGTGCGCACGAGGAGCACTTTCTCACCATTTGCAGCGAGTTCTTCAGCACGATCAGGTGTGAATACGATTTTGCCTACAGCAGCACCTGGAGATGCTGGCAAGCCCTTTGCTATCACATCGACTGTTGCATCTGGATCTATTATCGGATGCAAGATCTGGTCAAGCTGTTCAGGTTTTATGCGCTGTACGGCATCCTTTTCATCGATCAAACCTTCTTTCACCATATCCACAGCTATCTTGATAGCTGCTGTTGCTGTCCGCTTGCCTGTTCGGGTCTGGAGCATGTAGAGCGTTCCATCTTCGATGGTGAATTCAATGTCCTGCATGTCTCTGAAATGAGTTTCAATTCGCTTGTAGATCGACTCAAGCTCATTGTACACATCTGGCATCGCATTTTTCAGGTCTTCGATGGGTTGTGGTGTTCTGATACCTGCCACAACGTCCTCGCCCTGAGCATTCACCAAATACTCGCCAAAGAATCGCTTTTCGCCTGTTGCAGGATCCCTTGTGAATGCCACGCCAGTTCCTGAGTTCTCACCCGTGTTCCCAAAAACCATAGACTGGACATTGACCGCAGTACACCAGTGTTCAGGAATTCTGTTCAGTTTCCTGTATGTAATGGCACGTTTGTTATTCCAGGAATCAAAAACGGCATTTATTGCCATCCACAGCTGTTTTTTCTGATTCTGTGGGAAATCTTCACCACTTTCACTTCGTACAAGCTTCTTGAACTCGTCAACAAGTTCCTTCAATGCGCGAGTTTCAAGCTCATTATCCAGCTTAACGCCAAAAGCATTCTTCTTTGCAGCAAGTATCTCTTCAAATTTGGCATGCTCAATGCCAAGCACCACATCTCCAAACATGGTGATGAAACGCCGATAGCTATCATAGGCAAACAACTCATTCCCCGTCTTCCTGCTGAGAACCTCGACCGTTTCATCGTTCAAGCCGAGGTTGAGAACAGTATCCATCATACCAGGCATTGACGCAGGCGCTCCTGAACGGATAGAAAGCAACATGGGATCCTCACCCACACCAAATCTCTTACCGAACATCTCTTCAAGCCTCAAAAGGTTCTCATCCACCTCTTCTTCAAGACCTAAAGGATACTTCCTGCCATTGGCATAATACTCCTTGCAGACACGCGTGGTGATGGTAAAACCAGGAGGCACAGGTATGCCCATACCCGCCATCTCAGCAATGTTTGCACCCTTTCCACCAAGCAACTCCTTCATTGAGGCGTTTCCTTCAGCACTACCGCCTCCAAAAAAATACACAAATTTTTCAGACGACACGGACAAATCTCCTCTTAACAGAATCACAATTATATTTTACACCTCCTGTTACCACCATTTTATCTAATTAATGTTGCGGTTTTGATGATAAGAAGTGGTTGGTCTATTGATCACACCAGTAGAGGGTGTCAGTATTGTCTCAAAAGCTTATTTCTTGCCTTGGTACAAAAAAGGGTGCGGGGTGAGTGTGGTTTGTTCTTCATTCTGTTGGTGAACTTTTTCTTTTGAACAGGTAGATGGTAAGTGGGAGTGCTGCTATAGAGATGAGTATTTCTGGTCTTAATTCACTTATTATTAGAAATTCATCAGCCTCGCCGAGCGTGTACATCAGCCAGTCAGCGCCTGCCATTAAGGTGTAGAGGATGCCAAATACCATGGTGAGTATCGTTCCAGTGAGGGCAAACGATAGTCCTTCTTCTTTTTTTGTGAAAAGTTCACCGATGCCTGAGAGGTAGACTGCTGCGATCACGAGAAGTGCAAGTCCTCCGAAGAGGTCTGCTGGTATCCAGAGTTCACTCCCTGTGAAGACGAAGAGAATCTCGAAGATTCCGACTATTGCAGTTATTGCGCCAATTAAAGCTGTATACAGACCTATATTTTTAAAATCCATCTATAGCACTCCTATTATGAAATTTCCAACCACAACGATTATTCCTGCAACCACGTATGCAAGCACGAGTTGGTATAGCACCATAAAACCTGTCCATTTCCATGAGCCTGTCTCTGCTTTTACGATGCCAACGGTTGCAAGGCATGGGAGGTAGATCAGCGTGAACGCCATGAATGCAAGACCTGTTACGGGTGTCATGTGGGTTGCAACAGCGCCTGTGATTGCGCCCGATCCTCCGACACCGTACAGGATTCCTAATGTCTCAACAACGATCTCCTTTGCGAGAAATCCGAAGAAGAGTGCGATTGCAGCCATCCAGTCAAAGCCGAGTGGGCTTACGAGCGGCTCAAGTATGTGCCCTAACATTCCTACATAGCTTGATTCAACCCCCCTACCCCATGGGAATGATGCCATGAACCAGAGTACAAGTGCACCGCCTAAAAGGATCGTTCCAGCTTTTTTTAGGAATATCACCGCCCTTGACCACATGTAGAGTAAAACACTCTTTACATCAGGTCTGTGATAAGGTGGAAGTTCCATGATGAAAGGGGCTGGCTTTCCACGGAGACTTGGTATGAATTTCCTGAATAGAAGTGCCATTATTATTGCGAGCACGATTCCGAGGACGTACATCGAGAATATTGCACTTCCTGCATATGCGCCAAAGAGTGCACCTGCGATCAGGACATAGACTGGAAGTCTTGCACCGCATGACATTAACGGGTTTATCAGGATCGTGATCAGTCGATCCCGTTCACCATCGATCGAGCGTGTTGCCATGATCGCTGGGAGGTTGCACCCAAAGCCCATCAGCATCGGTATGAATGATCTGCCGTGAAGCCCAAGTCTGTACATCAGCCGATCCATCACAAAGGCAGCTCTTGGTAGATACCCACTATCTTCGAGTATTGCAAGTGCGATGAATAGGAACATGATCGGGAAGATGAAGACCAGTACAAACCCAAGGCCTCCACAGATCCCGTCAGCCCATAGTGAGATGAGCGGTGTCAGAGGCTCGCCAAAAAGCCCTCCAAGCCATCCGAATACGCTTTCAAGCATCACCATGAACGGCTCTGAGACTGCGAAGGCGAATTGGAATGTTGCCCACATGAGGCTTAAAAATACAGGTATCCCGAGTCGTTTGTGTAGAAATACACGGTCGAGCATGTCTGACGTGGTGAGTGCATGATGACCGCGTCCAGCTAGCGAAGTATGTAGGATGTGATCTATCGCCTTGTATCGTGCCTCTGCAAATGTATCTGCATTCACGTCTACCATCTGGCTACCTCCAGAATCTGATCCCGCTTCGGCGATAAACTTATCCAATCCATAACACTGTCATCTCTCTCAAGGAGTCTTATAGCGAGCCATCTTGGAGGATAGGTATTTGCAAGATAGGTATCGGTGAGGATCAGATCTTCAACCTCCTTGATACGAGCTTCAAGATCATCACCGTAGCCGACCGTAACTTTACGATGCTTATCCTTTCTCACTGCTGCATCGAGAACTGCATCTCGAAGCTTATCCATGCCGCTCTGTGTTTTTGCAACCGTTGGTATGACAGGTACACCAAGAAGCAGTGAAAGTTCTTTAATGTCAAATTCATACTTTTTTGAAGCTGCAAGATCCATCTTGTTCAGTGCAATGACGACGTTTGCCTCAAGCTCCAGTAAGAGGAGGGTGAGATACAGGTTTCGTTCAATATTCGATGCATCAACGATATCGACCACGACATCAGGCTTCTCATCAATAATGTAGTCTCTTGCAATCCGTTCATCGATCGCATGTGCTTCAAGGCTGTATGTACCAGGAAGATCCACAACCTCCATTTCAGTCTCTTTGTGTGTGCACTTACCCTCTTTCTTCTCAACCGTAACCCCTGGCCAGTTCCCAACATGCTGTCTTGAGCCAGTCAGGTTGTTAAAGATCGCGGTCTTCCCCACATTTGGATTACCTATGAGCGCAACTCTAATCACTATCTTTCCACCTTTCATCAAGATCCACAAGTATCTTCATAGCAATACCGCGCCCAAGCGCAATCCTTGATCCCTTCACATCAACAAGAAGCCCTGGAAATCCTGCGATCACCTTAATCTTTGATGATGGAGTGAATCCCAGCTCAAGAAGCCTCCTCGCAACCCCCCTGCCACCACAGTAACCAAGAACTACGCCCTCATCACCCGCGGCAAGAAGCCCGAGCGGAACACCCGACTCCAGACTCTTACTATCTGCAATAAGCTCATGCAAATGACGATCAATCTCCTTCAGATGCGAAGAGACCTCTTCATCACCTGAGTGGGACTTGAGCACGTGCTCAATATCCTCATGAACATGCTCCACCTTCTCCTCAATCTCATGGATCTTCTTTGCCCCGAAGATCCTACCCCTGCTACCGAACATACTACACCTCCACAGAAATACATGCCGCCTCTTCTTTCCGAAGCGTTAGGTTGTACCCCCTGAGACGAAACTCCACAGGATCGCCAAGAGGTGCTCTTCTCACAACCTCAATCTCAGTGCCCCGGACAATTCCCATATCCCTGATTCGCCTCTGAACTGCGTTATTGCCACTTATTGTAAGAATTGTACCCTTATCACCAGGCTGCATATCCCCGAGAATCTTCTCCATCAAGAACCTCCTATTCAACCTCAACCTTTTCTGCAAGCCCGTATCCTATAGTCAGTACTTTATCACCGATTCGGACTGTCGCATATCTACCAACTGGTTCATGTTTAGCAGGTTCCGTCCCAATGAACTCGATCTCTGCCCCTTCTACGACGTTCAACACTTCCATCCGTTCCTTAAATCTTATCCCTCCGAGTAAACTGACTATCCTGCTTTTTACACCTGTTTTCATCTGACTTGCCTGTATATTACCTTCATCGGACTCAACAAGTAACTTGGATGCCATGCCTTCACCCATTTTAACCTCATTACCACCAACAGAGAAGACCATGGTCTCATCATGAAGGTGTCGTACAAAGCTAACATCAGATCCAATCTTGATACCAAGCTCTGCAAGATACTTCTCAAACTCCTTTCCACCCTCAACAGAAGTGATAACTCCTTTGTCACCTGTCTCAAGTTTTAAAAGTGGTACGGTCTCATCATCCGATTCAACGTACACCTTATCGGCCCAACCACGGGCGATTAAGACCTCTTTCTCATCAGCCTTGAGCAGTATCGGTCCAGCATGCACGTGCACAGGCTCTGTGGCTACAACACTTATCTCAACCCCTTCCACGATCCCGAGCTCTTCGAGATGGCTCTTCGCGTCAAGTCCACCTGTTATCGTTCTCACGGTTACCATTGTGTCAGGTTCAACTTCATTCAACAACATCATATATCACCTATTAGGCTTTCCTAAACCAATTCCTGTAAGTCAATTAGGTATAAATATAGCTTACACTAATAATCTTAGGTTTCTAATAAAAATCCTAATTTTCTGCATTTCACGCAAATCACCATTGCAAACATCTCAAGCCCTCTCTTGAGTGAGGTGAGTCCAGAGCTCTTGAGGAAATAGAAATAGTATAATTTAGCCCTACAGGAGAAAAGATCGGGTCTTCGAACGTCCCCGCTGATGATCGTGCAGCCTGTCCAGTCTCTTTTTTATCCTTTGAGGCATCCGAGTGGACGAACTCTGACTACTTTTGTTGCAAGCTTTGTGTTGTTTATCACGTCCACCACTTCTTCTACTGGTTTATAGCTTCCTGGTGCTTCTTCGGCAACGCCATGCACTGAGTGTGCCCTGATTATAATTCCAAGATTTTCGAGATCTTTTATCAGTTTTTCTCCATTCCAGAGTTTTTTAGCTTTTGTTCGGCTCATTACTCTGCCAGCCCCATGGCAAACCGATGCAAAGGCGCCATCGTTCTCTTCTGTTCCAGCAAGTATGTATGAAGCTGTTCCCATAGTGCCACCGATGAGGACTGGTTGACCCACGCCCTGATACGCGCCCCTCAACTCGCGACGTTTCGCTCCAAAAGCTCTTGTAGCCCCCTTTCTGTGAACGTAGAGCTTCTTCTTCTGCCCATCTACTATGTGTTCTTCGATCTTGCAGGTATTATGCCCGATATCGTAGAGCATCTTCATCTCGGCATCAGGGAATATTTTTTCAAGACCGACGCGCACGAGATGTGATATCACCTGCCTGTTTGCAAAAGCATAGTTTATGGCACAGTTAACCGCTGAAAAATACCTTTCGCCTTCAGGGGAGTTGATTGGGGCGCACACAAGCTCTCTTTCCTTGATAGGTATGCCATATTTGCGTGATGCCCCTGCAAGCGTCTTGAGATAGTCCGTCCCGACCTGGTGTCCAAGAGCGCGTGAGCCACAGTGGAGAGAGATTACGATCTGCCCAAGGAATAGCCCGAATTTTTGAGCAATCGCCGGGTCGTAGATTTCGTCCACGTATTGCACTTCAAGATAGTGGTTTCCAGAGCCAAGTGTTCCGACCTGGCGTCTCTCTCGCTTTATCGCAGTCTCACTCACATCAATGGGGTCTGCGCCAGTCACAACACCGCCCTCTTCGATGAACGTAAGATCTTCTTCAAGCCCGTATCCCTGCCCTACCGCCCACGGCGCGCCTTCCTGCAGAACATCATAGATCTTGTTTCCAGTGAGTGTTATCTCACCACGCGAACCAAGACCAGCGGGCACAACCTCAAAGAATGTATCAACCAGCTTTCGAAGCACAGGCCTCACATCATCCACGGTTAAATCAGTCTTAATCGTCCTCACGCCACAATTAACATCAAAACCCACGCCTCCGACCGAGACAACGCCACCCTCGTCAGGATCAAACGCTGCAACACCGCCGATAGGAAAACCGTAGCCCCAGTGCGCATCTGGCATGGCGAGACTGAACCTCTGAATCCCAGGAAGAGATGCAACATTCGTAACCTGCTCAAAGACCTTGTCATCCATCTCTCGAACAAGCTTCTCGCTCCCAAAAATCCGCCCAGCTACGAGCATATCCCCACTCTTCGGTATCTCCCACACATTATCCTTAATTTTCTCTAACAGATCAAGCCTCATACTCACACCTTTCTACTAAAATAGAAGATGTGACGTTCTACAAAAAGCAGAAAGTCACACATCCACCACACACTTCGCAACAAAGAGATCATCCACATACTCAACACTTAACATCGAATACGTAGCAGCCTTCACCTCACTCCTGAGAGAGTGCCTTTTGGGGTCAAGCACCTCGCCAAACGCATACCCATGCAACCTTCCCTCTTCCAGCACATCAATCTCAAACTTTGAAAAGACCATATCTCTCAAATCAGCCTCTGCAAGCAGGGTATTCGACCATTCAATAAAGAGCTCCTCGATATTAAAAGCAGCGCACGAGACCTCAGCACGGAGACGAGGCTCAACACCCTCAATATCCACCATCACACTGAAAAGGGCAAGCGCACCACCAACAAAAGCCTCTTCAAGCGTATCACCCATGCCAACGATCCCAACATCAGCCTCATGCTCAAAATAGTCAAACGAAACGCTCATGACACACCACACTCAACAAACCAAAAAGGATAAAACCCCAAATAGGAACGCCCTACTGCACCGACCGGGATTCGAACCCGGGTTGTGGGCTTGGAAGGCCCAAGTCATACCACTAGACCATCGGTGCAAAAAGATGGGCCTGACCGGATTTGAACCGGTGGCCTTCCGGTTATGAGCCGGATGCTCTAACCTGCCTAAGCTACAGGCCCAAAACGCGCCGCCAACAGGACTCGAACCTGTGACATTCTGGTTAACAGCCAGACACTCTACCAACTGAGTTATGGCGGCACAACACCCGATCCAACAACACTAACCAATATTAAACCTTTTGTCCAGCAGATCAATAGTCGAAAAATGTTTATGTGAGTTTTTACCTACAAAGTGAGTATGAAACTCACATCACTACTGAACGACAAGAAAAAAGACTATTTCTATATTATGCACCTAAGCTATGACGGGGCTGACAGAAAACATCTTTGGGAGTGTGCTAAAGAAAATAATATTATAGGTCTTAATCATTGCGGGATTATTGAGCACGACTGGAGAAGAGAGCGGGAATCGTTGAAAAAGAAAAACTGTATCTCAGAAATATGGGCGAGACAGCTTGATATGTTCCATGGGATGGACAAAGATGAGATGGACAAAGATGACATTGTAGTTGTGTTAGATGGTTGGTCTTGCGTTCTGGGAATTGCAGAGAATCTTGATGTATGCAATTATGATAAAAATCGCTCCAATTGCAACGGCTATAGTGGCGGCTTTTTTGGGTACACGAGAAAGGTTGAATGGAGAAAGTCTTATGAATGGGATAAACGTCGCAGTCTTAAAAATCCAGTTAGGGGGTTTAATAATACGTTAAGTAAGGTGGATAAAAGCAAAAAGTGGTGGACGAGTCTGGTAGATTTTGATTTTTGAAACTATTATATTTCTAATTATTATTAGATTAATTTTATGGAAAGTGGTAGCCCGGACAGGATTCGAACCTGTGTCGCAAGGTCCAGAGCCTCACATGATTGACCTCTACACTACCGGGCTACAGGCATATAGTTCTGTTTTGCTCTTTATTAATCTATCGAATGTAGCTATTCTGCTCTCACAGAAAATTTTGACTCACTATTTTAATATATTTTTTAATATTTTACTTATTTGTTCAGCAGCATATTTTACTGTTGCCTATGTGGATCTGAGAGGGGATTTTAATGGTATTTTCTATGTATTTTTGGAACGGGGTATAGACGCATTGTATGAATAAAAACATTTTTTAGTAGCGTGTGGAGATCCCACTATTTATTTAAATCGCTTCAGATAGCGATATTTTATAAATTTTTTGAGTTTGTATGCCATGAATTTGAACATCATCCCTTTGAAAATGACCACTGCTCTATTCCCGCCGAGTGATATGACAGCTCGGGGATCTGAAGTCGTATTTACAGGTTTGTACTTCTTTAACGGCTTGTTTCTAATGAGATTTGCAATATTTTTGGCAGCTGTTCGCCCTTGATGCTCTGCTTCTTCAACGTTCTTTCCGCTGAGCACGCCGTCGATCTCGACAAATGCTGCATCACCAATCACAAAAACATTATCCTTGCCTTTTGCCCGCAGGTTTTCATCGACAATGATCCAGCCGCGAACATTTTCAAGCCCAAAGGTCGTTGATAAAGTGCAACACTGGATGCCACATGTCCAGATTACCATATCGGTATCAAGTTCAGAGCCGTCGGTGAGCACGATACGACCAGCGTCTATGCTCTTCACGCCTTTCGAGGTCGTGATCTCAACGCCTTGATCCTCAAATAATTTCTTAACATAATTCGATACGTTATCCTTGAAGGGAGGTAAAACCTTATCCATTGCTTCTATGAGGTATATCTTGTATTTTTTAGATTTTTTTTCCTTAAAATAGTCGTTAAGTTCTCCCACCACTTCAACACCTGTCAAACCTGCCCCAATGACTGCAATTTTAATATCTTTGTTGACATCGAGCATTTCAAGGTCATTCTTTGCCCGTACTGCTTCTAAAAGCACGTTTACAATATAGGACGTCTCTGCACCGGGCACGTTAAAGAAAGCGCACATTCCGCCGCTCGCAATCACAAGAAAATCATAAGGAATACTCTCATCCCCTACTTTAACCGAATTTTCATCGAAATCAACACTTTCAACCGATTTATTAATAAATTTTGCATTGTTTTTTTCAGCAAAAACAGTTATATCTCCAGAAATCTCCTCAAGCGTAACTTTACCACTCAAAATCTCTGGATGGGATGCTTGAAACTCCAGTCTTGAACGAGGATCTATCATCACTATCTCAAGTTTATCAACTGAGAGCAGCCTCCTAATAGCACCAACCACCTCAACACCAGCAAATCCGCAGCCAATAACAACAAGTCTCATGGTTTTCACCCATCACGCCTTTAACTAACTTTTACCATATTGGTTATATGTCTATCGAAACGAAGGGTCTTGTAAGCTCTCAGACATCCAAGGAGATACGAAACACAAAGAAATTTGGATATGAATGAAACAGAAAAGCCGTTGTCACTGCTGAAGTATTCCGTAAGCTATATAACGAAGAGGGTCAAAGGCAGAAACAAACAGAAGCAGAGTGCTGGAGAAAAGAATTTACACACCTGAAAGTAATCAAAAATTAGGAAATGATAGAAAAAATGGGAAATAGAAAAGTGGAAAATGGCAGAGATGATAGACAGAACTGGTTAGGAAAACACAAAGTAGTTACAGGAAATTTAATACTAGTTATTGGCTTTGCTGTTAGTGTTTATATTGCATACGTGTTGAATTCTTCAATTGGGATTGGAATTCTGGGAATCGGCATTTTGATTACGGTGTTAATCGGAGGGAACGTTCTCTCGAAAGATTATGGATTAACAACTGGAGAAGTTAGAAGAGCCATAGCAGTCTCATGCATATCAGTATTCTTCGGACTCTTGGCATTCGGTGATAACAGCACGACGAATAATAAAAATCTTGAAACAATTATAGAGAATTTCTGGTGGATAATTATAACTATAATAGGCTTTTACTTCGGTGGACGGTCAGCGGAGAAGATGGTTGAAAGCATCTCCGAGAAATGGGCCAAAACACTCGAAGATAAAGTAGAGAAGATCGAAGAGGAACTGAATGAATTGAAAAATGGGTAAAGGACGAAGGACGCCCCATATTTTAATGCGGGGCGACATGGCTTAATCAACCGAGGAATTATGTTTTATGCCGCTTACTGTTGCAATTGGACAGTTGAACCCTGCTGCAGGAGATCTTGTTGGGAATGTTAGAAAGATCTGCAGTTTCATAACTACAGCGAGGGAGGGTGGTGCTGATGTTATCATCTTTCCGAATCTCGCGATCACTGGCTCTGGGGGGGAGGATCTGGTCAATAGGCAGGGTTTTCTTGAAGAGGAATTGTCGCTCTTTGAAGAGGTGAGGGTGGCATCAGAAGGAGTCTCGGTCATTCTTGGATCTGAGCGGATGGGCGTTCTTATCTCTGAGGGTAATGTTCAAGCTCATGACTTCTTTGATTGTATCATCAACATTGGAGGCGTTCGTGTCGGTGTTCTACGTGGCGAGTCGCCATTAGAGGAGGTCTGCAGTTACGAGCAGAGTCTCGGCGTTGATCTGATCGCAAACCTTGTAGCCCATCCATTCCGCGTGGGTGAAAGAGGTCGGGTGATGGATCGCCTTGCAGAGGTGGCGATGAAGTGCGGTGTTGTGGTCGTGTATGTGAATATGGTTGGCGGGGAGGGTGAGATCGTGTTTGATGGTGGAAGCTCTGTGACTGACCCAAAGGGAGTGGTTGAGTTTGAAGCGCCACGATTCGTTGAAGGAGTCTTTATTCATACTATTGGATCTAAAATCTCATTTCCACAACCTTTAAACGAGTTTGATGAGGTTTACCAGGCACTGCTCATCGCAACTCGTGACTACCTCCAGAAAAACGGTTTTACGAAGGCTGTTTTGGGTTTAAGCGGAGGTATTGATTCGTCTCTTACAGGTGTTCTCTGTGCAGATGCAATCGGTGCAGATAACGTGACAGGTGTCTTCATGCCAAGCCAGATCACCTCGGATGAGAGCAGGGAAGATGCATTGCTGCTTGCAGAAAATCTTGGGATAGAGTTCAGAGAGATCCCGATCACAAC
>Ga0180301_10003651_pt1 | contig 11995 bp, 14 predicted proteins | sample GuaBasSediGuay16_FD_121797 | JGI IMG/M metagenome (GOLD analysis project Ga0180301, IMG submission 121797) | Subseafloor sediment microbial communities from Guaymas Basin, Gulf of California, Mexico - Guay16, Core 4569-2, 12-15 cm | ecosystem: Environmental > Aquatic > Marine > Hydrothermal...
GTTTTAATTCTTCTTACTTTTATCTTCCCTAAATCTTTAGCTGGTATTTCTTTGGTTTCTATTCTCCAGGTTTTTTAAAATTTTCGTCTTCATTCGAGGTTATCTATTGAAGAAATATTACTCTCTTCTGTCATTTTCTCCTTTTTATAGTAGCTTTATATTCTATTGTTCTATCTTCCGTATCAATCTTTAGAAAATTAGGCTTATATTTATATTTTATCCTCTATTTTCTTTGGATATTTTTCTAATGTTTCTCTTCTCTTATTCCTTTGTACATTGGTGTCTAGCTTGATGGCAATCAAGAGTATTCGGTTTAATTCGTGGTACGAGGACCTTAAGGAGTGGATTAAGAGCCAGCTTCCTAAGGAGAGTGAGGTTACTGAAATCGAATTTGAGGGTCCTAGGATCGTTATTTATTCTAAGAATCCTGAGTATCTTCTTAAGCAGGATGTTGTAAAGTCCATTGCTAAGAAGCTTCATAAGCGCATCTCTATTCGCTCTGATCCTTCTATAAGAAAGGATAAGAGTGAGGCTCAGAAGATTATATTTGATCTTGTTGGTCATCTTGCTGGGATTACTGATATAATCTTTGACGACATAACTGGTCAAGTATTTATTGAAGCTGAGAAGCCTGGTGTAGTTATTGGTCCCCAAGGTGAGACTAGAAGAAAAATTGCTATGCTTACTGGATGGTCTCCTGTTATTATTAGAGCTCCTCCTTTGAAGTCAAACATTGTTAGCTATACTAGAAAGCTTCAGGAAATTTCTCTTGCTGATAGGGTAGAATTTCTTAAAAGAGTTGGCTTGAGGATTCACAGACCTTACTTGATGAGGTCAAATAATAGGGTTAGAGTAATTGTTCTGGGCGCTGGAAGAGAAGTTGGGGGAAATGCTTTCCTAGTTCAGACGAGGGAAAGCAATATTCTGGTCGATGCAGGAGCTCGTGTAGGAGCTGTTAATCCAGGTGAAATTTTCCCATCGTTTAACATACCCGAATTTATTGTTGATGAGCTTGATGCTGTGATTGTTACTCATGCTCATCTCGATCACTCTGGTATGGTTCCTTATCTCTTTAAATACGGATATCGCGGCCCTGTATACTGTACTGAGCCCACAAAATACCTGATGGCTTTACTTCAAAGGGACTATATTGATTTAGCACGAAAAGAAGGAAAACTTTTACCTTATTCACTAAGTGATATAGATAGAGCATTACTGCATACTATAACTCTTAATTATGAAGAGGTTAACGACATAGCCCCGGATGTCAGACTTACCTTATATAATGCTGGACATATTTTGGGAAGTGCTATAGTTCATCTACATATTGCTGAAGGCCTCTATAATTTCGTGTTTGCCTCAGATATAAAATATGCTGATACTAGACTTCTAGATCGTGCTCAAACTAACTTCCCAAGAGTAGAGGCTGTCTTTATAGAATCTACATATGGCGCTATCAAAGATGTAGCTCCTCCTCAAACCGTCGCGGAGAGGGAGTTAATTAATATTATTATTCAAACATTTCGTAGGGGCGGAAAAGTTCTCATACCTGTGCTTGCTGTAGGAAGGGCACAAGAGCTTATGTTAGTTCTTTACTATTATATGCGAATCCGAAAAGAACTTCCAGAAGTTCCTGTTTATCTTGCTGGAATGATTCAGGAAGCTGTTGCAATACATACAGTCAGCCCAGAATTTTTGTCAAGAAGGTTAAGAGATAGGATACTACATAAGCGGGATAATCCATTTCTAGCAGATTTCTTCATTCACGTCCGTGATCCAACACACATTGAGGAGATATCTGAAAGCAATGAACAGGCGATAATCTTAGCAACGCATAGCATGCTTCAAGGAGGGCCAGTTGTAGAATTCCTCAAATATCTTGGAGAATCGTCGAAGAATTCCCTAGTCTTTGTTTCATATCAAGCTCCTGGGACTCTTGGATGGAGCATTCTTAGGGGAGCTAGAGAGGTGATTATTTATGAGGATGAAATTCCGAGAAAGATTCACTTAAAACTTGAAATTAAGCACATACGTGGCTTCTCTGGACATTCACCATTTCCAGAGCTTGTTCAGTTCATTAAGGACATGAATTCAAATCTTCGCAAAGTCATTGTAATTCATGGAGAGGAGAGAAAGGCTGTCCAATTTGCTAATTTTGTTAAAGAGCGCCTTAAAATAGATTCATATGCCCCATATAATATGGAGACGTTAAGATTCCTTTGAAGAGGTTTGTCTAGTATGAAAAGAGAGGATTACTGGATTATATATCCGGAATATTTCGACTATAAGCTATCTAGGAGGCTTGGTAGAAAAATCCCTTTAAGGTATGCAATATTATCGCCAAAGCTCGATGAAGTTGCAGAGGCTGTGAGAAAGCTAAAAATTCCTATATTGAGGGTTGAGCCTGATAAACATCATCCTGCATATTGGATCGAAAGAAGGGGAAGGATAATCATTAGCAAAGTTAATGGTATTAGCAAAAGGCATTTGCTTATAAGAATAGCAAGGGAGCTAGGTGCGGTTAGGAAAAAGCGTGAAATGCTCAAGAAAATGAAGAAGGAGAAGAAAAAGAGTAAGGATATAGAGAAATACCTTGAGAGGGTTCTTAAGAAAAAGAAATAAGGATAATGATTACCATGGATGTTCTTTCAATTTAAGCAACCATGCAATCACGTTTGAGCCTATGTGTACTAATGGTGTTACAATTAGGAGAAGGAGTAATTGAGCCAAGTTTAGGAGTGGATAAAATGGATATGCTATGAGTATCGCAAAGATCAGAAAACCCACTTGATCCATTGGTACGAAAGGAGCTCCTGGCTTTAAATTCAACCTTCTCTTTATGAATGAGCCTAATAAATCTCCAATATGTGTTCCAATAGATAGTAAGAATCCAAGCATTAGTGCATCGCTCAAAGTTAAAGCTAATAATCTCGCATCAATCTGTGTGATAAAGTAAACAATTATTCCTGTTAGCGTTCCGAAGAGTATACCAGATAAAAGTCCTCTTATCGTTTTATGATCCCCAAAAATTCTCCTACCATCAATGAAATTCTTCCCGAAATCTAATGGAGTGCCTCCTCCGAATATTACGGGGGATGCGTTTGCTATGTAAGCAGGTAGGATATAAATAAAAGCATTTAGTACATCCCAAACTGTTAGGGTGAACTCTAATGCCATTGGAGATACCATCTTTACATCTATGTCAAAAGTACTCGGAAAAAATGTGTAAAGTTCTTGAAAAAGTTCTTGAGATGATAACTCCAAAGGAGGATATAAAAGCTCATCTATACGCCTTAGTAAGAAAGTTTATCAAAGAAGTAGAAGATATCGTGAGAAAGTACGATATTCCAGCATCTGTAGAGCTTCACGGCTCTTTTGCTAGGGATACCTGGCTTGCTGATAAGAGAGATGCTGATGTCTTTATTTTATTCAACCAGATTTTGTCAAAGGATGAAATTTTAGAGGTTTTAGAAATTTTCGAGAGAGAGCTTAAATATAAGACTGAAAGAGCTTATGCTCAACATCCGTATCTGAGAGTTGAAATTTCTGATGACTTTACCGTTGATCTAGTTCCGGGTTTTCGAGTTGGGAAGATACTATCTGCTGTCGATCGCACTCCTTTACATTCAGAGTATCTTAAGAAGAGATTAACTGATGAACTTAAAGGAGAAATTAGATTGTTAAAAGCTTTTCTGAAAGGAATTAATGCTTATGGTGCTGAGATTAGGATTGAGGGCTTGTCAGGGTATGCTTGTGAACTTCTAACGCTTTACTATGGTTCATTTATTAGAGTATTGGAAGCTCTTGCTGAAAATAGAAGAATATTTATCGATTTTTCCAGTAGCTGGGATAAAAAATCAGCTTTTAAGAAATTTAATAGTCCTATAGTTTTAATAGATCCCGTTGATCCAAATAGGAACGCTACAGCAGCTCTTTCTTGGGGAACCTTCAATAGAATTTCTTTAGCTGCCATTTACTTTCTTAGCGAACCCACGATTAACTTCTTTAAACCAAAAATAACGGAATATCATAAGCGATTAGCTCGTTTTTATCTTTCAGCTTTTCCTAATATTGTGATTAAGTTGAGGAAAAAGGTCTCAATTCCCGAAGATATTTACTGGGGCCAAGCAAAAAGAATCCATCGAGATATTGTTAATTTTATTAGGAATCAGAAATATTTTGTAGCAACCTCTACAATAATTGAATCATATGATAACATTTACATTATATTGTTCGTGTTAAATAAAGATAAGAAGTTTGATTTCAAGATTGGTCCCCCATTGTCAGCTAAAGAAAATGTTAAAAGTTTTATAAAGCGTTGGGCAAATGAGGGTTTAGGCCCAATAATTAGCGAATCAAAAAGACTTTCTTATATTATTCCAATCAGTAAAAAAATCGAAGAATTACTTAATAATTTTCTTAAAAACGTTAAGAAAGATCCTTCTTTTGAGTCTCTTAAAATTATAAGTGCTGAAGGTATAGAACTAGATAATACAGCAGTAAGGGATTTCCTGCTTTTTACTAATCCTTTAAGTATTTGGTTCTCAAAATGACAATATCTGTTAAATGTCTAGAAAACAAAATTTTTGCTCCTTCTTCCAATTTCAGATAGTTCTCTTTCCTCTCCTCTTTGAATGATAAAACATATCTAGCATCAAAAAATAGCTCTTCGCTTAGTTTAAATAGTTCATCATACCCAAGTCTAGTGATTACTATATCAAAGAAAGCATCTAACTTAACAATAGGCGGCTGTTCAGTTATGAATGCAAGAAGGATTCTAGTTGGATTATGAAAAATTACAGGTATAAGCGATTCTTCATTCGCAATTAGCTGTATTTCAAATACTTCACCTAGATACCATGTACTATCAACGGGAATTACATATCTCTCCTCCAAACGCCAAATTTCTGGCACTAAAACTGGCACAAATACTTTCTGACTTTTGAGTTTTTGAATTACATCAGCCTTTTTTGTATAAATTAATACTGTGTTAGTAATAAACTCATCTTCCTCCGCAGATATATCGATTTTAATTGATGGATCCCCATTACCATGGCATATAATTAACCCATCCCCTTTTCTCTGTATGGTTAAGATCCTCATGGATCCTCCCTCAGAATCTCTTGAATACGCCTAGCTCTCTTGATAATCATTCTCCAATGGCTGCCTGGCCAGTAGACTTTACCGCAATTTGGACATTTCCAAAACACATTAAAATTTTCATAAACTCTAGGCGGCACGTCTTTTTTAACACCACTTTTAGAAACTCTTACTAGCGGTGTATTGCAAATGGCACATCTAAGTGGTAATTTCTTATCGAAGAAAGGTAATTCTCTAATCTTTGATTTCTTAGCTATTTTCACAATTTGTTTCTCTAGATTATCATCCTCTATTAAAATTGCTTGAGCACCATGGTGAATTGCAAGTTTATATAACTCTCTATCACGCGTTATTAGAATTCTATTTTCAACTATTGCGATATTTAATATTGTTCTATCAGTAAGATTTGGATTATTTTGCCTCTCTTCCTTAGCATATTTTGCATCAAATTTGAATATTCTTAACCATCTAGCCAGCTTTCCAAGCATTTCATCAACTATAAATGTAGGATAGCTTCTCCCACTCATTAACTCACTAACTCTAATTCATCTATAAGCACTTTAACTAATTTAGATAATCCTATTTTACTTTTTGCTGAAACTTCAACTATTGGTGGCACAAAACCAAGTCTCCTTCTACTTTCTTCCTCTATAACGTTCTTTATCATTTCAATTTCAAGCGTATCCTTTAACAAATCTATTTTATTGAGAGCTATTATCCTTTTCGTGTCTTTTATTCCCTCTCTTTCCAAAATATCTAGTGATGTGATAAATTTTATTCTAAACCATTCCGGAGAATCTGAAGCATCAATAACATGTATTAAAGCATCTGAGTACCTGATATCATCAATGTTTAATTCAAATGATGAAATAATTCTAGGATCCAAATCTACTACGAATCCAATAGTATCCACTAGGAGTATTTTTGAAGCTCCAAGGATTCTAGAATATTTACTTGAAAGTGTAGTGAAGGGCATATCACTTACGGGTTTGTTCTCTCCTGTAAGAGCGTTGAATAGCGATGTTTTCCCAGCGTTATAATAACCAATGATACTAACTATCTTAAAACCCTCTTTTTTACGAGATTCAATTATCCTAAGCTTCTCAGTACGTCTTCTCTCGATTTCTTCCTTAAGGTTTTTCATTCTTCTTCTCAATGAGGAGAGAATGACCTTCCACTTATATTCGCCTCCCGCTCCTATAAATACTCTATCTCCTCTGAATCTAGCATTCACCATAAGCCTAACATATGGTATTTCTCTCTGTATTCTTGCTAATTCGATTTGAAGCTTAGATACTGTGTCTGTTGCATTATTTGCAAAAATTTCTAAGGTTATATCGTATCGATCTAACACTGTTCTTCTCAAAGCTAGTTCTAGATTGGCTTTTTGAATGCTTTTCAGCACATTATAAACAATAACATATTCTATGTCATTTTCTTCAACTATTTTCTTCATCTCTTCAATTTTTCCTCTTCCAAATAATGTTGCGGATTTGGGTTTATCTTTTACCTGAATCACTTCTTGAATTATTACATAGCCAGCCGCTTGAACTAATTTTTTGAACTCTTCAAACTTAAAGCGCCAATAAGGTTCTTTAAGTCTACGGAGCATTGCTACTAGCGCTTTTCGCATTTACTTCACCTCATAGAGTGATTTGAAACTTTAAGCCCATAATTTTATGTAAGATAATCTATTGCTGATGTTCTTAATTTCATAAGGAGGTATTAATATGGATGTTGCAATAATCCTAGGAACAGCGGGTAGTGGCAAATCTACTTTGGTAGGCGCGTTTTCAACATATTTAGAAGAGAAAGACGAATCATATGCTATTTTAAATTTAGATCCAGGGGTTAAAGAAGAAACATTGCCTTATGAGCCAGATATAAATGTTCGGGATCATATACGTGTTGAGGAGATAATGGAAGAGCTAAACCTGGGGCCGAATGGTGCATTAATAGCTTCAATGGATTTAATTATCCAATACATTGAGGATCTAAAGGACGAAATCATCAGGCTTTCCCCCGATGTGTTATTGATTGATACGCCTGGACAGATGGAAGTATTTACTTATAGAAGAACAGGTCCTCTTTTACTTAAAACGATTTTTGAAGGTATACCTGATGTGAGACAGGCAATTATTTTTCTATTTGATCCATTTCTTTGCGAACCACCAACATCCCTGTTGAGTTTAATACTTTTATCAGAGAGCGTATATTGGAGATTTAGATTGCCGATAGTACATGCTTTAACTAAGATAGATGCTTTTCCTGAGGAGAAAATAGAAGAAATATTAAAGCTTGCTAAAAATCCGAGTCTAATTTTCAGTTATGAACAGCCTGTAGAAAGGGTTGAATCGTTACTAACACCTGTAATTCTCGAGCGTGAAGAAGTACTAACTCGAGAGCTTATACCTATTAGCTCTTTAACTGGAGAGGGCATTTTTGACCTATATTCAAACCTGTTACACGCTTGGTCCAAATCTGGTTAATCAACCAATTTTAATGTATTTTCAATCGTAACTATCACTCTTGCAGTTACGTAAAGTGTTGAGAGAGAATGATCGCTTATCTTAATAAGTTCATCTATTAAGCCTAATACTTCATTTGAGAAAAATCCTTTAGGAAAAGCTCCGATGATTAAAGCTATCTTTTTGTGTCGTTCTAAAATAGATCTAAGAAATCTCATGTTTTTCTTTCCTCTTCGAGAAAATCCAATTACCATTTCTGGAGAGATTTCATTTAACGTCTCTTTTAGACTCTTATTAATAAGTTTTAATAGGGGATTGTCTGATTCTGGAGGAACCTGACCACTCTCGAAGAGCTGTTCCATTAATCCTAAAAATCTAAGGTAATGCCTAGGAGGTCTCCAGCTATTATTTACATAGATAACCTTATCATCTATAGTATGTATTATCACTCTTAGAATTCTAGACTTGTTTAAAATAGAATCTTGTGTAAGCAATAAAGCTGAATGTAAAATATCTGGTCTACCTCTTTTCTCATAATTTTTCAGCCTATGTAATATCCTATAATGCCAAAATGAGTTCAAAATGATAGACTCTTTTCTTACTTTTCTTTTTCTTCCCAAAAATTTAGCTAAATGTTTAGGAATTATTTCAAGAGAAGAGTCAGCAAAAATTAATATTATTTCTCTCTCGCTAGATATTCTTTCTCTCCTCAAACATTTGTGAAATAAGCATTAGGCGGCTCTCTTGTAACAATTTCATGACGTAAATTCTTATGCATTAATGCAATTACTTGTTTCTTATCTAAATCTTTATGACCAAGTAACCAGCCAAGTTTTACATACGCTACCTCGGGTAATAATCCATCCGCTGGAATAACACCAATTCTTTGTAGTACTCTGCCTCTTTCGTATACGTTCATTTTTACAGGTCCCCAGATACACTGGGTTGTCATAAAAATTAGCATGCCCTCTTCAATTGCTCTTTTTAAGGCTTCAAGAATGCTCTTAGGAGCATGTCCTAAACCAGTTCCCGCAAGAATAAGACCTCTATATCTCCTATCTATGAGCACATGGATTAAATCTGGTTCCATATTAGGGTAGGTATATAGTAAAGCTACTTTCTCCTCAAAAACGGCGTCAGCATATATATCATCTTTCTGCTTCCTTCTCTTATCGAAATCGCTCCTTAAGTATTTTATTTTCAAGTTTTCTGGCGTAATTAGGGCTAGAGGGATGTCGCCGATAGTTCTAAACGCATCCCTCCTACTGCTATGCATCTTTCTAACTCTGACACCTCTATGGATCAATATTTTCGTATCATCAGAATTAGCATGCATACTTACAACAACTTCTGCAGCTTCTCCTCTTGCTGCAAAAAGAACAGATGCTATAACATTCGTTGCAGCATCAGATGCTGGTCTATCACTACTCCTTTGAGCACCAGTCAAAACAACAGGAACAGGTAAGTTTTGAAGCATGAATGCTAATGCTGAAGCGGTGTACTGCATTGTATCTGTACCGTGAGTTATAACTACACCTTCTGCACCATTTCTTATATCTCTCTCTACCTCTCTAGCCAGACGAATCCAATGAGCAGGTGTCATATCTTCACTAAATATGTTAAATATGAGTCTTGGCTCAATATTAGCGATTTCAAACATCTCAGGGATTGCATTTACAAGCTCATAAGGCGTGAATGCCGGTTTAACAGCACCAGTTTCGTACTCTACTCTTGACGCTATTGTTCCTCCCGCTCCTATTAGAGAGACCTTAGGCAATCCTTTTTTTGGCTTAACCTCTTTTTCAGGTATTTTATATTCTACACTTCTCCTCCCTAAAATTCTCAGCTTACTAATATTTTCTAAGCTTAATCCAATGTTGTATCCATTGGGCAACTTAACAAATATGATATCCTCTCTCCCTATCTTAAATGGCGGAAGTACAAGGCCTCTTATAAGAAGCCCATCCTTAGTTCTTATTTCAACCTCTGACCATGGATTTATTTTTGCCTCTTTAAGCATGAGTTCCATTTTTTCTTCATATCCTTCATCACTCAAAGAAATCTCCCTCTAAACTCATCAAAAAATCCACTTAAATATTGACATCCATAAGTGTAAAATCTTCGGAAATAGAACGTTAAATATTTTTCCGTCAGAGGTAAGATGATGCTTATAGCTCTGAACAACAAGAGAAATAGATGGTCGGGGCGGCGGGACTCGAACCCGCGACCTACCGGTTTCTGTATGCGCGACCGCTGATTTTTCCCCTAGCCTCATCGTCTTTTAGGCTAGGGGTCTACAGCCGGCCGCGCTAACCAAAACTGCGCTACGCCCCGAATAGACTCCCTAAAAGATATAATTATGGAGTCTTCTCATAATAATTTTAAGTTTTTTCCTCTAGCTTAATTAAAATCTTTGTTAAATAATGCATAAAAACGAAGAAAGTAATGTTAGCTAAATAGTAGAATCAGCTAAATTAGATATAACAATCTTACCTAATTAAGGTTCTTTTACATTAATGTCATTCTTTTTTAGCACTATGTTTTCTAAACTATCTCATTTTTTGCTCTTTTAAATTTCATTTTGCTAGAGGGTATCTTAGATATTCGTCTATTTTTGAGAGGGAAAAATCATGGCTAATCTCAGAGGATTATTATCAAAATTTTACAGAAGGATGATAAATAATAAGGCTTCTCCTTTGGTAGAAGAAGGTCTTCTTATCGGTCTTTCTATTATAATTTTCATAATCTTGGTCTCAATGATTAACGAAATACTTGATTGGATTTATTCAGCTACATCTTCTCTCTGATAAAAAAATGTATGTAAAAATTCAGTTGATGATGCTTATGAAAATTGTTTGTAATATTTTTCACAAATTAAATCAGGATTCAGAAGATGTCGATCCACGAAAAATATTAGAGGCAGTAAAAGAACTGCCTAAGGAAATACTAAAAATACTAAAAGAATGGCTAAGTGTCTTAATCCTAATCCTATATTTCGTTGGGGCTTTACTAGTCGTCTTTGGTATAATTGAATGGGCAACATCTTATAACGAATCTGAAGGCAAACGCTATGTTGTTAGAGGATTCATAATAATACTACTTGCTTTGTTGATATCGGTGTAGACGATTGGAAATGATGGCATACGTTGTAATAACAATTTTAATTTTTTACATATTACTAAACCAGCTTCAGAAGCTTTATAAGGCTAAAATTAAAAACTTGAGAGAAAGCATTTTCAATGATGTGATTCTTTTTTACTTAGCAACATTAAAACAGATTACTCAAAATTTAAAGAGCTCCTTAGAAATTTTAATTTCCTTAACTAATGAGAAATTTTCGTTAGAAAAATTACTTAGTTTGATCAAAAGATGCGAAGATATCGAAAATTACAATGCTTTAATTCAGATGTTCAACGAGAAATATGTAGGATTGCTCGATTCAACATTTAGGAAGTCAGAAGATTTGTTCAGTATCATCCTATTTTTAGCATTTTTAGCACCATCAGCTATCATCGGAATCCTTATGCTTTCTCCCTCGTATTTTCTATTAGCTTTAGTTTTGTTAATAAGTAGTGTTGTAATCTCCTTTCTTGTTACGAAATCTTTTATAAATTCTATAAAATGGGGTGATTAAAATACATATTTTTAAAAAGTTTTTTAGAAGGATTAACTATGATTTAACAGAGGAAATTAGTAAGCTCAATAGTAAGCTTTCCAGATTAAAAGAAGAAATTTTTTACGATAACAGCACTATTATTACAGGATTAGCTAAATTAAATTTTCTTGAGAAAAATCCTATCTTCTATTTAAATGAAAGAGAAATTTTAAGAGACTCTTTAGCGAAGGTATATACTGTAACACAGATAATCTTTTTAATGTCCATCTACCTAGCGGAAAAGATGGGTAGAAAACGCTCTTTCAATATCATCAGAATGCTCGAACATATGCTTTACAATGAAGAAAAATATTATAGACAAGCAGTTAATGTTCTTAAAATACTAAAAATGCGTTTTCTATTACTCGCTGTAATATCCTTACTCTCATTCATTGTTTATTACCGCATTATAGCGCTACTTAATAGTATACCTCATGAATTTTTCTTTATTTTCGCATTAAACATAGGGCTAATTATTTTGTACGCTATGTATTGGCTTAAGATTATGAATAGAATTCTTCTGTTACCAATTTCACTCACTACCATGGTTGAAGATGAGAAGAAATAATGTTTAGAGCCCCCGGCGGGATTCGAACCCGCGACCTCCTCATTACCAGTGAGGCGCGCTAACCACTGCGCTACGGGGGCTCTATATTTTAATGGGGAGGGGGGCGGGATTCGAACCCGCGACCTCGGGATCCACAGTCCCGCGCTCTACCAGCTGAGCTACCCCCTCCATTTTTAGTGCGGGGGGCGGGATTCGAACCCGCGA
>Ga0180301_10003653_pt1 | contig 11991 bp, 10 predicted proteins | sample GuaBasSediGuay16_FD_121797 | JGI IMG/M metagenome (GOLD analysis project Ga0180301, IMG submission 121797) | Subseafloor sediment microbial communities from Guaymas Basin, Gulf of California, Mexico - Guay16, Core 4569-2, 12-15 cm | ecosystem: Environmental > Aquatic > Marine > Hydrothermal...
ACCAACAGAATATCGAATCGGGCATAGTTTTTACATATATGCAAATTTAACCTTAGAAAATGGCACGGCTTTATTTGATCAGAAAGTAGATTTTAACATTTCATTATGGAATCAAGGACAACTCAAAAGTTATTTTGTAGAAAGCCGATTCACGAATCAAGAAGGGATAGCTACCTATTATTATCCTCAGATTCAAGAGGGAATAGATCAGATTCAAATTAACGTAACTTATGACGGGACGGCTCAAATAGATCCCGCTTCTGGATTTCAAATCATTCCTATTTTACCAAAGTATGGTGTTACCTTATTACTAAACACTACTGCAGTAGGTGAATACCGCGTAGGACAAGATATGTATTTTCTAGCGACTTTATTACTTGAAAACGGAACCCATTTAAATAATTATAAGATCGCCTTTAACATCACGTTCTATGAGAATTCTGAACCGAGAGGGCAGATTTTAGAAACACGACTCACTAATAGTTCGGGAATTGCAACCTTTTATTTAGCTGAAATTCCACAAGCAATCAATCAACTTATGTTTGAAGCAATTTTTGTTGAGACAGAAACAATTCAAGGTGCTTCCAAGAGTACGAATATCCAAATTGGGCCAAAGTATCAACCTGTAATTACTATTTTATCATCACTTCCCGGGAGCGTAATGGTAGGTGATAGCTTAGAAATTGAAGCCTTGCTGAAGAACAATGATACTCAAGAGGGAATGTCTAATGAAACCTTAGAATTTATTTTAATCTTTAATAATAATGAAAAAATTATCAGGAAAGCCACTACGGATAGCGAAGGACATGCGCTGGTACAAATCGAAATTTCCTCGGATTATGCAAGTGCCGATTCTTTTACGATTATAGTACGATATGAAGAAACAAAAACTTCCAATTCAGCGATCTTAGATACTCAAGTCGCTATTGAGATAATGACATGGAGTAAAATAATTTTGGGGATTTTACCATATATCGGAATTGCTATTGCTGCAGTCGTGGGTTCCTATTTGTCGTATCGGCAATTTGTAGCCTTACCACGTAGAAGACGCCGCTTAGCACGGATGGAGAAATTAGCTTCTAAATTTACAGATATTGTCAATTTACAGCATCTTCTTGTGATACATGCAAAAACAGGCAGTTGTTTGTTCCAATATTCATTTGGAGAAACCACCCTTGATGCAGATTTAATTAGTGGGTTCCTTACGGCAATTTCTGCCTTCCAAACCGAAATAACAACCGCGCCTCCTAGTAGTGAGAAGATTCCATTTGCCGATAAGAAATTATCAGAAGAACCAGAAGAAGTAAAAGAACAAGGTTTTGAATTGAGCTATGCTAATTTCAAGATTTTATTAAAAGATGGAGAAAAAATCCGAACCGCACTAATTTTAGCAGCACAACCCACAGAAAGTATTCGAGAATCATTAGATGAATTTGTTAAACAATTTGAGATAAAATATGAAGATGAGCTGAAAGATTGGAGAGGGGCAATCTCACCTTTTCATACAGCAGATGCAATTATCGAGTTAGCTTTTGAAACTTCTTTACTCTGGCCGCACATTGTTGAAAAGGAAGTTCGTGAAAAAGTGAAACTCAATAGTCTTGAAGATAGTCTTGTTACGTTAGCACTAACCATTCAGCAAGAAAAGCAATACTTCTTCCTTCCAACTCTTGTTGGTATGGCTGAAAATGTTCGCAGAGAATCTCGTGTAGAAATTCTGGGTACAATCGATGATTTACGGCAAAAAGGTCTCTTTCGAGCTATTCCCATAGAGGTATTAAGCGATTTAATCCAGCAAAGTAGAAATAATCAGAATACTGAATCGGAAAATTAAGAAATTTATTTCCTTCTCTCTTTTTTTAAGATTAAAATTAAATTTTCTTTTTCTCGTTATCTTTTTATTTTGGTTCAGAGATAAGAATTCCGCGGAAGATCATGTTCGAACGTGTCTTATTAGTAAAGCCAAAAGGAGCTGCTGGCTTAGGAATTATAGTAGGAGCGCTAATTCCGCTTGGAATGGAATATATAGCTGGTGCTATAGAAGATATCGCGGAAGTACGCTGTATTGATCATGATATAGATCATTTTTCTTACTCATATTTTAGGGCATTTTTAAAGAAATTTAAGCCCGATGTTGTTGGATTCTCAATGAGTGCGACAGAACATCGGGATGGATTAATACTTGCTAAAATTGCGAAACAATGTGGTGTCAAAGCCACCATTATGGGAGGATTTCATCCAACTGCCGTTCCGGATATTCTCTTATCATACCCTCAGGTAGATTTGGTCGTACGAGGGGAAGGGGAATTCACTATGCGTGAACTTATTCAAGAGGGGACAATTACACCTGAAGGTATTTTAGGCGTTTCTTATAAAGATGGAAAGAAAATAATTCATAATCCAGAACGTCCTCTTGTGGAAAATTTAGATATACTACCTTTTCCTGCAAGACATCTACGTTGGAAACCTCATCTTTATAGATTTTCTTATGCGCCTGAGAAGAGAGCGGACCAAATCTCCTTTTCACGAGGTTGTTATGGGACTTGTACATTCTGTTGCGAACCTCGAATGAGTAAGTCGCATATTCGATTTCGATCTCCTGAAAATATCATTTCAGAATTGGAAGAAATTGTGAGATTTCATAGATTTCGCCCATTACATATGCTCGTGGCAGATCCTGATATCATGGGGAATCCCAAACATCTAGACAAAATTTTGGATGCTCTTTTAGAATTTCAGGAATCGCTTCGTTTTAAGATTAGTTTCAACGCAATGGTTACCTGTCGGCGCGTTGCGAAATATCCTGAGATCATGGCAAAAATGTGCCAAGCGGGTATTAATAAATTCTGTATGGGCATCGAAAGTCCACGCTCGGATGATTTAAAAAGGACTAAGAAAGCAACTCTTACGACCGAATTACAACGAAAAGCAATTCAAATAATACGGGAAAATAAAGGGGTAGCGGGAGGAACTTATGTTATAGGATTACCATGGCATACAAGAGAAGAAATTAAACAGTTTCCAGATTACGGAAAAGCAATAGGGCAGATGTATGCCGCTTTTGGTATCGCAACTCCTTTTCCAGATACTGATTTTTATGATGAATTGAATGAAAAAGGGCTAATATACGAAAAAGATTGGAATAAATTTGATGAAATGCACGGAGTTTATTATATTGAGGGAATAAAGAAAGGAGAGATGGAATGTCTCAATGCATATTGTTTAGGGCGATTTTACACACCTGATACAATTTTTGACCAATTGTTCGTAGAATCACAACGTATAGGAAAGAAAATTCATCTTATGGATTTTATTAGCTCTCGAATAAATGGACTTTTTTATATGACTCATGGTGGGCTAGGGTTAAGAAAGCACGAATTTAATCGAGATGGTTACTTCTTTTTCAAAGGATTTGGAGAAGCCCCAAATGTCCGAAAAAGGACTCAAGAGATGCAAATTCATTCGTTTATTGAAATGAACCGTTTTCTACATCTTCTTGGATCGCAAACAATCCAACTTTCGATCATTCTAAACCATCGACCATTAATGAGTGCTCTCATTAAAACAAACCAGCATGCTTTAGAATGGATTGATACAATGAGAGGAAGTATCAACAACGCAACAATAAACATAAATATCCCTTATGAAATATTTAACGCTAATTCCTTGAGTTCTACCTTTGTTCTCACTATTAAAATTCTATTAAAACCTTTTATTATAAAGAATGTTAAAGAAATCTTTAACCGACTTCGTCTATATTTCGCAATCTTCGTGGAAGTCATATGGCGTATTATAGGACGGTTGTTTAAGTGAGTAATTTAGTGAGCAATTTTAATAAAATAGCTGTTGTTCGACGTGATGGATATGTTCCGCGGACTCTTCCAGTTCTACCTCGTGCTTGCGTTCCAACGCCAACCTACCAGTAATCACGCGAAAATTGACTCCACCCTCACCCCCGCACTCCTCAATTACGAATTAATCGCAAGGATATTGGATGGGCATGCATTGACGGCGCATCCCCTCTCAAGCAGCGATGATCTCAAGTACCTCTTCCTGCCGTTTACACTTTTTGAATTTCTATTAAATAATCCGCGGTTGTTATTACGTTAAGAGAAGGTTCTATAGAATTTAACACTTTAAAATGTGCATCATCTGTTACTAAATTCGCTTTCTTTTCAACTGCAATTGCACCATTTAAAATATCAATAATAGGTATAGGGGTTCCTTGGTTCCTAAGTTTAAGTGCATAATCTAGGCTGTTTGTAAAGGAGAGAGGACTTGGAAAAAAGATGGTTAAATCCTTATACTGTGCAGCAATGGGATATTCGATTAAGCTCAATATAGTTGTATAAGTATAATTTTTTTTGAAGATATCAGTTTTATTTAATTTACTACATTTTATTAATGCGCTCGTATCTAATAACCAGATCATTCTTCCAAACCCCGAGCTAGCTCGGTTAAGCGTTTAAGTCTTTGCGCTTCCATTTCCTTAGTCTTTTTAAAAAATTCAATCTCCTTTTCTACGTCTAAACTATCGATCTGATCAAGGGTTTCTTTATCTAATTGCTTTCTCAAATCACCTACGGTGATTTGCTCTTTATGATCAATTTTTTTTAAGTATTCGACTATAGCTTGTCTCAAGATTTCACTCCATTTAATCTCTGGATGCTCTTTCATTTTTTTATGTAATTCTTTATCTACACTAAATGTAATATTTGTCATAAGGTAATTAAGTAGATTAAGGCGTTTAAGGGTTTCGATAATTTATAGTAATTTCTTTGGAAAAGAATACCTTTTAGGATATTTTTTCCTTTCCGTTGATTGATTTTCTTTAAAAACGATGAGGCCCCCCCGGGGCTTTCTGCCACCCTAGAGGTGCTCGAAACTGTAGTATTTCTTTACTTTGATTTTAAAAAGGCTAGAACGAGACCTGAATCTGTGGTATGAAAGTCTTAATAGCATTCCAAATCGCTCAAGGACTCTTTAATATTTGTGATTACTGTGAAATTCGATCCCCCATTTGTGATTTACTCCTCCAACTAAAGGAGATTGCATTCAAAATCCAGAAAGAATTCCCAGAAATTAAATTTTATTCTCAGGTTCTTCAATGGCAAGAGGACCTCTCGAAATTTGATGAAAACGAATCCATCCCTGAATTACTCGCAAATAACTTAGAATATGATGCCATTGAATGGTTGAAAGAAATTGAGAGTATCGCTACAAATAACGCAAAGATTTATCTTGATTTATTCGATACACCCGATCCAATTCGTGAAGAAAAGATAATACGAGGGCTTAAAGGTATTAGAAAAGAGATCGAGCGGAAAGAAGCAAATTATTCGATAAGAGTTGCACATTATCTTCTAATAATCTATAAGTTATCAGGACTTTGCCTATTTAGCTATAAATTTAGCCCAGGCGAGTTCGATCCAGACTTGTTGAGCGGTTTCCTCCAGGCAATTGAGAGTTTTGGAGGCGAATTAGGCTATTCAGAAGATTCAGGAGTAAATCGACTTTCATATAAAGATTTTGAAATTACAATCGAGGAAGGAGAATACATTCGAGTCGCATTAGTAGGTATAGGAAAAATTACTAAGTATCTTCAAGATCAATTGAAAGATTTTATAACGCTTTTTAGTGCACAATACCAGGAAGAACTTAAAAACTTCAGGGGACGAGTCGAAGTCTTCCGAGATACAGAAGAGCTCATTAAAAATATTTTTGGTATTCCGCAGTCCCGTATTAAGGGCGGGGAACAATAACCAATTTTTTTCTATTGTACTTTTTTAAAATGAGAAAAATCATTTCATTTGCTCAATATTTTGGTATAAAGAAGTTTTTTCACGTAGTGGGGGGAGAGTCAAAAAGAAGCTTGTTGCCCCACTACCATGTGGATTCAAGTAGATTCAAGGACGTTTGACTCTCAATCTTTTTATCCCATTGCGGATATAAAAGTCAAGAGGGGGCAATTTTCGGTGATAACATCATTATTTGAGTTTTTAAGATACAAATTTTTATTCGAGAACCTAACAATCGAAAGGCTTAAAGGAATAAACCACACATAAATCTGATAAAAGCTTGATAGAAAAAAATCGAGGTGATTAAAAAATGGGATTTTTAGATAGATTGGCGAATAAGATAAGACGACGAACCACAGAACAAGTAAAAAGTAAGGTTCAAAGCAAAATTAATAGCGCTATTAGCAAACAAAAGTCTAATATCAGAAATAAAGTAAAAAGTAAAATCAATATAAACGTAGATCCTACCAATCTTGATAAAGATGCTTTAATCCAGTCAGTAATAAACGATGTTATGCGAGATATCGAGAGAGAATTACCAAATGACCCTGCTTTACGTTCCGGTGATGTAAGGGCAAAAATAGAAGCTGAAGTTGAACGCGAAGTCGATAGACAATTAAACAAATTGTGATATTAAAAAGATATCAAATTTATTTTAATTAAAATTCAATAATCATCGTTCTGATAATAAATTCAATGATTTGTCACTTAGAGGGAATAATTAATTTGGAAATTTTAAATTCTTTAAATTTTTTAAATTCTTTAACGCGGTGAGAATAGCTGCTGGGACTAAAAAATGATGCTCAGGGCCATAGACTTTGAATTTTGGACTATTAATTATTTCTCAATCTTGAGACAATAAATTGAATAAAATAAATTCATATAAAGATTTAGGCGAAAAATACGCGTTATGTATCCTAAATTCAATTAAATATTTAGATTCAATTTTTTCGGATTCAATTCATTTGTAGGCATAGATGATTTGAGCATGTCTAATACGCATCTAGAAGAAAATGATCTTGGGAAAAATTTAAAATTCGTTTTTAAAAGTTTTTACTGAATTAAATGGTGAATCGAATTTGGAATTATATTTGATAATTATCTTGATTGCCGTTGGAATGCTGCTTGGTGTTGCTTCTGGTTTCACAGGCATTTCTGCAGTCAATTTAGTTGTTCCAATTCTTAACGTTATTTTCTTAATAAATATTTTAACATCTCTCGGAACGAGTTTATTAATTGATGTTATTTCCGCAGGGACCGTTGCATACTTTTATTCACGCCATCAGAATGTAGATTTTAAAATGGGCGTTTTGATGGGGTTAATTTCATTTTCATTTGCGATCCTGGGTGCATTTATCGCGTTTACCATTGCAAGTTCATCAGAACAGACGTTAGAAAATTCCTTCGGATTCTTCCAAATAATTATTGGGGCAGTATTTATTTATAGGGGAATAAGACAAAAGGAAGAACCTGAAACAGGAGAATTGCAAAAACCTAAATTAGCAGAATATTTTGAGAAGGTACCTGAGAAATATAAGAAATTGATAATTATAATCGCCTCAATAATTCTTGGTTTAATTGGAGGCTTATTTGGGGCAGGCGGAGGCTTTGCCATTACTTTCATCTTAGTGTTCATCTTCTCATTTGAAAGTCATTTAGCGGTTGGTACCGCTTGTATGGTAATGTTATTTACGGCATCAGGTGCTACTATTTTCTATTCGATACATGGATCAATTGATTACATTTTAGGCATTTATTTCGGGATTTGTTGTATTGTTGGTGCCGTATTGGGAACAAAATTAGCACATAAGCTCTCCGAAAAACATCTGACCATTGCATTAGGTGTAATTATCCTCCTTTTTGGAATTATTATGCGGTTTTACTAGTATAACAAGAATTATTATCCCTTAGATTAAAAAGGGAATATTGAGCTACCATAATTGGTAATAGTACTTTTTAATTGATTACTGGGAGTAATTAAATGTCATCTTTTGAAATATTAGACCGATTTAATGAATATTCAACTGAGCTAATAAATGAAGACCCGAAAGTAAGGATAAAAGGGATTAGAAATATGGCGAACTTGTACTGGGATGCACCTGAGCTAAAATTGAGTATAGTAACGAAGCTTGAGCAGTTATCTGGGGATGAAAATGAAGAGGTAGCCTCTTTTGCCAAACGATATTTGAATCGAATCAAATCGGGTAGGCATTATAGAGAATATTATCCCTATTCTAGGAGAGAATCAAGTTTAGATTCAACAAGAGGAACACCCACACGGCAGGAGCAGAAAATAGGAGCCATTATAGGAAATATTGTATGTTGTATAATTATAATTATAGTTTATATTGTAGTTTTTAATTTATTCTGAATTTTTTGAAAGATTATTAGCCTAGAAAACTAACTAACAAATAAGTTACAATAAAGAATAACGTGAGAGAGAATAAGATATACTTCACCCGATTATGAGTGTGAAGGGTATGGTTCGTTTTTGTACCAAAGCTGAGGGCACCTTTCGGACAAATATCAACGCAAAGACCACACCCTATACAGCTTTGTTTTGGCACTTCTTCTAAATCTTCCTGAAGAACTTTGGTCATAATGAACATCGTGCAGACTTCTTCGCATTTTCCGCAATTTACACATTTCTCTTTATCGCGATATAATCCATAAATAGATTTTCGTCCCACCAGTCCGAGGAGTGCACCAGCAGGACAAAGATAGGCACACCAGTAGCGTCCTCCCGTATAGAGCGCAAGAATAACCACAAGTAAGAGGAATGAACCGAACCAAATAATCGAATTAGGCATATTATTAAGGACAAATCCGACAGGATTGGAAAAATCAGTATAGACCACAAAAAAAGGACAATAATCGCAGAAAAGTCCTAATCCAGTAAAAGTGCTTATACCTGCGATGCCAATGGCTAAAGTGCCAATTAATGTAACAATAAGAAGGGCATAAGCGATATCCCGCCACTTTTCTGAGAACCGATGGGTTATTTTTCGTTTAGGCCAAGTGAACGGGCGAACTGCTAAACTTAAAGGGCAGACATATTGGCAATAGGCACGCGAATATAAAATGGCAGACAATATCCAGGAAATCAGCCAAAATAACTCTAGAAATAGAAAGGTGGTTAGTAAAGTGGTAAAGAAATTCTATTTTCCGAGCAACCAATCTTGAAACAATCCAAATGGGCAAAGACCAGTTCCTGCATATTCTTTTAATAAAAATGGGAATATGAATCCGCCCCAAATGCCAAATGCCAATGTAAAATATAGTAAAAATTCGCTAATATATCTTATTTTTTTAACTTTTGGAGGTCCATCGCCTGTGGCATCCATGTAACCTTAAAAAAAAATTTTCTTATTTAAATGTTATCTAAAATTAAAGGAGGTTAATAAGTTGAACTAAGTGAAAAAGGCTGACAATTACTAATATGAATCCAGAAATACGGCGAATTCGTTCAATTTCTTCGTGACGGCGGACGTAATCAGCGCCTCCTCCGATAGAAACTCCCGCAATGAATATATAAATATTAGTTCCAACCCAGAAAATAAGGAAGAAAAGAAAGCTTAGTAATAAGCTTTCGGCACCTAAAATGATTGCTTGTGCAAAGATGTAAAATAAAGGACCACAAGGGAATAAACCAACTAAGATTCCGAGAACTATACTAGAATGTTTTGTTTGAGTGAAAGCACAAACTTTTTTTGTGAGAGAGGGAAAATAATCTTCACCAATTGAAAGAGCCAAGCCATAAATTAAGAGAAAGGTTACCATAATGACCGAAAAAATTAGAAAAAGGAGCGTTGAAGACTCCACAAATTCATTAATAAGATAACCGGTTAATCCAAAAAGAATGGCGTAAACAGAGTAGGCAAATAGGCGTCCTAGACTAAAGGAAATACTTGAAATAAGTCCATTTTTCCAGCCAGGGTGGTCTGCAGTAATGTGTGCAAGTAAAATTGGTAAACAAGTGAGTAAACAAGAAGTCCCAATCGTTAAACCTAGCAATAAGCCCTCTACGAGAAGAGTACCGACATCTGCCAATCCAATCACAATTAAGGAAATATTAATTTGAGAAATTAATTGAACAAAAGTATATAAAAAATATCGATAAAGATTAATGAAAGAATGGATGGCGATTTAATGGAAGAAGACAAATTTCAGATAGGAAATACTATCGTCAAAATCTATAATGGAGATATAAGGGATCTTACGCCAGAAGTAATTGTTTCCTCAGATAATACGGATCTTTCGATGGATAGTGGCGTGGCGAAGGCGATTTTGGAGAGAGGGGGACCTCAAATAATGAAAGAGGTCCAACAAATTTTAGCAAGACGGAAATTAAAGCCAGGAGATGTAGTGGTCACGAATGCAGGAAATCTTTCAGCGAAAAAAATTTTTCACTGTGCAGTTTGCGATGATAATCTCGAAAACCCAGTAGTCACACCATATGTTGTAACAAAAGTGACACATAAATGTCTCGAGATGGCAGATGATTTTGCCTGTAAGAGCATTGCATTTCCAGCGATTGGGACGGGTCCAGAGCAAATTGATTCAGAAATTGTCTCTAAATCAATGATTCAGAAAGTTTTTGATTATTTACGAAATACAGCTACTGGTTTGAAAGAAGTAACCTTTGCTCTTTATTCAAAGGCAGATTGGCAGAATTTTTTCAGAGATTTTTGGCAACAAGCAGCAAGTTTAAAGTTTGAAGAACAAAAACCGATACGGCTCACTATCTTAAGGCAGAGAGAAACTAACTACTTAGACCTTACATCAAGTGAAACGATTTCTTATATCAAAACTACTAAGATATCCTCAAAAACCCTCAAAAAATATGCCATTGCATTAGAAGAATTTGTGACAAAAGGGAAATCAAAAAATTTTTCAAGCCTTCAAAAATTAGGGGAGGCCTTATTTAAGGAGTTATTAGAGGATATAGGACCAAAACTCAAGCGAATTCCCTCTCAGAATTTATTTCTTAAGTTGGATGACGATCTTTTAAATATTCCATGGGAGCTTTGTTACGATGGAGAGGAATATTTGGGACTAAAATATAATATAGGGCGCCAAGTTGTTGTATCACCAAAATTTTATATTAATTCCTACCAGACAAGGTCGCTTCAATACCCTCTGAGAGTACTTTTACTGGCAGATCCAACCGAAACATTACCCGGTGCGATAAAAGAATGCGATAAAATACATAATGAGTTATCTAAGATAGATGGAATCAAAGAGCATTTAGAGTACAAGAGTGGGGCAGAAATTAAACTTAATAAATTACTTAAGGATCTAACTCACTATGATCTTGTGCATTATGCCGGACATGCTTATTTTGACGAAAAAAATCCCAGCGAAAGTGGATGGAAAATTAATCACGAGAAAAAAGAGATTCTAACCGCAGGAATGCTCGCGACACATACCGCACCTCCCATTGTATTTGCAAATGCTTGCGAATCTGGTGCCCAAGCCATTGAGACCGAGCAAAGATATCAAAGTGAAATTTTTGGAATTGCATCGGGCTTCCTAATGGGAGGCATAAAAAACTACATTGGAACTTTTACTTACGTGAATGATATAACAAGCGTCGAATTTGCGGTAGAATTTTACAAAAAATTGGTCACCCAAGGGGAAACAATTGGAAGCGCGCTTCGACATGCACGGCAAATTATCTTCGATAAATATGGACCCGACCACATTTTATGGGCAAGTTATATGCTCTATGGTGATCCGGAATTTAAATTAAATATTTAAACCTATTCCCCTTCTTTTTAAATTCAACCTAGTTCTTCGTTCTATTAGAAATAGCAATCTAAATTGTAGTCATCGTATCATCCACAGATTCATCTTTTATTTCATGTTTAGGAGAGGGAACTGGTTCTAATAATTTGATAAGACCGATGATAACTCTTTCTCCTAACTTGCTTAACTCATAGTATGAATGTTTAGCATCATCTATTTTTTTACTATAAAAATGATATATCAGTCGATATCCGAGAAGAATCTTAAGATGGTGGCTCAGTATACCTTTTTTAAGCTTGAATTTCTTAGAAATCTCAATGAATGACTTTGGACCTTCTTCTTTAAGGTACATTACAATAGCTTGTCGTTTTTTATTTCTTAAAGCCTCAATAGCGTTTCGACTTCCTAAAGGAATTTTATTTAAATACTCTTCCAATTTTTTTAC
>Ga0180301_10003654_pt1 | contig 11991 bp, 24 predicted proteins | sample GuaBasSediGuay16_FD_121797 | JGI IMG/M metagenome (GOLD analysis project Ga0180301, IMG submission 121797) | Subseafloor sediment microbial communities from Guaymas Basin, Gulf of California, Mexico - Guay16, Core 4569-2, 12-15 cm | ecosystem: Environmental > Aquatic > Marine > Hydrothermal...
CTGAAGGTCGGGGGGGTGCAACATAACCTGCAACATAAAATTGATAGAGGGTATATAAACCCCTGATGGAGATTCAGGATTCTAGAAACCAGAATCTGATGGAGGAGACCCCCCTACCCCTCGCGTTTCGAGGGGATTATTATTATTTTATATGTATATACATATTATATTATATATAAGGTATATACTGATTTTTATGGTTGAAGGGGGGTGCAATATAGAACCTCTATCAATTTTATAGTGAACTCTTTTTAAGGGTGTAGTATGTAGTGAAAATGATAGAGGGGTTGGGAGGAAAATGTCTAACCGTATGGAATTAATTCCTAAGCCCTTATCCCAAATCGTTTTTTCTCTTAGGGATAGAGTCCTAGCTATTAAGAAGGTATATGGCAGTCTAAGTAAATATGGTTATCCAATTTTCCAAAATGAGATTGAGATATATGCATTAGCCTATTTGGTTAGAGAATATGGTTTATCAGCAAGTGAATTAGCGAAAGAAACGGGGATAGATAGAAGTACCTTCTATAGGCTAATAAAGAGGATCGAAGAAGGGAAGCCAATAACTATCTATGACTTTCAAAATGGAGAGTATAAGAAAATAGTTGTAGACTATGCTAAGGCTAAAGAGGTTATAGAAGAACTCATTAGCCCAAGAGCTAAGAAGTGGATAAAGAATCCTACAGAATCAGAATGTATACAAAGCTTTATCAAAAAACCTATGAAGATCCAAAGAAGCGGTAAACATGGTCTAATGTATAACCGACATGAAATACTTAAAACTGTAAGCTATTTCCGTAAACTAATACAATACATAAATAGCCATAGAAAAGAGATAAGGGAAAAATATGGTGTTGAAGTTCCAAGTAATCCTGATCTATGGTCTCCCGAGCTAGAAGATATAATTTATCAGATAATCAATGACTTATCCCAAAAACTCTATAGCGATCCTCAGAAACAACAATACCATAAACGCCTATTCATGCAAATGATTAAACGTATACCAAAATTTAGAGAGTGGTTCAAGGGGCGTATTGGTGCAGTTAAAAACGTGGTTGTTCCAAAAAGCGCAACACTATATTATGAACATTATCTAAGGTTAAAGAAACTAGCATTACAAGGAAACAATGAGTTAAAGGCTTTTTGGTTAATCGCTGGTCTCCACATTGAGACTGGTGCTAGAGAAGGATGGGGATCGCTGGAAAAGAAACAAAAGAAAATATGGTCTATAGACCTTGATAGTGAAGAAGTAAATACATCATTAATCGGAATCAAATGGGAACACGTAATATGGGGTAGCAATGGAGAACTACTAGGATTTCGTATATGGGAGGAGAAGACTAAAAAGACTTGGGAGTTAAGGATTCCTTGGTTGGATTCTTCTTTACATGAAGAATTAAAGAAGATATATCAATGGGCTAGTGAGAAGGGAATTAAATCAGTTGTAAAGAGTATATTATTATACTATGGAGTAAACAATAGGCATACATGGACTATAAACAGTTTTAAGAATTGGTATACGAAATGGTGTAGAAAACTAAAAGAACTACTAGGATTACCTTGGGATATGACCCCCCATAGACTCAGATCCGCCCATATATCAATCCTAGCTGAGCTAAGGATTCCAATGGAACTAGCATTGCAAAATATAGGCTTTGGAGTAGGATGGGAAGATATAAACACCGCAATGATGTTCTATCTAAGGTTTAGCAAGAACTTGATTAATGACTACCTAGCAAGTGCAGAAGATATAAAGAGGAAAATATCCGAAAAAATCTAATTTTGTTTTTAAATAATCTCCCTACACTCTATTCTATCAAATGTTTCAGCTAGTGAATCCTCAATGCACTTCTTAATACTATCATAATTAGGACAATTTATTTTCACAATCCTAGCCTCTTTACCATAATATAGCGTACATTGAAGCTTCATAATATTCCTACCTCCTTAAGAATATCCTCAACACTCTCCAATATTGTCCTAGCAATTTCTAGCTTATGAAAGACTAAGCTATATTGTATTTCATGATAATTCTTTCCTTCAATCATATATTCAACCTCATTAATCAATAATATGGCTTTATCAATTCTATCATATAATATTCTCTCAATCTCGCTGATCCTCTCATTGAGCATTTTACTCTTTAGTTTTAATAATTCCATTTCAATTATTAGATCACGATACTTAATTAAATCGGGATCATATTTTTCTTGCATACTTATATACCCCCTTAGCCTGAAGATATGCCTTTATCTTATCTATATTTGTATAAAAAAGAATCCTTGGTAAGTTCCATGACTGATCAATGTATTTCTTACGATAGAGAAAGCCTTGTTTTACCAAATTTCTTATTTTCCTAGCTATTGTAGAAGGATTAGTTTTCTTACCCTCTAGCCTCCTTCTAGCAATGATATAGTCAATTATTTCTTGCATAGCAAAATACACCTTATACCTCCTCCCATAATCAATTATGTAGTGAAGAATATCCTCTTTAGTTAGTATATCATTCACTTAAATCCCCTCCCAAGATGTATAAATATTGTCTTGTTTTCCGTATTCTCAATGAGGATAAAGCTGATGCCATATTTTCGCTTAATATAGTTAGTCAATGGAGTATAGTGTACGAATCCATTAGTAATGGGTAGTTTCATGGTAAACTTTTCTAGTATATTTCCATGAGAAAAAACAATTACCTCATACTCTTCATAATGTATAGCCCTCATATCTAACCCCCTAGCCATTTAGTTATTTGATAATGACAAATGGTTATGAATATGCCTTTATAATACAATAATATGAAAACCTTATCCTCAAAAAACCTGATTGATTTAATCTTTTTTCTAATCATTTCCTAATCCCTTAGCCATTTAGTTAATGACTCGAATTGTCTTTGATAGATCGTTAGTTTAGCCAAATACTCAATGTAATCAATGTTATCAAAAGGATCATAGCCCTCTAGTTGTTGAAGAGTACTATAGACTCTTCTCCTAAGACTTTCGAAACTACTATATAATGTAGAGCCTCTAGCAATCTCAGTAGCCGTATTTATTGATCTCAGTAAATATTTCAATTCATTCTCAATATATCTATAGAGCCTTGGGTTAATCATGTTCTAGCCCTCCTTATAGTCTTATATACTTTTTTTATAGTTGTAGGCTTTGTTTCAACCGATAAAGCAATGACTATTTGATCTATCTTATCAGCTAAATCCTCTATCTTCTCCAAGAACTTCTCTAATGTTGCCTGATCCAATTGGTTCTTATTCACTAAAGACATAAAGTTAAACCATATACCCATAAGCTCTTTCTTTATATTAGCTAAAGCCTTTCTATCCTCTAATACCTGAACCTCCTTAGCTAATTGATCAGCTTTCTTTTTCAACCCCCTAACAACACTTTCTAAACGTTTCTTCTTTAAATACCATTCAGCGAGAGCCGTATCCTTGTAATAACAGTCAAGACATACAACTATTGATCTCGTAGTATTATCCGTAAACGTATAACGAATCCAATAAGCTAGTTCTCCTCTCATAAGTTGTTTACCACATACATGGCATCTATCAGGATAATTCAATGGTATAATCTTATCCTTGATACCCTTGATAGGCTTATCTGATTGACCATAAAGCCTTAGCTTTATAGCCTCTTCAACATATTCCCTAATAGCAATGTTATTCTTTTCACAAAACTCTCTAAGCTTTTCATATAATGCCTCATTAATCTTAACGAGTTTTACCCCCATAGAGATACACCTTCAAAGTTTTAAATATTAAGGCAAAATCCCCTATCATACCCGCAATATTGCCTAACCCCATTGAAAACAATAATAATAACAGCCATTTCATACTATACCCCCCTATTTCCAATGGAATAAACCCTACTAGTATCCAGTAAAACAATGTAATCAGCAATGGAGATATACATATCATTACCAAGTCAATGTTATAGTCAATATTATCAATCTTTACATAGAACTTTTTCCATGTAAAATGAATACTAGCCTTATACCCCATTGCTCTACATACTACATAATGAATTAGTTCATGGAATACGTTAGTAATAAACCAAAATGGTATAAACAATATTAATGCGATAACGTAATCGTTAAACATTGCCATCCTCCTTCATACACCTTATAAATCGCTTTACTGAAATCCTGATAAGATCGCTCCTATTAATTTTGAACTCCTTACAGAACTTATCCATTTCCTCAATGAATTTTTCTTCCGCTTTAAACGTTATAACCCGCATAACCATACTGTCTTACCCCCTTCAATAGTAATACATAGTATATACCCGAGATATATATTTTTCAATGGGGAACATTTTATATTACAACAACAAAATTATTTGAGGGAAATAATATGCCTGAGGTAATTGAATTAGACTATGTAAGGAACATAAGCATAATGGAGACTGAGGAGGAGATCCTACTAAAACTAGTAATAATAATACCGAGAAAAACTAGGGGCTTAACAATAGCATTTGAAAAGATCCTAGCTGATATAAGAGAGGCTCTACCCTATGCAAAGCTAAAAACCTTCCATTTATGGCTAAACTATCATACAATAACGTTGAACTTAATAATATCAAGTACAAAAGAAGAGTGGTTTTATACTACAATAGCTGATATGATTCCAGTTGAAATAGAGGGGTAAACCATGACCGTAAAATACTATTGTCCCCATTGCGGAAGAATGATCTATAAGCTAATCATTAATCCAAAAGATAAGTGCGAAGCATACATTAATAGGACTGAGCTAGTAAGTCCTATGAGTATATTAAAAGAAATTAACTACAAATGTCCTTTCTGTAAAAGAAGAATTAACCCCGAAGAATGGGATTGTGAAAAAATACAAATTAGATAATTTTTTTAAGAAATGTCTCTAGCCTTTTTTCCCAATATGGCTTAGTATAATGTATCATTTTGTGTAATAGTTCAATGAGGGCTAGGAATTCTACCGTAAAATCTACTTTAATGATTTGCCTACTTATCTTTTTAAGCTCAATATAGCCATAGCGCTCTAATTTCTTTATCCTCTTATAAATAGCCTTATCCGTTATACCCCATTTATTACTGAAATATCTTATTAGTTCAGCAAGTACTACATTATGGTTCTTAGCGATATAGGATAATATTTCAAAGTCCTGCTTATCAACCTTCATTTTCTACCCCTCAGAAGAATATGAACCTTTTCTTTTTCTTCTTGGTCTCCTCTTCTTCGATAGGCTTTCTTCTCTTCTCTATCTCCTCTATTGGATAGATCTTGTAAGGGTTCAATAGGTTCTCAATAGTTGTTATACCAAATCCCCTAAGGCTCTTCTTATACTCCATGTAATTCCTTATCAATGGAGAAAATAGTTTATGAAAATAAGTATCTAATTCAGCTAATGAATTCATTAGGCTAAATAATGCTATTTCTTGTTCATTCAAATAGCTTAGATTCTTTAACTTATCACTTATGAACTTCTCTATTACATCTTTCTTCAAATCAACCATATTATCCTCCTCCCGTAGGTACTTGAGTAGGGCTGGGTAAAGGACTTGGAGGTTGTTGTGATCCTTGTATTTGCTCTATTATCTTATTTATTGTCTCTAGCATATCACTTGTTTTCAATGTATAGACATAGTACATTAAACCTACCAATACCAATGCTATAATTATTATTGCAAAAGCCATTATTTCCAATCTTTCCGCTCTTTTTCTCAATCCTGTAAGACTATAATACCATGTAAGTATATGACTAGCTATTTCTTGCTTCTTAGTCTCCATTGAAGGCTCAACATAAGGAGGATCAATAGAACGCCTCTTATCAAGGTCTACAAAAGCCCCTAACTTACCATTAACAATTGTAAAATGACGTGGATCAACAAATACTTCCACGCCCTTAAACCTAGCAATATTAGTGATAGGATCATACCTAGCCTTAAAAGTCTTTACAAAATTACCCGAAACCGCATATACCCTTATCTTCTTCAACTTAATTTTTCTCGGTAATTTCTTGATCTTCTCCTTAACTATCCTAGCCCTAGTCTCCTCAATCTCCTTCTTTATCTTCTTATCCTTGAGAGCCTCCTTCTCGATCTTCTTCTTTTCATAGTATCTATTAATGAGTTCAATGAGGACTATATAGGTTATAGCAATTGCTAAGCCATAGAATATACCATAAAAAATTGCGGTAGTAGTATCCATTACTTTCCCCTCTAGTAAATAATAGATAGAATAGGAGTAAAAAATGGTTTTGTTTAAATTCTCTTACGTATAATTGCATATACTACACTAGGAATACTTGCTATCATAAGAACAAACAATACTGAATCGCTGATATACCCTAGCCCATATCCGATCATAGCAATGAATAGGGCTATAAAGCCTAATAGTATGCTTTCTTTCTTTATACTCCATAAGATAAAGCCTATCACTAGTACGATTATGATAAATTGTTCTGTATCCTCATACCAAATAGTTGTTGTTTCATTATCTTGAGCAATTACAATACTACTAGCTAATAATACCATTAAAAGTAGGGTTATAGTTATAGATCTCATAGCTAATTACCCCGCTAAAGGAACTTTTATAGACTGAATAAACTCCTTAAGAACTACTATAATACTATATATTAGTATTCCATTTATTGGAACTGCCAACATTATATTATATGGAAATGGTAAATAACTGAATGACATTATTACCAACATATTCCTAATCAATATCATTATAGTCCCTAGCAAATATGCTACTATCCCTAGCACATATTTGATAATGTCTATACCTCCTCCACTTGGGGGAGCAGGGGGGCTAGGATATGGTAATAATGGTAGGCTAGACTCGAATATAAAGCCTATCATTAGATATATTGATACAATGATTATTATATTAGCTAGGGCTTTACCTAACTCCATTAGCCTCTCCCCCTAGTATAGAATATATACATGGCATAGGCTATTATCATACCTATTGGTATCCATAATGGTATTATATCTAATAATCCGAATAGTATTGTTAAGCCTATGATAATGGGGATACCATATAATCCAAAGATAAATAATGGAACTATTAATATAATGAGAATCACCCAAGAAGGAAAATTAAAGCTCTCAGTAGAATAACCATAGACTGAACCGCTAGATTGTTCTTGAGGAGGATTACATTCGCTAGAATAATACATCTTACCCTCGACCGTTATAGAACCTCCAAAATTATCTATAACGGTTCTACCAGTATCAATTATTTTCTTACCTCCATAGCTATTACCTATGACTACCTTATAGCCATTATCATAGTAGACTTCAAAATAGACCAAGTCCTTAGAAGTAACATTTATGTTTCCACTAGGCATACTAATAACAACTGTAATATTATCAATATTATCATAGACCTTAACCAATTGATAATTACCTATATAGAACTCTAAGCCCGTGATCTTACCCTCATAGGTTCTATCATAGACATAGTAAGTGAAATAACTATCACTATCACTCCATTTAACCCTTACAGAATACTGAGGATCAAAAACATAGTCTCCCTTCAACGTTAATTGTACATCTATGCCTAATGAATTTTCTGTAATATGTACAACCATATTTACATAATTATATGTAATCACTAGATTCAATGTATAGTTATCGGGAGAATACTTTGAATAACTACCAATAGGATAACCATTATAGCTATTGATTTCAACATAGACATAGTCGTTTAAGCCATAGGCATAAACCAATACTTGATCCTTATAGAGATACTTAAGATAATGATCAATGCTTGATTGACTAGTATTAAGTAAAACGTTGAAAGTAATATTCTTAAGCCTACCCTCTACCCCATACTCCCCATAAGCATTTGCGACCCCATTAATAGTATAGCTATTAATAGAACTATCATAATCACTATAGACCCTATACCTAGTACAACCCTCATTATCAAGGCTAAAAGTACCATCTTCATAAACATTAGCCCCTGTAGGAGGACTAGCCTCAAAGCTAAATTCTATAGGCTCTATTGGAGGATCTAAAGCAACTTGATAAGCCCTTACTTTATCCAATGCTATTTTTCCTTTTAATGAATATGCACAATTATAAGTTGCACCAAAAACTACTTTATGTCCCCATGAAGATGTAGATGTAACCGATTTTTGAGCATAGCTTTCATCTACTAAATTAATACTGAATATCATGTATTCAGCAAATGATGTAGATGTTGATTTAGTTATACCTAGACGGTAGAATTTCCAATTATCTTTTGAAGAACTATAACTACCGAAAAGATACCCCGTTGTTCCTACATAAAATTTACATGTAGTTTTATCATCAGTAGTTAGAAGTAACCTTACTGAAGTATCATCACCCGTATAACCTGAATGTCCTCCTCCACAACATTCATAGAGATCAAACCTATAAACATAGAAATATGCCTCAAACAATATCATTGATGTGGGATACTGAGGTTCATTTATAAATACCTGTTTTGAAATTGCGATACTAGACCTAGTTGCTGAAGATGTCTTTCTTAATACAAGGGCTAATGATCCGTCAAAAGATGTAGTATTTGAAACCGTAGCTCCAGTACTCCAGTCTCCAATACCTGTTTCAAAGTCATCATATACATAGAATGGTAATTCTCCACTCCATGACTCAGCATTAGGATTATTATACCATATAATTATGTCAAATTCTGAATTTGGTTGAACTTCATTAAGTCTAAAGTAGACTATTGCACTAGTAGAATTGTATTTTTCAACATACATTGGAAGATAATTACCTTGATAATCTGTAACTCTAATATCGCTAAAATCATCTTTAGCTAGACCATCAAGATATAGAATTGGTATTTTAACCCAATAGCCATCTAATGACTTATATGATTGAAGTGTTTCATTCGTAATTATTGATTCCCCATTTATATTATGAAGTATTGCAAATAATGTTATATTATATAATGGGGTTGTCCCCGTGTATTTGTATGTTATTACTATATAGTTATTCCAGCCTTCTAATGCTATTGTTTTCCTTGGTATATTAACGACTATTGTTGTCAAAACTATTATTATAATTACTAGTATAGATAAAGCCTTACATTTCAACTGATTCCACACCCCCCTCTCCATACTTCATAAGTAATAATATTACACTTACAAAGATAAGCCCTAACGCTAGTTGTAATGTATAGCCAAAGAATAATAAGCCAAATATTAACCAAGATACTAAGCTTATCAATGCACCCTCAAAATTACCAATGCCTCTAATCTTCATAGAGCCTATAGCTATGCCTAGCCCTATAAAGTATGGTATTAAATACTTTATAGTAAGACTACTATAGTAATAAACATTCTCTACTGTAGGCTCATTATAGAATGGTAGTTCTCCCCTTAGAAACACATAATATAGTTTTTCATGATCTACTATCCAATCCTCCACGTTAAAACTATAGATCCTTACTTTTTCAACAATCTTATCCACAAGACTAGAATTAGCCGAATAATAGTTAAGCTTTGATCTCTCAGGAATATACTCCACGATACCTAAGCCTATCCACGCATACCATTTATTAACTGAATCAATAGATTTTCTAACATTTTCAGAAAATGTTTGATTACTATTAGCTAACAAGACCTTATCATAGGCTATTTGAAAACTATGTTCCTCATACTGATTCTTAAACGAACCGCTGAAACCAAATATTAGATAACTCTTATCCCCCTCTAGCTTTGTATAGAAAGTAGGTTTCATAAATAATGAGATCCTATTACTTACTTGGGAAAAACTAAAGCCATTCTGATCCACTAATTCAACAGTATTACTACTAATATTGATCTTATAAGTCCTAATCTTAACAACAACTATCCAATTAGGTTCATTTCTAAGATAGAATATAGATAATGATAGAATATATTGGGAATCCTCCCTTTCATGATATAAAGCGAGCAAAACGGGAGAATCGCCTGATCGTATATCGGTAGGATCATAGAGGAACTCATAATCTACATATAGAGCAGGTAAACCATTTGTCAATGCTAGAAAGCCCCTAACAGTATCTGGTGCAAATCTACATACTTTACTAGTAAAATTACATGTTTCATTAACGGGAGTATATTCTACCTCAATGTATGTATAGTCCTTAAAGAACCATTTATCGGGAATATTATAGACGTCTACAACGGCGTTTCTCTTATCAATCCAATAATCTTCTGATAATCCATTGACTACTAAAGCCATTGCTAGTCCTATCATAGTCAATAACATAGCATATATTACTAACTTCACATTTACCCCCTCATAATTAATATTGAGAAATGTTTTAATATATATTTTAAGGCAAAGGGAGAAGAATAATAAAAAAATATTTGGGTTTAGACCATTACTGGTATGCTATACTTACTTAGTCTTTAATTGCTTTACCGCAAGTAATATTATTCCAATGATTACCGCTAAGGCAAACAAGAATGGCGCATAATCCGTTAGATCAGGGAGATATTGTTTAACATACGTATTAGTACTACATGTAAATGTTTGCTTTAGATCACTAGCACTATGCTCAACCATTGGATAAAGAGCACTCATTATTACAAATACTAGGAATATCGTTATAATAATTCCTAATATCTCGTCTGAATCCATACTAATTACCTCCTTTACATGTTTTTCATGGATTGAATTGTGTATACATTATATATATATTAATTGTAAGCATTTATTTACTCGCTAGGAATTCTTTAGTTTCTTGAGTCTTTTCCTATATCTTTCAATGATTCTCTTAGCCCTAGCCTTCTTACTTGGGCTTTGAAAATCAGAATCCCTTGATACAATCAATGTTAAAAGATTCATTCTACTCATAGCGGTTTTATAGCTAATGCGTTTCTTACGATAGTCTTTTAGAATATTCCTAGCTATTCCCCTAACCTCTTTAAGTTTATCAAGTCCTTTTTTACCTACATCTTTAACTGATTTCCCCAAGTATATGTTCTCCCTAGCCATTACCCATTACCTCAAGAAAAGGATTAGCTTAAAAAATAGATAATGGTTTTTAAACCATTTATTTACCCATACTAAACTATTCTATACCCCTCCTAATAATCATAATAATTGATATTACGATAAATAGCCCCTCCTCCTCATTTTCTCCATACAACGAATTTGCCTTCTCCTCTCTTTTCGTGGATCAACACATATAATAGCATTAATGCCTACTTGACATGGTAATAATCTACCTCTCTTTTTTGACTCTTCATAAAACTTACTATATTTCTTACGTCTAAGGCTTTTAATATATTCAATGATGCCTCTTAGCCTCATTTTATTCCTCCTCTATAAGTTCATTATGTGGATTGACAAAAGCTGAATCATAGCCAATATACATAAACAATAATGCTACTATAGTTAATGGAACTGCTGATAATACTGATATAGCCAATATATACGGTAGTAATGCTAGTGTACATAAACCGATCATACAACTATACAATGCAAACACTATAACATTATACACTATAAACCATATCAAAATATATGTAAATGGTATAGCCTCCTCCTCAATGAATACTTTAATCCTCTTAAAGAATTGCCTAAGATCCATTTTCCATGGCCTCCCCCAATAATTCGTACTCATTATTTTTCAGTTTCTTATAGCCCTCTTTCAGTACATGAATTAAATGGGTAATCTCTACTGATCCTCCAATATCTATTTTTGATACCCAATAAGTCTTAAACCCCCTATACTTCTCCTTAATAACATGGATCTTTATAATCCCCTCTTTAATGATAAAGGTATTAACGGGAGTCAATGACTTAAGGTATACCTTAACCATTAGTATCCCCTAGGTTATTGATTCAACAATAATATCTAAATCGTTTTCTATAGACTCCACAATTTCTTTCAGCGCTTCAATCTCTCCATTAATGTTATCCAATTTAATACGGTAATCGTTGAGAATCTTATACGTCTTAACAATTAGTTTATAAATATCTGTTGTATCCATTACCTTTACCCCCTATTTACTA
>Ga0180301_10003655_pt1 | contig 11991 bp, 13 predicted proteins | sample GuaBasSediGuay16_FD_121797 | JGI IMG/M metagenome (GOLD analysis project Ga0180301, IMG submission 121797) | Subseafloor sediment microbial communities from Guaymas Basin, Gulf of California, Mexico - Guay16, Core 4569-2, 12-15 cm | ecosystem: Environmental > Aquatic > Marine > Hydrothermal...
ACTTACAACAATAGGATATTTAAAAATTGTTTATTTAGAATTAGGATAATTGTACATGATTTATCAAACTCTAAATTCATTATTATGAACTATAATAACCTCGTAAAACTCCTCGTCACGCTTACATACTATAGTCTAATATATAGTTACTGCAACTGTAATAATCGGATATAAAATAGAGATAGATGAACGCTATGACAAAAGACTTATTCGTAGGAATAGATCTTGGTAGTAGTGGTGTAAGAATAGAAGTATATGATATAGATGGAGTACTTCTAGATGAAGGCAAACATCATATAACAAGCCAAGATGTAGACACGTGGCTAAAAGCCATAGAAAAAGCAATGCCAAGAATTGTCCGTGAATGCAGAGATTGTAGAAAACATGTTGCGATCGATAGTACTTCTGGCACTTTTATACCTGTGGATAAGTATGGAAAACCATTAATGCAGCCCGTCATGTATTATGAAAAGGATGTTGAGGTGTGGAATAAGATAAAGGATATGCCAATTATACGGGAGTTGAAAGAAAGAGGTATACCGATAAGCGCGTCTTCACCAATAGTGAAAATTATTGGCTTGAAGGAGAGGAAGCCGGAGGTATATGAGAAAACTAAATGGTTTGTTCCCGCATCAACATGGATATCCTATAGGTTGTGCTATGATGATACGGATGTATGGGATGAAGTCTATACCGATTATACGAATGCCTTGAAATTCGGGCTGGATATAACAGTAAAACCGCCACGGTGGTATGAGCCATTGTTTAGAGAACTCGGCATAGATATTGATAAAATGCCTAGGCTGAAACCATGTGGTGAATATGTTTGTGAGGCAAGAGGAAAATATGCTTCAAAACTAGGCCTTGAAAACACGATAGTATACCATGGCATGACAGACGGTAATGCGGCGGCGTTGGCGGGTGGTGCGATCCATAAAGGTGATTTAAGCATCTATACTGGTTCAACAACTGTGCCAAAATTTGTTGCAGACAAGCTGGTAATACACCCTGCAATATACTATCACGTACACCCGATTGAAGGCTATCTCGCAGGATCAGCAACAGGGTTCTCGGGATACATATTCTCATGGCTAGTTGAGAAAGTCTTCAATATAAACTATGAGGAGGCCTCTAAATACGTGGAAGAAGTAGAGCCTGGTTCCGAGTACATACTCTTCCCATACGGGGATAGAGGGCCATTCTATGACCCATTATTGAATCCTGCAATAATTAATATTGTAACACGTGATGAGCCTAGAGAAAAAATCATTGGAAAGTTTCTAAGAGGAGCTATGGTTGGTATTACATTACTAGAATACTATTATGTAGACTTATTTGAAAAACTATTTAACATAAAGATAAGTACCGTTAAAGTCACTGGTGGTACAGCCAAGTCTAGGTTATGGAACATTCTTAGAGCGTCTATATATGGTAAAAAAGTCGAGATAATGGGCGAGAAAGTAGCTGTCGGGACAATACTGCCATTACTAATAAGAAACAAGTTCTACAATAGCGTGCATGAGGCATCAAATAAATTCGTAAAACCTGTTGAAACAGTAACACCAGACACAAAACTATCAAAACCATATGAGCCGCTAAAAAAAGTATTTATTGAGAAGTGGAAGAAGCTGCAAGAACTATACCATATAGGAGAGTGAATAGGCAATAATACATATATACAAATATGTATTTTTTGTGCCTAGGAATTCTACAAAATATTTCTCAGGCAAACTATATTTGCTTGAACATTTATTGAAAATAAATAAATTCGTTGAAAGAGAATATATCTTGGTGTAAGCCATGGCAATGATATCTTTTCTAGAAGAAGTAACACATGATGGGATCAAAATAGCCAAGTATAAGATGGGTGATTTAATAGTCGGAGTGGCTTTAAACATAGGTCCACGTGTACTGTATTTATCGCATTCAAGTAGACCAGAGTTTAATGTTTTCGGGATTGATTTGAGCGTGCAACTAGAGACCGAGGATGGTGTCTGGAAGCTTTATGGTGGACATAGATTATGGACTTCGCCTGAAGAACTGCCAAGAACTTACTCTATAGATGATAAGCCGGTGAAGGTTGAGGTTAAGGAAGATAAGATAGTTATTGAAGGGCCTCCGGAAGAGAAGAATTTGGTTAAGAAAACTATTGAAATAAAGCCCTTAGACTCCAATACACTAGAAGTTGTTCATAGGATCAAGAATATTAGTAGATGGGAGCTAGAGTATTCATGCTGGGCTTTGACGGTTATGAGGAGAAATGGGTATGCAATAATTCCTGTGAAAGCTAAGTGTGTTGACAAGCCTTGCCTCAAACCTAACAGGCTTATAGCTCTATGGCCTTATACTAAACTAAATGATCCACGCCTAAGATTCTTTGAGAAATACGTAGTAATAAAACAAGATCCCAGTATTAAAGACAAGCTAAAAATAGGTGTTAGATCCGAGAAATCTTGGCTCGGATACTATATCGAAGGATTATTATTCATAAAAACATCAACATTCCATGAAGACCGCACATACCCGGATTATGGAGTAAACTTAGAAGTATATACAGACAGTAGAATCCTTGAGATCGAAACACTCAGTCCCCTCGAGAGAGTACTGCCTATGAAAGAACTAGTACATGTAGAAAAATGGAAGCTAGTAAACATAGGAAAGATCGAGTTGAATGAGCAAGTTTTCGAAAACATTGAAAAAGAATACATCCAAATCCAGTAATAAAACCGGGGTAAATAATCGATATCATAAAATCTTTTATTTCTAAACTACTCAATTCTCAAATCTCATACACCTAAGCTTAATTTCTGAATACACTTCCAGCAAATTATAGATCTCTATGGGGGTGGAATGAGTCAACACGTATCCCGGGTTTATGGCGAAGATATAAAACCCGATATATAAAATACTATTGTTTATATATTTGCCTCTCTGGTAATTGTATATTGGCTGTTTCGGAAAAATAAGTGAAAAGAGGGTGAAGTATAATCAAGGATGAAGTAAAAGAGTTTTCTCAAGTCAACAATACTTTGAGGAGAGTGTTTCAGGGCATTTCTATAGCATTTTCTTCTCCTCTAGTAGCATTATACTTGATAATGGTCTTGTCTACTACAATAGGCTTTAACCTTATAGAATTCACTGTTCTAATGATATTTTTGTTCATCTTACCATTATTTATCCCACTGTATTATTCGGCGAAGAAAGGTATTGAATGGGATTATCCTGTTAGGAGGGAAAGAATCAAGCCCATGTCCTTGGTTACACTTAACTATATTGTTGGCTTAATCGTAATGGTTCTAGCTAATGCGAGAGAACATGTTAGATTACTAATGTTTACATACATGGTCATAGCACTTGCCGTGACAATCATAACTTTCTTCTACAAGATAAGTATTCATGTAGCTAGTATTTCGGGACCAGCAACTTATCTTGCACTAATTGGTTTAACAGAATATTCTATACTATTCTATATTCTGTCATTAATTGTAGGTATATCGAGAATTTATCTAAAAAGACACACTATTGGACAAATAATCTCAGGCTATATCGCCTCAATAATTATAGCTCTTATTGCATACCTTGTTTACTCTCATATAGCTATATTGTGAACACAGTATTATTATCCACAATTTGATAAACTCTTAGTGAGATAAGAGTGTTTTAGAAGGGCTCTCACATGGCTAGATACTGTGTTTATTGTGGTGCTGAAGAGTCTAGAGATAACCCAGTAGTTAATAATGTATGTTTGAAATGTAGGATTAAGAGGAATGAACTAGTTAAGCTAAAGGAGACTCAATTGAAGTTTGATTTCTGCAAGATATGCGGGTCCGTTAAGATAGGGTATAAGTGGGTTAGTACAAATGGTTTTGAAGAGGCTATAAACGCTATTGTAGAAAAGTATATCCCCACAATAATTGTTTCAGGTATTGGCGTCGAGAATATAAGTATCACTGGCTATGAGCTAAAGTCTATGGCTTCATGGCATACTGTCATCAATATTAAAATGAAGGGTGTTTACGGGGGTAAAGAGTTTACTATAGACAAGGACATAGAGTTGTATCTCAATCCAGTAAAGTGTCCTCGATGCATAATGTTTGATAGTAGAGAGTTTGAAGCAGTGATCCAGATAAGAGGCTTTAGTATGAAAAAGATAGCTAAGCTTATTGATAGAGAACTTAGACTAGATAATAGGCTGGCCAGAGACCTAATTGAAGTCATAGAGACGGGTGATGGAGTAAACTTATATTTCTTCAACCATGGCGCTGCTAGAAAACTAGCTAGAAAACTATCATCAAAACTAGGGGCTGTGATACACGAATCATATGAAGTTGCTGGGACAAGAAGCGGTAAACAAAGAGCAAGACTCTATATAAGCCTAAAACCCAGATAACATTCCCACCTAATAATGAGCATTCATATAAAATATATAAACTGTAGTGGGAATATCCTTCTCGGTGGCAATTTCTTGAGAAATAACGTTACTGATAACGATGCATTGTTAATTAGGGAGCTTATTAAAGATGGGAGAACGAGTTTATCTAAACTAGCTAGGATAACAGGGTTAGCGTATACAACTATAAGAGAGAAATTAGAGAGACTGAGGAAAAAAGGTCTTTTAGAAATAAAGCCTCTGGTCAATTCTAGGCTCATAGGCAATATAGCTGCTTGTATCAAGATAAAAGCTGAGAGGATGGGCAATATTATAGAGACTTTATCAAAATGTAATAGAGTATTGTCCGTTATGACAGTGCATAATGGTGTTATAGCAATTATTGTTGGTTCCTCAAAAACAGAGCTAACAGCTATCATAGAGAACATAGTCTCGAAAGTTGAAGGTTTAAAAGAGTTTGAGATAGAGTATGGGAGCCTGCCCAAGAACGTATTTATTCCACTAAAGAACCCTGATATTGGATGTAATGACTGTGTTCTAGGAGAATTATATAAGTGCAATGGTTGTTTACCCGTATTGGGAGCAAAGAGTAAGCGCTGATGCAGGGTGTTGTTAATGCCTTTACTAGAGGTTAAGGATGTTTCTGTAAACGTGGATGGAAACCTGATTGTTAAAAAGGCTTCATTGAGTGTTAACGAGGGCGAGATTACAGTACTCATGGGCCCGAATGGGAGTGGGAAATCAACACTACTATACAGTATCATGGGCTTATCTAGATACAAGGTAGTTAATGGTAGAATAATATTCAATGGAGTCGATATAACTGATCTGCCATCATGGAAAAGAGCGTTAATGGGGATAGCTTTAGCATTCCAGAATCCGCCAAAAATTAGGGTAAAACTTGGCTATCTATCTGAAAAAATATCATCGAAATACTCGTCAAAAGAACTTGCCGAGAAATTGATAATAGATCTGAATTTGGCTAAGCTACTTAATAGAGACCTGCACCACGGGTTTAGTGGTGGCGAGATAAAGAGGACTGAATTATTCTTGACGATGCTGCAGAAGCCTAAGATAGCGCTACTTGACGAGCCTGATAGCGGTGTTGATATCGAGAGTATTAAAATACTTGCAGATTATATCAACAGGCTTGCTGAAAACGGTACGGGAATACTGCTGGTAACTCACCAAGGATATATATTGAGGTATATCGATAACTTGGGTAAAGGATACGTTATGTATAATGGTATGATAATATGTTCTGGCCCGGCATATGAGGTGTTCAGGAAAGTATCTGTTTATGGCTATTCTAAACTAGCTCAAATGCATGCCGAGGGATGTTGAAAATGACAGTAAGAATAAGTCTCGAGGATCTTGTTCGTAAAGCCTTGGATAAGGCTCTGGAACTAGGTATTGATGTGAGGAAATCGGGCTCTATAATATTGAATGAAAACATGGCTTTCCATACACTGTCAAAAATTCTGGAAGAATACGGTGTCATATACACTAGTATTAAGGAGGGTTTTGAAAGATATCCCGATATTATCGAGAAGTATGGTTTAAAGCTTGTAACAATAGATCCTAAGCAGGTGGATAACGGGATCCTATTATATGTTCCACGAGGCGTTAAACTAGTCGACCCGATATACACGTGCCTGGCTCTAGGAAAGAGGGGGTATGTTCAGAAAATATACAATCTCTATGTAATCGAAGATGATGCTGAAGCTATAGCAACGAAAGGATGCCTAACCCTGGTTCCTGAAGGAGCACATGTCGGTGTTACAGAGGCATATGTTGGCAGGAATGCTAAACTACATAGTATAATGATCCATAATTGGATGCCCGAGATTACAGTATCATCGATTACAAAGGTCAGGCTACTAGACAATAGTATATTCCATAGCTATTATGTTAACTTGACTAGCGTGAAAAAGATCGATTATGGCGTGGAACTGAATATAGATGGCGAGAACGCTAAAGCAAGGTCTGATATGGTTGTTTTTGGCAGGGGGGATAGTGATATGTATTACTGGAGTGAAGCACGCTTAAACGCTCCAGGCTCTTCTGCCGAGTTGATATCTAGAATGGTTGGTGAAGACAAGGCTAGAGTCGAGGTGAAGTCTAGTATAGTCTCTAGGGCACCTAGGACAACAGGCCATATTGAATGCCAGGGACTGCAGTTAAGCAGGGATAGTGTATTGGCTACAACTCCTTCGCTAAAGAGTTTTGTAAACGATACTGTCTTGACCCATGAAGCCAGTATTGGCAGGATTTCTGAAGAAGAACTAGAGTACTTGATGGCGCATGGATTTACGGAGGAAGAGGCTGTATCAATAATAGTTAGAGGGTTTGTTGAAGTAGGGTTAGAGCTTATACCAGAGAAATTGAGGCCTATTGTCGAGAATGTTCTCGACAGGTTGTCGAAATCGGCTATGTGAATAACCTGTATTCATAGACTCCCAATACACCTATTTTAAGGAGCCTATTGGCTTCTTCTCCTAAAACCATTACAGCTATCTTAAGCACATGCTCTAAGTCAGGGTTTCTTCTAGCCTTATAAACAGTCTTCTTAAGCTCCGGGTGCTCGTATACAAGCATCCTCAATGCTTCTTCAAAGATCTTTCTTCCATCACTATTGAGTACATCGTTATGAAAGTAGATATGGTATCCTAGAAGTAGTTTTTTCAACAGGTTCTTTACGTCAGGTCCGAAGTCCATTATTTTATAGCCCCAATACTGTCTCTATGTAGTATTTCTTTTGTCTTAAGTATATAGTATGTATTCGTGCCCGGCTCCGATAATAGGAGGTAGCCGGCCCAGTAGTCTATGATCTCTAGTTTTCTCCCGACAATACTGCTTAATGAGACTTCTCTCGACTTAGCGTAGAATGCTATGTCTTCTGATGGTATGACGCGGAAGAGTATGTTTTCTTTTAGCTCGATACCTAGTTCTCTAGAAAGCTTCTTCACTACATCAGATAGCCTCCTATATGATAGTTTTGGCGGATAGGCTATGACGTCTTTTAGGCTTCTTTTATGTGGTCTCTCAGTAAATCCTTCTCTAGACCCTATTTTTCTCTCAAGACTCCTTATTTCAGAAGCTTTTGTTGTCTCATAGAATTTTGTTGCAACTATATGTGGTTGTTCTCCTATCCTAGTATAGAGTCTCCATGCTCTCGTCGTACCGACTTTTAGTCCATGGCCATAGTCTAGTAGGTATAACACATATGTTAGATCCTTAATCTTCTCGTCTAGTTTCCTGCAGGATGTTATGTAGTGTATTCCTGTTGACGCGAAGCATTTATCGTATAATGCTTTAAGGCTTTCATCGTGTTCTCTACAGTATCCTAGCCTAGTGTATGCTTGTTTTAGACAATATGTTCTCTTCAATGGGTCGTCTCTTTTATCTAATGGCCCGTTATGCCATTTACAGTATTCTGTATAACCTGGTGTAAATACTATGTATTCTCCCGTGGTTACGAGAAATAGTTCTCGTTCAACAGGATCCTGGAGTACTATTCCATGGAATTTGAGCACGTGTTCTTCAAGGTAATTTACTGTCTCAGAGATCCCTATGAATGCTTCTAGCCCAACACTCTCAATAGGTTCTCTTGCATGAAATCTTGTTTCAACATAAAATACTCTTGGTATATACACTTTCCTAGACCCTTTCTGTTACTTTGGCTCTACATTAGGGTTGCAGGGCTTTATCTTCAATATCCCTTTCTCTATCAATATTTTCTCAAGCATTGGTATTCCTTTATCGCTGCCTATAGTGTTATCGAATTCTATCAATATCCCCTTATTCTTATAGTATTCTATTATCGGCTTGAATGTCTGGTAGTATACTTCGTATCTCTTCCTAATAACCTCGGGCCTGTCGTCACTTCTCCTAACAAGCGGTGTCCCATCATCATCACATACCATGTCGTTTTTCGGAGGCATGTATTTCAGGTTGTAGACACGCCCGCATTTTGGACAGACTACACGGTTGCTTAACCTATCTACAGCAACCTCCATTGGGACATATAGGTGTATGGCGGCATCAATAGTTGTCATCTCGTCGAGAGCTCTTGCCTGCTCAAGTGTTCTCGGGAAGCCATCCAGTATGAATCCTATCTTACAGTCTGGCTCACTAAGCCTCTTCCTAACAACCTCAATAACTATCTCATCAGGAACCAGTAGACCCTTATCCAAATACTCTTTAATCTTCCTACCAAGCTCAGTGCCCTTAGCCACCTCAGCTCTAAATATATCACCCGTACTAATATGCGGTATACAATACTTCTTCTTAAAATAACTAGCATAAGTACCCTTACCAGCCCCAGGAGGACCCAACAAGACAACACGCATTATCTTTCACCTAGAGAATAAAGATACTTAAAAGAAAAATATAATTGTTTTCCATCTTTATCAGCCAAGCTTGTAGTTTCTTTTTGTTGTTTCGGAAGGAGAGCTAAGAGTAAGCAATACAACGCTGAGAAGACTCTACCTGGCGAAAACACTGCAGAAGCTAAGGAGACGGAAACAATAGCAACATGAACCCCCAGGCGGGGGCGATCCTAAAACAACCCTTTTTTCTCCTTATCAACTGCCCTCCTAACACTGGGACCAGGCTATTTTAGATAGGGGCATTTTCTCGGTATTAATAAGAACCTTTTCCTAAAGCGTAGCCTTGTTTTATGTCTTATCACTTCAAGCTTATCCCTAAATTCTTTAAAGGTCTTTTCCATTTCGTCTTCTATTTTACGCTTATCAGCCAATATTTTAGAAATGTCCTTGTCACTCTTTATTTTACTGATTGTCTCGAGAATTATAGGCTTGATCATTGAATAAACTTTTTCGCAATGATCTTTAGGTATCTTTGAAGCAATAGTGTAGGCATAAATTCCTATATTACATTCATTATCACGTATCGAAAAGACTCTATCTTTGTCTAGCCCTTTTTCTACTTTCTCTATGGAAGCACCTATCCTTATTACATATTCAAATAATCCGCTTAGACCCTGTTTATCTATAGCGATCTGATGAAGATTGTATGCTTGTTTTAGCTTTTTGCGAATAGTCTTTTCACATTCGTCACTGTATTTCAGCAGAATATTCATAAGATCATTCTTTGACTTTTTATACTCACTTTCAAGTCTACAATATTTGTTCAAGATAGTCTTAAGCTCGGTATAATGGTTTTCAATGAGATCCTCAAAGAGTTTTTGAGAAAACCGCTCTACACCTTTAACTTTTACCCTTTTATTCTCACACAAGAACGCGTACCTAACATTTTTCCAAGCCTCAAGCAAGGGTTCGATAGCCAACTTCTTTATTTCATTAAAATGTTCTTTCTCTGCTTGGATCTCTGTCTCGAGGCTTATTTTTCTCTTGTCAAGAATCCAGGCTATGAGCGAAGATATAATAATACTTGGAATGATGTCTGAAACTTCAAATTTGTTTAGCAAGTCGATAAGCAAATACAAAAGACTATGCAAATAATCCACTATCACTCTAAGTCTCCTCCCCTAAACAAAAGTTAGTTGCAATAAAATAATTAAATGTAATACTCAGCATCGAGTAAGCGACAAATATCAACTGTGAAACAACAAAAAGAAACTACAAGATATATGTGCTATAGTCCTGGAGCTAGGGATCCCAGTATAGCAAACGCTAATAGGAAAGCGACGAAACTTATTGTTCCCAGGAACGCTCCCACAATGATTGGGATCCTTAGTTTTTTGAAGTATAGGAGAACTATGAAGGGAAGATAGAATATTGTGAAGGCTCTTATTTTACCTTCTGGATCTGCTAATAATATACCAGCTGTTCCAAGGAAGAAGCTAACTATCGACAGTACAAAAGCTAGAGCTAAAACTATGGGTATAAGTACCATGTTTCTTTTTTCCCGAGTCATCTCAAAATCCTCAATATTATCTTAGCCATTGACCCGAATATAAACAGAATCAGTACCCATGCTAGTACGTAGTTGTTGAATCCATAGACGTATTCTTGTGTTATTCTCTCGCCTTCTTCTAGTTCTTGTATGTATCGTTTTGTCAAGTCATATATGTAGAATGGGTCTACGTTTGAAGTGTTATCATAGTGTGGTTCCACCATTGTTCTTTCATGGTATTCATTCCATGATGTTACCATTACTATGTTTATGCTGTCTTTATGCTCTAGTATCCACTCCCATTCTTTTTCATAGAGTCCTTGAGTATAGTTCTGGTCAATACATGTACCAGGTGCTCTAAAGTGTGTATCATCGAATCTAGGGATTATTGAGACATAACCATCTTTCCTTATCCTTAGCTCTACGCTATTGGGGTCTATGTAGTCTGGCCAGTAATCCCAATCCTGGTATCCAGCGTTATCTATGTCATTACCCGTTATCCTAATAGTGTAGTCTGGGAAATCGTTACTTGGATTATAGTTCATGCCAATAGGGTTGAATGCTAAGACTAGTGGTTTACCGTTTAAGTGGAAATAGTCTTCTCTATACTTATCAATATAGTTGTTCTTGATATAGCCTAGTACGTTTTCCCAGAAAGTCTTATTGTATAGGCTAGGTTCTTGCCCTAGATAAGGCTCTACCATTATAGCGAATTTCAGGCCATAACCATTAAGGTATTTCACGATAACCTTAGTGGTATTGTCTTCGAAAGAATTCGGCCCCCACCAGGAAAACACTACTAGGTCTATACCTGCCTCGCTTATCAGTTTCAACTGCCATGTAATGGTTTCTGGGTTGTCTGAGTCATAGTAACCAATATATGGTTTATCAATGACGTTTTCGCTCCAATGCCTATTAAGAGTGACACTATACCAGGGATAGAAATAGACGCCTACAACTTTATTGTCTGCAACAACATGGAATGGGTTAAACAAAGCTATTGAAAACAGCAAAAACAACAATACCGCTTCTCTCAATAATCTTCACCAATTAAAAATTCTGTAATGGGATCATAAAAAAGGTGTTTAGAATATTTTGTTAGGAATCTGAGTATTATCTTTAAGAACATTAGGGGTATATCTAGGGAAAAAGAAACAACAAAAAGAAACTACAAGTATACAAACAGTTCATCTTTAAACGTATGTTTGAAATTCTGAAGTAGTAGCCAATAAAGGGCATGTTTCATATCATTTATCAATATCATAGTATCGAAATCATCAAAAACTTACAACATTTGCCTAGCATTGTGTGTTTGATAGAGGTTAGTTTAAAGTAGTGGTTTTTGAGTAGGATGTTTTAGAGGTTTCCCATACTGGTGGTTTCTTGTCCTCATATGAGAGAGTGCATGGTTTTGGTAAAAGCCTTGTTGATAGTAGAGCTAACGTGTTTTTAGACAAGTTTAGGTTTGTTTATGTTGAGGGGATTTTGTCTAATATAATTGTATTAGCTCCGTTCTTTAGCCTGCTCCAGGGTGTCGTCGGTAATGTTAGGTCCTTTGTACTTGTCCGGGGTATGGCTTCTTATTTGCCTAGAGACTATGGTTTCACAATGATTATCGATCCCGGACATGTAGGCTTGACTTCTAGTAGTAGTGAAAGCCTACTACAAGCACATGTTGATAGGGCTAGGACGTTCTTGTTTAGCTCAACAAGCTATTCATA
>Ga0180301_10003656_pt1 | contig 11990 bp, 9 predicted proteins | sample GuaBasSediGuay16_FD_121797 | JGI IMG/M metagenome (GOLD analysis project Ga0180301, IMG submission 121797) | Subseafloor sediment microbial communities from Guaymas Basin, Gulf of California, Mexico - Guay16, Core 4569-2, 12-15 cm | ecosystem: Environmental > Aquatic > Marine > Hydrothermal...
ATTCATAATTGTTGAAAGGGTGGTGAGGGATGAACCTTGAGGATATAAGGGGTAGATACAGAGAAGGTGTTTCTCCATCCAGTTTGATGGAGGAGATGCTCTCAAGGGTTGATAGGGATTTGAACGCATTTATCACCTTGAATCAAAGGGCACCAGAGGAGGCTCAGGAAGCAAGAGAGGGGAGGTTAAGAGGAATACCAATAGGTGTGAAGGATAACATCATTACAAAAGATTTGAGGACAACATGTGCATCCCCTGTTCTGAAGGACTTTGTACCAGTTTATGATGCGACTGCTATAAGTAGATTAAAAGAGGAGGGGGCTATAATCTTTGGGAAAACCAACATGGATGAATTTGCCATGGGTTCCTCAACAGAAACCTCATACTTTGGTCCTGCAAAAAATCCTCATGACAGGACAAGGGTTCCAGGTGGTTCTTCAGGTGGTTCAGCAGCAGCAGTTGCAGCAGGAGAGGTTCCTGTTGCTCTTGGCAGTGATACAGGTGGCTCTGTGAGGCAGCCTGCTGCCTTCTGCGGTGTGATTGGATTCAAACCCACATACGGAAGGATTTCAAGGTATGGGCTTGTTGCCTTTGCCTCCTCACTTGACCAGATAGGTATACTTGGGACATCCATCCATGATATAGAAGAGGTTTACAGTATCATTGCAGGATTTGACCCGATGGATTCTACAACCTCAAAAAGACCTGTTGAAACTGGAAGAGGTAGGGGATGGGAAGGATGGAAACTTGCCCTGCCAGTGGAGTTTATAGAAGATTCACATTCAGAGGTTCAAAAGGTCTTCCTTGAGTTTGTTGATTTTCTCAAATCAATGGGTGTTGAAATAAAAGAGGTCTCACTTCCTCATACAAAATACATCATCCCAACCTATCAGGTGATTGCAATGGCAGAGGCCTCATCCAACCTTGCAAGGTATGATGGTGTGAGATACGGAACAAGGGTCTCTGGTGAAAACTTTACAGAGATGATAAGGAATACAAGGGAAGAGGGATTCCTTGCAGAGGTTAAGAGAAGAATTATGATAGGAACCTATGTACTTTCAAGTGAGGCATTTGGCGAATACTATGACAGGGCATCAAGGGTGAGAACCCTGATAAAGATGGAGATGCTGGATGTCCTGAAGGAAACAGACCTGATAATAACCCCAACCACGCCAAATCCTGCATTCAAAATTGGGGAGAGGATAGATGACCCTGTTAAGATGCACCTTGCTGACAGGTTCACAGCAGGTGTGAATCTTGCAGGTCTTCCAGCAATAAGTGTTCCTGGAGGGAAGACCAGGGATGGGCTTCCCGTAGGAATTCAATTCATTGGCAGGGAGTTTGATGAGCCAACCATTTTTGATTTGTGTGAAACAATAGAAAAGGAGAGAGGATGGAACTGAAACCAAGGATTGGTATAGAGGTTCATACCCAGTTGAAGACCAAAACCAAGGTCTTTTGCTCCTGCCCTGTAACATTTGGTGAAGAGCCAAATACCCACATCTGTCCCGTGTGTATGGGGTATCCGGGTGTTCTTCCTGTTCTGAACAAAAAGGCAGTGGAACTCACATTGAGGATTGCCCTTGCCCTGAACTGTGAGATTGATATGCATTCAAGGTTTGCAAGGAAGAACTACTTTTATCCTGACCTGCCAAAGGGTTATCAGATAACCCAGTACATGAGACCCATAGGAAGGAATGGATACATTGATATAGGGGGTAAACGGATAAGGATAAACAGGGTTCACCTTGAGGAAGAAACAGCAAAGATGATTCATCAGGATGATAAGACCCTCCTTGATTTTAACAGGGCTGGTGTCCCCCTTGTTGAGATTGTGTCTGAACCTGACATAGAGAGTGGTGAGGAGGCTGTCCTGTACCTCAAGATGCTTCAGGCAATTCTGAGGTTCACAGGCGCCTCAGATGCAGATATGGAGAAGGGAATGATGAGATGTGAACCAAACATCTCTGTTGGTGTGGGTGATGAACTGGGGACAAAGACAGAGATAAAAAACCTCAATTCATTCAGGGCTGTCCAGCGGGGTATTGACTATGAGATAAAGAGGCAGACAGAGATAATAAAAAATGGTGGAAAGGTTGAACAGGTTACCCTTTTGTGGGATGAGACAAGGAAGGAAACAAGGATAATGAGGAAGAAGGAAACAGCAGCAGACTACAGATACTTCCCTGAGCCAGACCTTCCACCACTTGTTTTAACCAGAGAGTACATAGAGGGGATAAAAAAGACCCAGCCAGAACTTCCCCATGAGAAGAAAAGAAGGTATGTGGAGGAGATGGGTTTAAGGGAGTATGAGGCAGGGATAATCTCAATGGATATGGTGATGGCACAGTATTTTGAGAGGGCATCAGGATTATGGGATAAACATCAGGAAATAGCAAAGTGGATAGTGTCTGAACTTATAAGGTACAGGGATTATAATAGACTCAATCCAGAGAGTTTCATACAACTCCTGAAACTTGTTGATGAGGGTAAGGTTTCAAGGATTGCTGCAAAGGATGTCCTGCCCGAGATGATAGAGAGTGGAAAATCTGCAATGGAGATAGTTAAGGAGAAAAACCTTCTCCAGGTGAGTGATGAATCCTCATTGAAGGATGTGGTTCTGGAGGTATTTAATGAAAACCCGAAGGAGTTTGAAAGGCTAAAGAATGGGGAGGATAAACTCATAGGATTCTTTGTTGGCCAGGTTATGAAAAAGACAAAGGGAAGGGCAGACCCAAAGGTGGTGAACAGGATTATCAGGGAGAATGTTAAACAGAATAATCCTTAAAGGTGTAAAGGTTCATAACCTCAAAAACATAGATGTTGAGATACCAAGGAATAGATTTGTTGTGATTACTGGTATCTCTGGTTCTGGTAAATCCTCACTCGCCTTTGACACAATCTATGCAGAGGGTCAGAGAAGGTATGTGGAATCCCTGTCTGCCTATGCAAGGCAGTTTCTTGGTGTGATGGACAAGCCAGATGTTGAAAAGATTGAGGGTATTTCCCCCACTATATCCATTGAGCAGAGAAAGATTTCAAAGAATCCCCGTTCAACAGTTGCAACTGTTACTGAAATCTATGATTATCTAAGGGTGTTCTTTGCAAGGCTGGGAAAACCCTATTGTTATAACTGTGGTGAGCCAATCACAGCAAGAACACTTGATGAGATAGTGCAAAGTGTTCTGAAGGAGTGGGATGGGAAGAGAATAATGATACTTGCACCTGCTGTGGAGGGTAGAAAGGGGACACACAAAGACCTTTTTGCAAGGCTTTTGAAAAGCGGGTATATAAGGGCAGTGGTGGATGGCAGGATGGTTGATATCGATGAGGGTGTGCCAGAACTTGAGAAGAACAAAAAGCATACGATTGATGTGGTTGTGGACAGGCTTGTTGTTAAAGAGGGTGTTGTTTCAAGGCTTACACAATCCATAGAAACTGCATTGAGCCTTGGGAATGGTAAGGTCAGGATAATGGATATGGACGGGAACTCCAGTATTTATAGTGAAAAACTAGCCTGTGTCAAATGTGGCATCAGTTATCCTGACATCACTCCAAGGCTCTTCTCGTTCAACTCTCCATATGGAGCCTGTCCTGTGTGTGGTGGGCTTGGTGTCAGAATGGAGATAGACCCTGAACTCCTTGTTCCTGACCCAAACCTATCAATAATGGAGGGGGCTATAGGCTTTCTTGGTGAGGCAGGGGGTAAACTTTACTATGCTATTAAAAGCCTGTCAAACAGATACAGGGTGAACCTTTATACTCCATTTAATGAACTTCCTGAAGACTTCAAGCATGCATTGTTTTATGGAGATGGCCATTTTGCTGGATTGAATGAGTATCTTCTGAGGAGATACGAGGAGACTGAATCTGACTGGATTAAGTTTGAAATAGAGAAGTACATGGCAATCCATCCATGCCCTGCCTGTGGTGGTAAGAGGCTAAGGAAAGAGGCACTCCATGTGCTGGTTAATGGCAAGAGTATAGGGGATGTTGTTGGAATGAATGTGAGCAGGGCACGGGGGTTCTTTGAGAGCCTTAAACTTGACAAGAATGAAAGAATCATTGCAAAGGAACTTGTTAAGGAGATTGTAAGAAGATTGAAATTCCTTGAGGATGTAGGGCTTGATTACCTTACACTTGATAGACCATCAGAGACCCTTGCAGGTGGTGAAGCACAGAGGGTTCACCTTGCTACACAGATTGGTTCTGGTCTCATTGGTATTATATATATACTTGATGAACCCTCTATTGGACTGCATCCACGGGATATAGCAAGGCTTATCTCAACCCTGAAAGGTCTCAGGGATGCAGGAAATACAGTTATTGTTGTTGAACACGACCCTGAAACAATTGAGAGTGCAGATTGGGTTATAGACCTTGGACCAGGAGCAGGGGAGAAAGGTGGAAGGGTGGTTGCAACAGGGACACCAGAGAAGATAAAGAAGAATAAAAAATCATTAACAGGTGCCTATCTTTCCGGAAAGAGAGAGATTCCTGTTCCTTCAAGGAGAAGGATGCCAGATGGTAGATATATAGAAATAAAGGGAGCACGGGGAAACAACCTGAAAAACATAGATGTGAAGATACCTTTGGGGCTCTTTGTATGCATCACAGGTGTTTCTGGTTCAGGGAAGAGTACCCTTTTACTTGACATCCTTTACAGGGCACTTGCAAGGAAATTCTATGGTTCAAGGCATATTCCACTTGAACATGATAGTATAGAGGGGATTGAACATATAGACAAGGTGATAAACATAGACCAGAGTCCCATAGGAAGAACCCCAAGGTCTAATCCAGCAACATACACAGGTGTATACACCCCTATCAGGGAATTCTTTGCAAATCTGCCAGAGGCAAGGATAAGGGGATATAAACCGGGAAGGTTCTCCTTCAATGTTCGTGGAGGCAGGTGTGAGAGGTGTGAGGGCCAGGGGATAATAAGGGTTGAGATGCACTTTTTACCCGATGTTTACATCACCTGTGAGGTGTGTGGTGGAAAAAGGTTCAACAGGGAGACCCTTGAGGTGAAGTATCACGGAAAAAATATCTCGGATGTGCTTGAGATGAGTGTTGATGAGGCACTTGAATTCTTCAAGAACATACCACCAATAAAGAAAAAACTCCAGCTTTTACACGATGTTGGTCTTGGTTACATAAAACTTGGCCAACCTGCCCCAACACTCTCAGGGGGAGAGGCTCAGAGGGTGAAATTAGCAAGGGAACTTTCAAAGACTGCAACAGGAAGAACACTGTACATACTTGATGAACCCACCACAGGTCTCCACTTTGAGGACGTAAGGCTTCTCCTTGATGTTCTGCAGAGACTGGTGGACAGGGGAAATACGGTTGTTGTTATAGAGCACAACCTTGATGTTGTTAAATCAGCAGATTACATCATAGACCTTGGTCCTGAGGGTGGAGACAGGGGTGGAGAGATTGTGGCAACAGGCACACCAGAAGAGATAGCGGAATCAAAAAAATCCTACACAGGCAAATACCTGAAAAAAGTCCTCCCCCTCTCCGGGGACGTTAGGTTGACTTTTTGACATTTTGTTTATCTATTTTTTATAAATTGATCATTTGAGCCTAACGTCCCAGGGATTCAGGTGGGGTAGTAAACCTTTCGCATATGTTCAGATTTTTGCATCATTTTTATTACATCCTTAATTTGCTTCTCTTCTATTTCCAGTGCCCTGGCTATTTCGGAAATTTTCCACCCTTCTTCCAGTGCCAGTAGAATTAAGTCCAATTTTTCATATGGAACCCTTATTGCCTCTTCATCTGTAATACCAGGTAGAATATCAGGTGAAGGAGGTTTCTCTATAATCCTTGATGGAATATTTAGATACCGTGCAAGTTTTTTTACCTGAGTTTTATATAAGTTCAAAAGGGGCATAACATCGGCTGCATCATCGCACCCGTGTTTTACAAAATAGCCTATTTTGTATTCGCTTTTATTGGCAGCACCAACCACCAACCTATTCTCAGCCTCTCCGTAAAGGTATAGTAATACCATTCGCATCCTGTGTTTTATCCGATAATAGGCATTACTTTTTTTGAGAATGGCGCCAAATTCTTTATTCTCAAAACCAGTAAGACTGGCTGAAAAAGGTGTTTCCCCTATTTTTTTATGATAAAAATTGTAAAGTTTTTTAACGGAGTTCGCCTTTAACCATTTTGAAAAAATGGGTTTATTCACAGGTAAAATCTTGTAAATTCTAAACATTTTAAGATAAGGAGTAATATCAATTAACTTTGTTTTAATATTCAACTCCCGGGCAAAATTTAGAGCATCTTCTATATGTTTCCTGTCGGAATCCCTTTCTGGCATAACAAGACAAAGTATTTTATCCGACCCCACTGCTCTTTTGCATAAAGCAGCAACCACTGCGGAATCAATTCCTCCACTTAATCCCAATATCACCCCTTCCCTTTCAAGTTTTTTTGTATATGTCCGGATAAAATTTTCCAGTGAATACGCCAACTCTTCTGGATTAATTTCCATTTTTGATTGCAAATTTTTCAATTTAGTATTCAGTTTCGCTTCCATAATAGATTGTCTCCTTTATTTTGGTTTTATTTCTGACCTTTTATAATCTCCCTTATTCTTGGAAGGACTTCCATCACTGCCTTCTCACCCGCCGGGATAGCATCCCTTGCCCTGTGAAACTCAAGTGGTTTTATGTCATTTACATCAGGAACAATAAGAAGGTCAGGTTTGTGTTTTTCCCATTGTAATAGAAGGATTTGGTTTTCCAGTATTGATGATAATTGCATAAATATATGAGCCATATTAATGGGGCCATCTTTTTTATTACCATTGAATAAGCCTTTACCACTATCAGCATTCTTACCATTGGATATGCCATTATCACTGTGGATGAAACAAATCGTCTTATCAACCTTATTATTTAACATACTCTCGGTAATTCTTCTGAGTCTCTCATTAGCAGAAGGAAAAGGAAAACTTGCTATCACAATTTCAGCACCAAGTCCACGTGCTATATCCACAGGTAAGGGGTCTACGGTTCCGCCATCTATGAGATATCTTCCGTAGTATTCAGTGGGTGTAAATAGAATTGGATAGGATAGAGTTGCCATGATTGCCCGAACCAACGGTCCCCTGTCTATTACAACTGTTTCTCCTGTCATAATATCTAAACATGGAGCCCCAAAGGGAATTTTCAAATCGCTAATATCTATGTCTTTCACAAATTCTCTTACAAATCTTTCCAGCCTTTTTTTATCTATAAATCCTGACCTTCTGGGTGCAGGTCTGAACAAAGAAAAAACTTTCTTTTTTGTAAGTTTAAGAAAGGTGTCCTCTATCTCCTCGGGTTTCATGCCGGAGGCATACATTCCTGCTATAAGTCCACCAAAACTTGTTCCAGATATAACGTCTATATTAATACCTTCTCTTTCAAGGGCTTTTAAAACTCCTATATGTGCAATTGCCCTTGCTGAACCTGTTCCTAAGGCAACGCCTATCTTTTTTTTACTTGAGGATATCTTATTGTTTGACATTTCTATATATCCTTTCGTATTCTTCTATTGTCCTATGTATAGAGTGAATATTTACAATTTCAAGACTCTTTTTCCCCATTCTTTTCTTCATCCCGCTGTGTGACAGTATCTCAACTATTCGGTCGGCGAGTTCCTTGCTGTTCCCCGGTGCAAATAGAAATCCATTTTTTCCGGGATGAATGAGCTCAGGGAGAGCATACTTCTCAGCAGCTACTACCGGTAGTCCTGAAGCAAGTGCTTCAAGGGTTGATATACTTTGAAGTTCACATAAGGATGGCATCAAGAACAGGTCTGCAATAGCATAGATGTCGGGATAGTTTTCATGGTTTAAGAATCCAGTGAATGTGATAAAATTTTCAACTTTGCACCTCTTTGCAAGACTCTGTAATACTTCTTTTAACGGCCCATCCCCTACTATTACAAAGTGTGCTTTTATATTCCTCAATACATGGGGGACTGCCTTTATCAATACATCAACTCTTTTTTCCTCACTCAACCTTCCTGTATATAAAACAATGGACTTCCGTGGTATGTTGAATTTCTGGCGCAAGTATTCGCCATCCCTGTTGGGATGGAATCTATTTAGGTCTATCCCATTTGATACTGCTTTTGCTTTTACCTTTAGACCGTGTTCTCTTAGTAAAGATACGGCTGTTTGTGTGGGCGCTGTGACATAACAGGCTTTATTGGAAAAACCCACTATAAACTTCCAGGTAAATCTTAGTCTTCCTTCATATTTTTTGAATGTTCCCTGTTTGGGTAGGAACATAAGAAAATTTTCAGGTAACAGATGGTTGGTGATCACCGTGGGAATATGCAATAATCTTGCACCCATGAGGGCAGAGCTCCCGATTAAAAATGGATGGTGAATATGAACGATGTCAGGTTTAATCCGTCTTAACCTTTCTAAAACGGATATTGAAGAGACAGCAGTCCTTATGTCTTTCTGCCAGGGAACATGTAAAGCAAAAAATCTATATACTTCAAGATTACCAATCATTTCATTATGGTTCCTTCCATGGGCCACAGGTGCAAATACTGCAACTTTGTGTCCCCGTTCTTTCAACCCCTGTGCAAGATTGAAGACTGCATAGGAGCTGCCAATTACCTGAGGATAATAAACATCGGTTGCTATCACTATCTTCATACCTCGCTCCTTTTATGAGACAATAATAGGATAAAATACCAATAAACCTTGTCTATTCCATTAAAAATGGGCAATACCTTGTTTGTGTCCCTCATTCCAAATCTTCATTTTTTAAATACTCTTTTTCCCAGATGCCCTTTGTCAATTCTTCTATCTTTTCTCCATATGCTATAAGTTTTCTGCGGTACTCCTCATCTTTCAACGCATCCATAGCAGCCTGATCAATGGGACGTGGTTTATGGAGGTTTAAGAGCTTATAATAAACTCCATAGTGGTCCCTGATAATGCAGGGCCTTAAAAGATTTCCCTTCCTGTCTTTGGGTTGTTCATAGGCGTACTCATTCTGCCACTTCCTTATTGCTCTAAAAAACTCAGAATTTAGAATGGTATTCAGGTTGCCCCCATTCTTATAAACTTCATTTATATTATGTATAGCATAAGGCTGAAAAACACAGGGAGCACAGTCTCCATTCCAGTTTATATAAAAATATCCACCCGTCCTGCCTGCTGATATGCATCCGTCAGTTATTACTCCATCATTCCAGAAGTCTGCAATGAATATCTTTCGTTCGCGCACTATTTTTCTGTTTTTCTCCCACATAAAAAGCCTCTGTTCAGGTGTGGGCATTAGTTCAATCGTATAACTTCTACCTATGGGCATATAATGGAATATCCAGGCATAGAAGGCCTTTGGTTCCTTTTCAAAGTAAAAATCATAAAACTCATCACTTGTGATTATATCCACATTCTGAGAGGTTGCCGTTATAGATATACCAAAGGGAACTCCAGCATCCTTTAAGTTTTGCATTGCCTTTCTTATACGTTTATAAACACCTTTTCCCCTTCGTGCTTCGGTCTCTTTCTCAAAACCCTCGACCGAAATAGCCGGGGTAATATTCCCTAATTCTGCAAGCCTCCTTGCTACCTTTTCATCAATTAGAGTTCCATTTGTATACATCAAAAAGAATGTATCCCTATGTTTTTCTGCTATATCAAAGATACCTTTGTAAAGTAGAGGCTCTCCTCCAGATATAACAATGAAGTGGGAACCCCAGAGTTCTCTTGCTTCCTTGACAATCCTGTCAAAGACATCAAAGTCAAGTTTTTCGTCATTCTTTGCTCCAGAACTTGCATAACAACCAATACAGCGGAGATTGCAGGCTTTAATCGGGCTGATTGTAACAAAAGTAGGGGGATAAAATCCAAACTCATTCCAGAAATTTTCTTTTATCTCTGCATCTCCTCCTCTGAGCACACTACCCAGTAGTATATCCAGAAGGGCATCTCTACATCCGGGAGAAATACCACTGGACATTGCCCTATCTATGGTATAAAACATCGCCCTCACCATATAATATTTGTCTTCCTGCTCTTTAGCAGGGTATTTTTCAGATTCCTTTAATATGTATTCACTGTATACCTTATTAAGAGCCTTTTTGAGGATAAAATTTCTAATCGCTTTATTCTGCACGGCCGTATGTGCAATTCCTTTTACAGGTTTTTCTAACAATGCTTTTATTTTAACCATCATTCACCTCCTAAAGGTTTAACAGGGTTTTCTAATCTATCCTTTATCTCAGGCAGAACAGCAAGCGCTGCCTTCTCACCAGCTGAAATAGCTTCCTCCCCCCGGAAGAACTCATGAGGTCGGATGAACTCAACCTCGGGGTTAATTAAAAAATCTGGTTTGTGTCTAGTGAGCTGTAATGCAGCGATTTGATAGTTAGTAATGGCTATAGAGTGAAGAATCAGGCTGAACATATTTGGGCCTGAAGTTTTCTTTTTCACAAGTTTCTTGGCATAAGCGATAGGTTTCATGGAAACCAGATATTTACCCAGTCGTGTATTTACAACCTTTGAGTTAATCTTTCCTATTTTTGTAGTTCTGGTCTCTTTTTTAATTCTAAGGTTCTGTATGTTTTTTTGAGGCGGGGGAAGAACATTTACTGCTATTACTATGTCTGCTCCCATATTAAAGGTTGTGCTTACTGGAACTGGATTTACAAGTCCCCCATCTACCAGAAGTCTTCCTTTATATTTGACAGGAGTAAATATTCCAGGAATAGAGATACTTGCCCGTAGAGCAGTGATTAGCGAGCCTTCTGTAATAACAATCTCCTCCCCAGTCTGGAGGTCGGTTGCTACAGCAGCAAATGGAATTTTAAGGTCACCAATATTCTGTCTGCCAAGTATTGACTCAATAAATTTCTCTATTCTGCTGCCATCCACCAGCCCTGAACTTGAAATAGTTGGAGTGAAGAAAGAAATTGTCTTTCTTCTATCTATATTAAGGGCAATTTCTTCAATCTCCATTGGACTGATGCCAGCAGCATAGAGAGCGCCTATCAATGCTCCTGCACTTGTTCCTGCAACAAAATCAATAGGAATTCCCTCTCTATCAAGAACCTTAAGAACTCCAATATGAGCAAGCCCTCTTGCTGCTCCACTACCAAGGGCAAGCCCTATCTTTCTTGTCCTGCTTTCCCTATTCATTTTTTTCCTTGAAAGCATAAATTTCTTCACCCCCTTTCCTTTGCAATCTGCTTCTTCAGTTGTTCAATCTCCCTCTTCAGGTTTTCAAATTCCAACCTTGTTGGTATATTCATATGGCTGAGTATCTCTCTGATAAATTTTTCAAGTTCCCTTTTACTTTCTTCCACTCTGGCAAGCAATGCCCTCAGTATCTTATCTTTTTCACCCATTGGCACCTTACCAATTTTAACGAGACGCTCAACCATCTCCTTTAACTTTCGTTCCGTAAGAGAGATTATTCCAAGATGACCGAAGATAGGCTCCTCGAAAAAATTAAATACAGGATTAGACCCCATTTTTGCGATTTTACGGAGCAGGTTTGATATAGAAGAAAACGATTGCTCTCTTGTCGTTGTTCCCCTTCTCTGCTTTTCCAGAATGATTTGCGTCAATACCATCAAGGTAATATCATCTCCTGTCTTATCATCTATCACCATAATCTCTTCCCCATCAGCCAGCAGTTCAGCAATACCTGCCAGAGTGATAAACTTTGAACCTTTCAGGTCGTACATTTTCCGTCCAGCATATTTTTTTATAATCCTCAATCCAGTTGTATGTTTTTTACCTTTTTTCAATTCATCACCTCCTATTTTCTGCGTTGCGTAATAAATACATCAAAATATAAAATTGTCAAGTCCTCTTTTCCATACTGCTGCTTTGTAGGAAAAGTTACCAGAATAAGGTTGATACGCTATGATAGTATGTTAAGAATATAGTTTGATACCTTCTTAATTTTTTCGTACAAAATTTGTAGGATTAATCTTGACAGAATATATAAAGGATG
>Ga0180301_10003657_pt1 | contig 11989 bp, 9 predicted proteins | sample GuaBasSediGuay16_FD_121797 | JGI IMG/M metagenome (GOLD analysis project Ga0180301, IMG submission 121797) | Subseafloor sediment microbial communities from Guaymas Basin, Gulf of California, Mexico - Guay16, Core 4569-2, 12-15 cm | ecosystem: Environmental > Aquatic > Marine > Hydrothermal...
ATTTGTTTAACCCTCTGTATAGTGTCGGCTTCTTCAGGAGATTTATCAGTCCTTATCCTAGTAATTCTAGCAAACCTTAATGCAAAACCACTTTCATAGTGTGGACTTTTTTGAATTTCTGAAAATGCAACTTCAACAACTATTTTAGGTTGAACAATAACAGTTCTACCCCTCCTCATAATTGCAATCTTCTCTAATTGCTCAGTCATCCACTTTATTTCCTCATCACTTAAACCAGTAAAGCATTTACCGATAACTAGAAGCTCTCCAGTTTCTTCATCTCTTGCAGCCAAGTAATAATCACTTAACCACTTATACCTATAGCCATATCCATACTCAGCTGCTACAATTATAAGATCTAAAGTTTCAGGTGTAGCTTTAATTTTAAGCCATTTTCTCCCTCTAATTCCAGGAGTGTATGGAGCATTAAGATCTTTAGCAACAACACCTTCATGACCATTTTCAATGGCAGATTTAAAGAATTGTCTTGCCACTTCAACGTCTCTGGTAACTATTTGATCAATTAGCATAGATTTAGGAATTATATTCTCAAGAGTTTTCCTACGCTCTAGATAGGACATGTCTATTAGACTTGATCCATCAACGTAAAGAACATCAAACAAGTATAGTTTCACTGGAATTTCAATCATAGCCTCCTCTATTCCCTTAACTCTTCTAAAACGCCTCATAACATATTGAAATGGGAGTGGTTTCCCATCTGTTCCAACAGCTATAACCTCACCTTCAACAATTACCTCCCTAGCTGAAACATTATTCCTAATTATCTCTAAAATCTCAGGTAGTGATTTAGTTACATTCGTTAATCTCCTACTATAAATTTCAACTCTATCATTCTTCTTATGTATTTGAACCCTTGCCCCATCAGGTTTTATTTCAAATGCAGCTACACCTCCAAACTCTAAGAGAGCATCTCCAACACGTTTAACATCTTCAGCTAACATTGGCTTAATTGGATGGAAAACCACTATGTCAATATCTCTTATACCAGAAACACCGGACAATTTTGCCCTTTTAGCAACATAGCCAATATCACTTATCAACATATTTGCTTTTCTAATGAAAATACTGGGAACATTAAAAGCCTTGGCTATAGCTTCCTCCATTAACCCTTCACCAAAACCATGTCTTCTCTCACCAATAATCAATTTAACAATATACTTTGACTCTAGAGGTGAGGCCCTACTTAACAAGGACTCCAATAATCTTTCTTTTCTCTTCCTAGAACCAACCCCAGTAGCCTTAGTAATCTCCTCTAAAATCCTATATACTTCAAGTATCGTCAAGGGTTTTTCAAACAATAATTTTTGAACAGGTTTTCTTTTAACCTCAAATATAGCCTTAAAGCTGGAGCCAACATCACCAGTCCTATTAAAGAAATCTAAATACTCGCTAGGAGAAATCCCAGTTAAATTCTGTAGCACTTTAAATAAAGTTGTACCACTAACTTCAAATTCCCTCTGATCCCAAGCTGGAAAAACATTGCCAATTATCATTCTCACAGCGGGAGCAATTTCATCAGAATTTAATCTGTTTAAAAAACTTGCAACTAAATCTATCTTTGAAATTCTACTAGATATTTTCGAAAGCTCTTCACATAGCATACAGAGCTCTTGAAAGCGTATAGGCAAGTGGTTCACCATCAATCATAATGTAAACTCAAATAATTAATAGAATAAACAATAATTAGTTTTTCTTAACCCGTATCACTCTCAAATCAGAAATAAATGCCTCAAACTCAGATAGAAAGGAATTAAATTTAAATACAGGTACAATGGGAATTCCATCATAAACTTTCATTTTATCCTCATGAACTGTCAACATTACAGGTAAAAATAAAATTTCACTCCAATCAAAAACCCTCAACTTATTAAGAGCATCAAAACAGGTTGACAATATTTCAACCTTGCGGGTGTGATTGATAGCATATTTATGTAAAACTGAAAATCTACCAGCAGACCATCTCTTACAATCTACACATAAAACATACGGCCTCTTAACTCCAACAACATCAATCTCAAATCGCCTACTATCACACTTAAACCTAAAATTTCTATAAACAACATAGCTATAAGCATGAAAGGCAAAGGCGCAAAATTCTTCAAATTCCTTCCAATTCAGACATAAAGAAACCTTCTTAACATTAGCACCCTGCTTTATCGCATATAAAGCCAAGTTTAATCTATCTATAGGCTCAACCATTAATCTATCATTTTCAATTCTCAAAGTCACCAGCTTCATTTCAATTAACTTGACAATAAATTCCCTAACCCTACTGGGAGGAAGAAGAAGTCTCTTTGACAATTCATCAATTGTAGTTGATGACAGTTTTAGTATCTCGCAAACTAGATCAGCTATTACATTCAAGGCTATAAGATAATTAAGCGAAAAACTATAAAAACATATATGAAGAAAAAGCAATTTTAACATAAAAAATTAAAAAATAGGAGAAAAAGAAAGAGAAAATTTAAATGAATATATAAAATACAGAGAAATAAAAATCAATACCCATACCGTGACATTTTGAAAACAAATATCAGAAATTTATTTAAACGTTTAAATAATATTTTATTATCACTTCAACATCTAAATATCTAGGTGACACAGTGTACAGAAGAAAAAAATACAATAAACAAATAAAATATAGATGCGACATATGTGGAAGAAAACTAACGAGAGCAGACTTAATTAAAACTGGAAACCAATTGAGACCTCTATACGAATATATAACTAGCAGAGGAGAACTAAAATATATGTGTGTAAGATGCTTCCACGAATTAAATGGTAGAAGAATAGCCAGAATATCTAGGAAATATTTAGCTATAAGAGAAAAACTAGTACATAGACATTAAATGAATTATAATTATACCTTAATACATTATTACTATTTGGGATAACATATGACAGAAGATGCAATAACAGTTGAAGAAATGCGCTCAATAGATATAAATTCCGAATATCTAGGAATCTCAAGATTAATGTTAATGGAAAATGCAGGAGCAGAAACAGCACGAGCAATAATAAGAAAGATAAATGTAAAAGATAAGAACATCTGCATAATTGCACATCTCGGAAATAAAGGTGGAGATGGATTTGTAGCTGCTAGACACCTAGCCAATCAAGGAGCACATGTAAATGTAATTTTAATTGGAAAACCAGCACAAATAAGGACAATGGAGGCAAGAAAGAATTGGGAAGTACTCAGCAGAATGGAATATTCAGTTAACAAAACAATATTCACAGATACATCTCAACTACCCTTACTTGAAAAATTAATGCTAAAAGCAGACATTATAATAGATGCTCTACTCGGTACAGGAATAAAAGGTAAAATTAGAACACCAATAGCAGAAATAGTAGAGCTAATAAATAAAGCCAGAGAAAATGGAAAATACATAGTTTCCATAGACCTACCCACAGGCATAAATCCTAACACTGGAAAAGTGATGGGGAATGCTGTAAAAGCACATTTAACCATAACTCATCACAAGCCAAAAATTGGATTAATTAAAGAAGAGGCAAAAAAGTACATTGGAGAATTAATTGTAGCAAATATTGGAATACCATTAGAAGCCGAATTATTCACAGGTCCAGGAGACGTGTTAATTTCAATAAAGAAGAGAAAGCCAATTTCACATAAAGGAGACTATGGCAGAATAGTTATTGTAGGCGGAAGCAAGGATTATTCAGGTGCACCAGCACTAGCAGCACTGGCAGCACTAAAAACAGGAGCAGACCTATCCATAATAATTGCACCAAAAACAGTTTCACAAGCTATTAGAAGCTTCTCTCCAAACCTTATAGTCAGAGAATATGAAGGCGAATTCTTCAACGAAAATGGATTGAAGGTAGCGTTAAATGAAATTAAAAAAGCTGACTCAATAATAATAGGACCAGGATTAAGCCTAACCGAAGAAACAGTAAAAAATACATTAACATTAATTGAAGAACTCAAAAGACTAGATAAAAAAGTAACAATCGATGCAGACGCAATAAAAATTTGCTCTAAGAAAAAAGATGTCCTAAAAGGGTTAAATGGAGTAATAACTCCACATACAGGTGAATTCAAAATCCTAACGGGAATAAATCTACCATCAGAAGAAAATAAGGGATGGATTAGTAGGATTAAGATAATTAAAGAACAAGCAAAAAAACTCAAAATAACAATTCTATTGAAAGCACACTATGACATTATATCTGATGGAGAAAGGGTCAAAATAAATAGAACTGGAAATCCCGGAATGACAGTGGGAGGAACAGGTGATGTATTAGCAGGAATAACCTCAACCTTCCTTGCATGGGAAAACACGCCATTTAGAGCAGCAACAGCAGCAGCATTCATCAATGGATTAGCCGGCGACTTAGCAGTAAATGAAAAAGGATTCCACATAACAGCTACAGATGTACTAGATAAAATTCCAGACGCCTTCAAAGAAGTAACAAAATACACTTAGCAAACATCAGCTCTCTTAAGAATATAAGTCGGCGAAAACCATCTAAAACAATCTAAAACACGTCTCAAAAAGTAAGGTTTAAAAAACAAGGGATAAACCTCTCCACTCTTTATTAACTTCAAAACATCATAAATCGATGCAGGCTGATTGCGGAAAACTGTAACTGCAAAACCTAAGGTTAGTGAGGTATGTGAATCAGACCCAGCCACACGAGGAATATTCAATTCTTTAGCAAAATTAAACCTCCTAGAAGGAGGATAAACCTCCAATGCATCTAAATAATCAATATATTTTAGAACTTTATCCCTTAAACCTGAACGTCTATAAATATGAGCAGCAATTAAAAGACCATCAAAATCTTTAACAACACCATATAAATCACCTATACAGCTCACTTCACCAAAAGAAAAATCACAATCAAAATCAGGGAAAATCGCTAATAAATGACCTTCAGGAAAAGAAAACTCTATACCAGGCAAAACAACAAAATCAGCCATATCAAAAGCATGCTTATAAAGCTTAAATCTACGTTTAACAATAACGTCAATATCCACTTTAGGTGCATGATCTACAATTGCAATACCATTTAACCCCTTCCTCTTAGCATATTTGACTAAAGCGTCAGGACTATGTAAACCATCCGAACAAAAGCTATGAACATGCATATCAATTACAAAAAAATCACTGGAATCATACAATCTCAGTAACCCCTCAAAATGACAATCATCTTCACATCTAAAGTAAATCTAATATTTGAACATCCATAGTTTCAAGGTCTAGTATTGCAATAGTTTTTCGCCCCATAACATAGCCGCAAGCTTCACCTGGATTTATGACCAGGCAATTATTTACACGCTTTACCTCAACTTTATGAGTATGACCCCTAACAACAACTTGATATAAACTTGATCTAGCCAGCGCCTCGACTATTCTCTCATGCTTTCCATGAATCAATGCAATCCTAACATCATTAAACTCCACTTCTCCAAAATCTCCCAACAACTCAACTCCAACCTGCTTCGCCTTATTTCTCATATGCTCTCTCTCACCGTCAACATTTCCAAAAACACCATATATCTTACAATTAACTTTAGCTAGTCTAACCATTGTGAAAGGTGCACACCAATCACCAGCATGAAGAATAGCCTTAACCCCATATTTATTGAACATGTTTACTGCAGAGGAAACTGCAGCTAAATTGTCATGAGTATCTGAAATAATTCCAATCTTCATTACTAAAACCCCCAATTAATTAAGAGTCAATAGCATTTATTAGTCTGATTAGAGAAAAATCATTCGGTAATGATTTTATGCAAGGAAGAAAAATAGTATATCCATTTTCAGCAATTGTCGGTCAGGAAAAATTAAAGCTTGCTCTTCTAATAAATTTAGTAGATCCCAATATAGGTGGATTACTAATAGTTGGACCGAAAGGTTCAGGTAAATCAACAGCTGTTAGAGCATTAATTGACCTATTACCAGAAATAGAAGTTGTAGATGGATGCCCATTCAATTGCGATCCACACAATCCTAAATTAATGTGTGATAGATGTAGAGCAAAGTACGAATTAAAAGGAAAACTACCCATAAAGAAGGTTAAAATGCCCTTCGTCCAACTTCCACTTAGTGCAACTGAAGATAGAGTTGTAGGCTCATTAGATATTGAAAAGGCAATAATGGAAGGAAAAAAGGTTCTGCAACCAGGACTCCTAGCAGAAGCAAATAGAGGAATACTCTTCATCGACGAAGTAAACCTATTACCAGACAACTTAACTGACCTAATATTAGATGCATGTGCACTTGGATGGAATCACATAGAAAGAGAAGGAATAACACTATCACACCCATCCAAATTCATACTGATAGGAACAATGAATCCAGAAGAAGGATGGCTCAGACCACAAATACTAGACAGATTCCCCCTATGCATAAAAATTGAAGAACTAAAAAACCCAAAAGACAGAATGGAAATAGTATTAAGAAATAGTGAATTCGAAGAAAATCCAATAGAATTCATAGCTAAATGGCAACCAAAACAAGAAGAAATAAAAAGGAAAATACTAAAAGCAAGAGAAATACTGCCAAAAGTTAAAGTTCCAGATGAAATCCAAGAAAAAATCGCTGAATTCTGTTCAAAATTAATGGTTGACGGCCATAGACCAGACATCGCCATAATAAAAACTGCTAGGGCAATAGCAACATTAAATGAAAGACTTGAAGTAACCATCGATGACCTAATTCAAGCAGCACAATTAGCACTGGCACATAGATCAAGAAAAAGAAGAATAGAAGGCCCATTATCACCAGAAGAACTTGAACAAGAACTCCTAACAACAATTACAACAGAAGAAAAAGAAGAAGAGGAAGAAGAAATCAAAAAGATAAAAATTGACCTAGGAGAGACAGGTAAACTCCCAGCACGCGTAACACCACCCAAAATAAGAAAGAAAGAATACAATGTACCGAGAAGACTAGGTATAATACTATTAATAATATTATACTATCTACTCTTCTACTTCGCCTTCGCAGCAGGATCCATAGCTTTTTCCGGCTTTCTGAGCATCCCACTAGAGAAAGTGATAAGTTTAATGCGAAGAGACCTATTCCTATGGGCCGCCCTCTCACTACTAATTTTTCTAATATTACAAGGAATAGGAAGAGCACGGAGAGGAGAATTCGTTGCAGTAAGATTTAAAGAAACACCAATAAGAGAACCGAAACGAATAAAGGCACATAGACTACTAATTAAAGAACATGTAGTCGCTGGTGAACCAAAACGGCAAGTCTTCGGAAAAAGAGCATGGCAATTCATTTCACTATTCGGAGCAACAATACTTCAAAAATATAAAGCTGCAATTGAAAAAGGTAGAAAACTAGCAGAAAATGTATTTGATTTAATGTTACCACCACCAAGCACATTCAAACTATCACTAACACCAGAACATATGAGAGGGAAAAAGAGGAGAGCAGAAGTAATTAGAGGAATATGGCTAAGAAGAGGAAAATATGTTAAGCATGCCATGCCAAGAGATAAACCATGGGATATTGCAATAGCACCCACATTAAGAGCAGCAGCACCATACCAGAAAATAAGAAAACCATCAAAACTAGCCATAAAAGTTGAACCTAGAGACATTAGAGTAAAAATGAGAGAATACAGGCAACCACTATGCATAATCATACTGCTCGACATGAGTGAATCAATGATAGTATCCCTCGAAAATGTAAAGAACGCAATTAGAGGACTACACAAAGGTGCATATAGACATAGAGATAAAGTTGGACTAATAGTATTTAAAGGACAACACGCAGAAGTTCTACAACAACCAACAACAAACCTCAAAGCAGTAACAGAAAAACTATTAAAAGTCGGAGCAAGCGATTTTACACCACTAGCAGCAGGAATGCTGAAAGCATATGAAATATTAAGATTAGAGAAGTTAAAGAGCAAGGAGATAATTCCAGTACTAGTAATAATATCAGATGGAATAGCAAACGTACCACTAGAACAGCCACTATCCTATGAAAATAGAAAGAAATTCCTAAACGTAGCTCAAGCAGATGTAATAGATGTAGCAAAAAGAATAGCTAAAGCGAAAATAAGAACAATAATCATAAACACAGACCACCGACCAGATGAAATATTCAAGAGAATATACTATGGAGCTGATAAAACAACCTTCAGTTACACACCCACCGCACTACTAATGGAAGTCGCAAAAATAACAAGAGGAAAATATTATGGTCTAAGCGTAGACAAGCCAGGAGAAACCATAGTAATCCCAGAAGTAATAGCAGAAATAGCTGAAATAGAAGCACCAACAATGGAACAACATCTAGGCCCATTAGAATAATGTAATCTAATAAAATCTATAAGATAAATAATTCTTAAATTTAAATTGGGGAGACAGTTGAAAGACCTACTTGAATGGATAGTTAACATTGGAAGAGAGAAAGGCGCAAATTATGTTGAAGCAAGATATCAAAAATTCTTTAGCACAAGAATAGAAGTTCGCGATGGAAAAGTTATTTCAGCTACACCTGGAATTGAAAGAGGCGTAGCAATACGATCATTAGTTAAAGGTGGATGGGGATTTTCAACAACTAATGATATAACCAAAGAAGGGTTATTAAAAGCTCTAGAAAACTCTATTAAGATAGCGAGGCAGGCAAGCATTGATACCGAACCAATAGAACTAGCTCCAGCACCAATAGTCATAGATAAAGTTGAAGTACCAGTAAAAGAACTACTAGAAGAAATTCCAATAAGCGAAAAAATAAAAGTCCTATTAGAAGCAGACAAAGCAGCTAGAAATGTTGCACCAAATATCAAAGCAACATCCAACTATAGAGACTACGCCGAAGAGAAAATAATATGCACAAGTGAAGGAACATCCATTGAAATAAAGAACTCATGGATATTCTTCGGAATATGGGCATATGCGAGAGAAGCAGGATTAATCCAATCATATAGAGATAGATTTGCAATGCTAGGTGGATTCGAAATAATTGGAAAAATGAAAATCAGTGAAAGAAGTAAAAAAGCAGCTGAGAAAGCCTTGAAACTACTAAAAGCTAAACCAGCGCCAGGAGGAAAATTCACAGTTGTAGTTAACGGGGTCCTAGCAGGATTACTAGCTCATGAAGCAATTGGACATGCATCAGAGGCAGACAGCGTCCTAAGAGGAATAAGTGTTTTAAGAGGAAAAATAGGCGAAAAAATTGGATCAGAACATGTAACCCTAATTGATGACGCCACAATAATGGGTAGATTTGGAAGCGACGTCTACGACGATGAAGGTGTAAGGGCACAAAGAAAGGTATTAATTCAAAATGGAATATTAAAAGGATACTTAACTAATAGAGAAACAGCAAACAAATTGGGACTACCATTAACAGCAAATGCAAGAGCACAAGACTATAGATTCCCACCAATAGTTAGAATGACAAACACATACTTCCAGCCAGGAGACATGACATTTGAAGAATTGATTGAAGACATTAAATATGGAATATACGCGATAGGTGGAAGAGGAGGACAAGTTAGCTCTGCTGAAGGAATATTTCAATTTGGAGCACAAGAAGCATATCTAATCGAGCATGGAGAAATAACAAAGCACTTAAGAGACTTCAGCATGAGCGGTTTCATACTTGAAACACTAAAGAATGTTTCAGGCGTCGCAAAAGACTTTGACATCTATCCAAGCTTCTGTGGAAAAGCTGGACAATCAATGAGAAACACCTGTGGAGGACCACATATGAAAATTGAAGAAATAATTGTAGGAGGGAGAGCATAATGAAATTAATTGAAGCCGTATCCTTTGCAGTTAAAAAATCATTAGAAATGGGTGCTAATCAAGCTGACGCATATGCATCAAAATCATCCTCAACATCCATTCAAGCAACCAATGATAAAATTGGAGGAATAAAAGACAGAAGAGCCACAAGCGAAATGGTTGAAGGAATAGGAATAAGAGTTGCTGTAGGAAAAAGCATCGCCTATGCATATACAACAATACTTGAAGAAGAAAGCATAATAAAAAGCATAAAAGAAGCCATCGAACTAGCGAAACTAAAAGAACCAGACCCAGACTTCAAATCTCTACCCCCCGCCAAAACACCAACAAGCGTACATAAAATATTCGATAAAAACATATTAACCCCACCCATAGACGAAGCCTTTGAAGAAATCAGAACCATTTTAAGTGAAACAATGGAGAAAAATCCAAACTTCAATACAATCGTCTCCGGATACTCATTCACATGGATTGAAAAAGCAATCGCCAACAGCCTAGGAATAGAGACATCATTCAAAGAAAGCTTCATAGGAACAACAGTATACATCATAGCGGAAAAAGAGGGAATAAGATGCATTGGTGGAAAAAGTCAAAACCGCAGAATGCTAAATGAAATCAACATTAAATTATGCCAAGAAGAAGCAATTAAATACGCCGAACTCGGATTAAAAAAGGCCAAAATTGAAGGAGGAGAAAAAACAATAATATTTCAACCTAGAGCATTCGTAAGCTTAATGGGATATGGCTTCATAAGGGCAATAGATGCATACAATGTACAAGAAGGAAAATCATACCTAACAAACAAAATTAACAGCCAAATTGCACCAGAAAGTCTAACATTAATAGATGATGGAACCATGGATGGAGGCCTAAGAACAACTCCAGTTGATGCTGAAGGAGTACCATCACAGAGAAACATAATAATCGAAAAAGGAGTATTAAAGGGATATCTCTATGATAGTTATACAGCATTCAAAGAAAACAAGGAAAGCACTGGAAATGCAACTAGACAATTTAGAAGCGCCATATCAATATCACCTAGAAACCAGATAATAAGCGGCGAAACAATGAAACTAGAAGAATTAATTGGGGACGTAAAAGAAGGAGTACTGATAAGAGGAGTAATGGGAGCACACAGCACAAATATTGCTACAGGAGCATTCTCAGTCTCAGCAAACCCAGCATACGCCATCATAAATGGAGAAATAGTTGGAACAGTACGAGGATGCATGGTCGCAGGAACATTTCAAGAATTACTATCCAAATACGCTGGACAAGGAGACGATGTTGAACAAATAAGCTTTCTCATTGCACCATCAATCAAATTCGAAAGAGTCAGAGTATCAATCTAAAATTCTCCTTTATTTTTTAAAAAATCTATTAACAATTTAGCTTTAATTGCTCCTTCCCGAATAACTTTAAATCCTCCAACTAAACTAATAACAGTTGAAGAAACACCAAAAGGACATCTCCCAGAGTCAATTACCAAGTCAACTTTATCCCCAATCTGAGAAATAGCTTCATTAGCAGTAGTAGGTGGAGGATAGCCCGATAAATTCGCACTTGTACCCAATATTTGCCCTCCACAAAACTCTATCAACTTAAGTGCAACAGGATGATTAGGCATCCTAACCCCTAGAGAATTAAATCCAGCTGTAACTATGTCAGGAACAATGGATTTTCTAGGTAAGACAATCGTTAATGGGCCAGGCCAAAAAGCTTCCATTAACAATAAAGCTAAATTATCAACATGCACCAATTTCTTAGCAACCTCAATACTAGACACAAGTAAAGGCATGGGTTTCCTACCTCTTCGTTTAACAGTAATTGCCTTTTTAACTGCATTTAAATCAAAAGGATTAGCTCCCAAGCCATAAACAGTATCTGTTGGATAAACAACTAAACCACCATTGATAACGACATCAGCAGCTCTCCTAATAAGAGATAAATCTAAATCTAGAGGATTAACCTTCACCACTTCAACCATACAATTCACCATTAATCCCAAAAACTGTAAACTTAACTCTGTATATAATGCTATATAAAAGCTAAAAATATAAAGTAAAATTTAACAAAATAGGAGAGTTAAGATTTTAAGCAGACACGTAAGTCTACAGGAGTTGCTGAAGGCACTGGAAGATCCTTCATGGTTTTTAATCCTGGTGGAGCATTTATAACCTTGGGAATCGAGTTAATAACCATTGCTACAGTACCCCAATC
>Ga0180301_10003660_pt1 | contig 11984 bp, 18 predicted proteins | sample GuaBasSediGuay16_FD_121797 | JGI IMG/M metagenome (GOLD analysis project Ga0180301, IMG submission 121797) | Subseafloor sediment microbial communities from Guaymas Basin, Gulf of California, Mexico - Guay16, Core 4569-2, 12-15 cm | ecosystem: Environmental > Aquatic > Marine > Hydrothermal...
CCTTATTGTGGAGAAGAAGTCAAAATAATCTAATCTTTATTCTCACCTTCTCAAGAATGTTGGAATAAATTAACCTTATTTTAGAGAGTCAACTTTTTCACTTTTGCGAAAAAGTGGAATTTTCTAAAAGTAGTTAACTGCCTTACTTCTTTTCTGCCTTTTCTTCAAGATAATTTTGACCTCTACTTATTTATGTTGTATTATTTACTAAAGAGAAAAATTTTCCGGATTTTTAATGTTAGAATATCGAAGAGGGTTAAAGATAGGCTTTTAGAGGATGGGGAAAAGTGAGAGGGTTTTTAAGCTATGTCTAAGATTTTTATATTTTTTCTCTATTTAATTCTTATAAGTTCCTGTTCTATCCAAGATAACTATACCCAGAAGAGAGTAGAGATGGTTAAGGCCCAAATAATAACCCGAGGGATAAGAGATAAAGAAGTAATTAGGGCTATGCTTAGAGTAGAAAGACACCGCTTTGTCCCTAAACACTTGAGGAATTTTGCTTACGAGGACAGACCTTTGCCTATTGGGGAAGGGCAAACTATTTCTCAACCCTACATAGTAGCCTTGATGACTGAGCTTTTAAGACTTAATCCTCAAGATAGGATTTTAGAGATTGGCACAGGTTCGGGTTATCAGGCAGCAATTTTGGCTGAGATAGCTAAAGAAGTTTATACTGTGGAGATTTTACCTACCTTAGCTGAGAGAGCCAAAAATCTCTTAGAAGATTTAGGCTATAAGAATATAAGAGTAAAATGCGGAGATGGTTACTTAGGTTGGCCAGAATACGCTCCTTTTGAGGCCATAATTGTAACTTGCGCTCCTGAGCACATCCCCCAGCCTTTAATTACCCAATTAGCTGAAGGAGGGAGGATGGTTATTCCCGTAGGGAAATTTCCTTACCAAAAACTCCTCTTAGTAGAGAAAAAAGAAGGTAAGATAAAGAAGAAAGAGATTATCCCGGTTTTGTTTGTCCCTATGTTAAGAAGATGAGAATCTCTCCTTTGCCTAAGAGTCTTTTTTCAGAGATTTTAAACCTTAAAAAGGGTAAGATTCTGTTATTAGGAGGTCCAGATACTGGTAAAACCTATCTTTTAGAGAGGTTGGTCAATCTCTTAAAAAGAAAGGTTAGCTTAGGGGTTATAGATTGCGACTTAGGTCAATCCCGCGTAGGCCCACCAACTACAATTGGTTGGGCTAAAATTGGTAAATCTTTTAAGTTTGGGAAGAATTTAAGAGTAAGGGATTTTTACTTTGTGGGGAGTTTATCTCCTGCAGGCAATATTAAGAGGAGTTTAAAGGGAGTAAAATTTATCCTTAAAAAGATAGACCCTCAAATAAACATTCTCTTAATAGATACTACCGGCTATATTAAAGGGGAAGAAGCAGTAGATTTTAAAATAAAGAAGATAAACTTGATTAAGCCAGATTTAATAATTGCTTTACAGAAAAAGAAAGAGTTAGAAGATATTTTAAAAAATGTCAAACTAAAAAGATTATTTATAATGAGGCCTTACCCTAAAGTAAAGAGAAAATCTTTCACTGAGAGAGCTAAATACAGGGATAATTGTTTTAAAAGATACTTTTCTTCGGGGGAAAAATTTTTATTTGGCAAAAGTATATTTAAACGGCTTAACAGAAAAGATAAAGACTTTATAGATAAGATAGTCTCTTTGCAGGATAAACAAGGAAAAGACTTAGCCTTAGGAAAAATCATAGCAGAGAAAGAGAAAGACTTTCTCATCCTTACCCCTTTAAAGAAACCTAAAAAGATTGTCAGAGGAGTTATAGGCCTGTGTAAATGGAAACTTATGCCTTAAGTAGAGGGGATAAACTAGAAAGATTTTTAGGTATCCTTGGAGATAAATCCCTTTGTAGATAGAGAAAGACTTATTCTCTTGAAGAAAAATGTCTAAATGTAAACTCTGTCATAAAGAATCTCGTTTTGTTTCTCAGCATTTAGGGTTCTGTCTTAACTGTATTAGAGAAGATTTCCCCAAAGTTAAGCCTTTTATTTTAGAAGTTCACAAAAAATCCGCCAGAAGTTTAACCTTCCTTTACAACCTTCTCAAGTTAAAGAAGGGGTTTCTTGCCGACTCTGTGTAAATGAGTGTAAGATTCCTGAAGGAGAAAGAGGTCTATGCGGATTGAGGGAAAATTTTAAAGGATGTTTGAGAGGAGCTGATTCCCAAAAAGGAAGTTTAGAGTTTTACTTTGATAGTCTTCCTACAAACTGTGTAGCCAGCTGGGTTTGCCCTGGTTGTTCAGAAGCAGGGTTTCCTGAATTTTCTTATAGACTGGGCCCTGAATACGGGTATAAAAATTTAGCAGTTTTTTATAACGGCTGTTCTTTCAATTGTTTATTCTGCCAGAACTACCATTTTAGAGAAACTTTAACTAGCTTACCTCAGAAATTTATTAGCCCCCAACAATTAGTAGAAGTTATAGATGATAAAACTTCTTGCATCTGCTATTTTGGAAGAGATCCTGCCTGTCAACTCCCCCATTCTATTTTAACTTCTAAATTGGCTTTAAAGAATAAGAAAGGTAGAATTTTAAGAATCTGTTGGGAGACTAATGGTTTTCTAAGTAAGAATTTATTAAAAGAGATGGTGGAGATTTCTTTGGTTTCGGGAGGTTGTATTAAGTTTGATTTAAAAGCTTATACAGAAAGTCTACATATTGCTTTAACCGGAGTTTCTAATAGACAGATTATGGAGAATTTTAAGGAAGTTGTCAGGTATATAGATAAAAGGAGGCCCCCTTTTTATTAGTTGCTACTGCTCTTTTAGTTTCTGGCTATATCGATGAGTATGAGATAGAAAAAAATTTCTGAATTTATTGCTTCTCAGAACCCCCGGATACCCTATTCTTTATTAGGTTTTTATTCTTGTTTCTATATGGAAGATTTATCTTTTACTTTTAAGGATTTTGCTTTAAGATGTGGAGAGATAGCTTTAAACTGGAGATTAAAATCTTGGGCCATTTTTAAATTTTTAAGATGAAAATTTTTGAGAATATTACCTTAAGGTTTATTTACTTTATCCTGTTAATAACAGGTTTGTTTATTTTAAGTAGTACATTTTCTATTCAGCCTCAAACTATAGACAAATTTTTAAGAGGAACCCCTCTCTTCTATAGTTGTATTCTTTTTGTTTTCTTGTATGTAGTGGGAACTTTCTTCATCTGGTATTTAAAAGACCCTTTAAAAATAATAGGGGCTGTTCTCTTTGGGGCTTATTTAAGCACCCTTCTTATCTATATTGCTGAGATAATAAATGCGGTAGTCTTCTTTAATCTCAGCAGTATCTTAGGAAGAGAGTTTGTGGAAAAAAAATTAAGAGGCAGATTTAAGAACTTTTATCAAAAGTTAGAAGATATTAATTTAGGCTGGGTGTTCTTATTGAGATTTATCCCTTTAATACCTTACCGGGTTTTAGATTTAAGTTTTGGTTTAAGCAGGGTTCCTCTTAAAAGGTATCTTCTAGCGGTAGTAATTGCTTCTCCTCCCAGGATTTTCTGGATTCAGGTAATATTAGCCAGTGTGAAAAGTTTATCACCTCAAAAGATAATAGGGTATTTTTCTCAGTACCCCCAGATATATTTTCTTAGTTTTTTATATGCGGTGGTTACCTTAATTTTTGCTTTTAGGTTGAAAAAGATTTTTAAATCTTCTTGACAAAGTTAAATTTTTGTAAATAATCTTTATAGCTATGGGAAGGCCTAAAGAAGAGTTAAAAAAAATTCACCGCAAGAAAGTAAAGAAGGCAAAAGAGAAGGTGAAAGCCCACCTCCGGGGAGAAATCCCTTATTCTAACCTTTCTCAGTTGGCTAAAAAACTTTTAGAGAAGAGAAAGAAGGCTGAGAAACTGCTCTCCTCAGCCCAAGGTTCTTAATCAGCCAAAATTGTAGTGTTTTCTTACTGCTTTCTTTATATTCCACTTACATTTCAGGCCCTGAGGAAAGACTGCCAAATCGCCTTTTTCTACTTTTATTCTTCTGCCATCAGGAAGTTCTACTTCCACTTCTCCTTCTAAGAAGTAGCAGGTTTCTTGTTCATCATAATACCAATCGAAAGAACTTTCTTCTTTCTCCCAGATAGGCCAGCTTTTAATGTTTAATTTTTCAAGTTCCTCAGGAGTAGGTTTTCTAACCTCTATTTCCATAGCCACCCCCTTTATTTATTTGAGTAATTAAGAACAAATGTTTTTATTCGCGATATAAATAGTTCAGGGTTGTTAAATATAGCTTGGTTATGTGAGCCCCTTGCTACAAAAAATTCTTTAGGTTCTTTAGCTTCTCGGAAGAGTTTTTCTCCCTGCTCAAAAGGGACTATCTCATCATCTTTACTATGGATAATTAATTTGGGAAGAGCTATTTCTTTAATTTTGGAAAGGGCGTCAAATTTCACAGAAATTACCCATCTTACTAAAAAAGAAGGAATAAAAGGAAAGACAACTTTAGCCATATCTTGGGCTGAGCTGAACCCGCTATCTATAATAAGAAAACCTTTATTTATTTTGGTAGCCAAATCGCAAGCTATATTTGCTCCCAAGGATTTTCCGTAGATTACTATTTTCTCAGGAGAAATACCCAGCTTTTTAGTTAAATACTCATAACTGGCTAAAGCGTCTTTATATAAACCCTTTTCAGAAGGAAAACCTTGGCTTTTTCCATAACCTCGCCAGTCAAAGATAAAGAAATTAAAACTTTCTTTTACCAAGAGCTCTATTAATTCAATCCTTTGGCTTATGTTTCCTGCGTTTCCGTGTAGGAATAAGATAGTAGCAACTGGATTTTGGGCTTCTATAAACCAGGCATTTAGTTTTACCCCATCAGAAGTGAGAAAATAGATATCTTGGTACTCTAAACCAATATCTTTAGGCTTAACTTCAATAAAAGGAGAGGGAAAGTATATTGCTTTCTTCTCGTAGTATTTTATGTAAGCTGATAAGAGCCCCCCTATTATCAAAATAATTATTAAAACAAACCCCAGAGACTTTAGAATAACTACTAACATTTACTCTATATATTAATAACTTCTCTTTTTCTTGCAAGAGAAAATTTTTATATTGCAATAATAATAAGATTTTTTCTTGACGGGAAGGAGTCCGTCGTTTATATTTTACTAAATTGATAAATATAGTAAAGATTAAAGGGAGTGAAAAATGAGGATTTCTGCCCGCTGTGATTATGCTTGTAGGGCCCTTTTGGAGTTGGCCTTGCATTGGCCGAGCAAGAGCCCTCTCTCTATTCACACTATATCTAAGAATCAAAATATCCCTATGAAGTACTTGGTTCATATTTTGCTTCAACTTAAAAGAATGAGTCTGGTAGAGAGTATAAGAGGAAAGGAAGGAGGCTACATTCTAAAGAAGTCTCCTAATAATATAAGGTTAGGAGAAGTTATGGAGAAGATGGGCGAGCCTCTTTTGTCAAAGTCAAATATTTCAGAGAAAGAATATTCTTTCTTTTTTAATATTTGGAGAGAGATTGGGGAGGAGATAGAGGGATTTTTAAATAAGATTACTTTTGAGGATATCGTAAATAGGGTTCAAGGCTTAAGAGGGGTAATAGTTTATCAGATTTAGCTCTTTCTCGTTTTGAAGGGGCAGATTAAAGAGGAGGACACAGAGATGGAGATAGCAGAAGATATTACTAAATTAATTGGAAATACTCCTTTGGTAAGGTTAAAAAAGATAAGTTCAGGGCTGAAAGCCACTTTAGTAGCTAAGCTTGAATCTTTTAATCCTCTATCCAGTATAAAAGACCGAATCGGCTTAGCCATGATTGAAGATGCAGAAAAGAAGGGTTTAATTAAGAAGGATACAGTAATTGTTGAACCTACCTCAGGGAATACAGGAATTGCTTTAGCTTTTATCTGTGCAGTTAAAGGATACAGGTTAATTTTAACTATGCCCGAAAGTATGAGCCTGGAGAGAAGGGCCCTTCTTAAGGGATTTGGGGCAGAAGTAGTTCTTACTCCTACTGAGAAAGGAATGAAGGGGGCAGTAGAGAAGGCAGAAGAACTTATTAAAAAGATTTCTAACTCTTTTATGCCTCAGCAGTTTAAAAACCCAGCAAATCCTGAAATTCATAAAAAGACTACTGCTGAAGAAATCTGGCAGGATACAGACGGCAGGGTAGATATGGTAGTAGCTGGAGTAGGTACAGGCGGAACTATTACCGGTGTAGCTGAAGTGATTAAGAAAAGAAAGCCATCTTTTAAGGCGGTTGCAGTAGAACCAAAAGATTCTCCAGTTTTATCAGGGGGCAACCCCGGACCTCATAAAATTCAAGGCATAGGAGCAGGGTTTGTTTCAGAAGTTTTAAACCTAAACTTAATTGACGAAATAATCCCGGTAGATAATCAAGATGCTATAGAGATGTCTCGAAGGTTGGCTAAAGAGGAAGGTTTGCTTGTGGGAATATCATCAGGTGCTGCTGTCTGGGCAGCAGTTGAAATAGGAAAGAGAGAAGAAAATAAAGGCAAACTTATCGTAGTTATTTTACCAGATACAGGAGAAAGATATCTCTCTACAGAATTATTCAACTTGCTTTAAGCTGACTTTCTTTTATTTGACAATAGCATTTATATATGATATAAAAACCTCTGTAATAGGAGAAGTGAGTATGGACTATAGTTATAGAGAGCCAGTTTATCCTATTGGAGTGGTAGCCAGGTTGTTAAGAGTGTGCCCGGCTACTTTGAGAATCTGGGAGAGAAAGGGTTTAATTAAACCTTCACGCTTAGGTAAAAATAGATTTTATTCTAAGTGTGATTTAGAGACTTTAGGATATATTAAAGAACTTATTCAGAGAAAGAGAATAAATATTGAAGGAGTAAAGACTATTCTAAAAAGTAAGAGGTGCTGGGAAATAAAGAACTGTAAACCCCAGGAAAGAGAAAGATGTAAAGTCTATCTTAACTATGCTAAAGTTTAAACAAGAATAGTAAGTTATGTGGGTATATAGTGAGAAGGTATTAGAGTTTTTTAAGAACCCTAAAAATGTGGGAGAGATAGAAAACCCTGATGCTGTGGGAGAAGTAGGTAATATTGTTTGTGGTGATGCCTTAAAACTTACTTTGAAGATAGACAAAAAGACAAATAGGATAATTGATGCTAAGTTTAAAACTTTTGGTTGTGCTTCAGCGATTGCTTCTTCTTCGGCTTTAACTGAAATGATTAAAGGCAAGACTATTGAGGAAGCAAGTAAGATTACCAATAAAGATATTGCTGATTATTTAGGAGGCTTACCTAATGAGAAGATGCATTGTTCGGTTATGGGGATGGAGGCTTTAGAGCGAGCTTTAGCTAATTATCTGGGTAAACCAATTAAGAAAGAGACAATAGGAGAAGAAAAGGTTATTTGTAAATGTTTTGGGGTTACCGATAAGAAGATAATTCGAGCTATAAAAGAAAATAGCCTAAAGACCGTAGAGGATGTTACCAATTACACTAAAGCCGGTGGAGGCTGTGGAAAGTGTAAGCCAGAAATTGAACAGCTTCTAAAAGAATTCTGGGCTAAGGAGGAGACTAAGAAAGGTGTTTTAGGAGAGCCCAAAAAACTTACCAACCTTCAAAGAATAAACCTTATTCAGGAGACAGTAGAAAGAGAGATTAGACCCCGGCTTAAAGCCGATGGCGGAAATATAGAGATAGTAGATATCGACCAGAAGAAAGTCTATGTAAGATTTTTAGGGGCCTGCCTTAATTGTCCAGCTGCCGGAGTAACTCTTAAAAAAGTAGTAGAGTCAAAGTTGAGAGAATTTGTAGAGGAAGATATTATAGTTAAGGAGGTTAAAGAATGAATCTTACCCCTCCTAATTGGTGGTATGTTTATCTGCTAAGAAGTAAAAGAGATGATTCTACCTAATATAGGAGGCACATCAAGTCTAGGTAAAAGGTTACAGGAGCGCAAAGAAGGTAAAAACTACTCGACAAAGAAATTATTACCAGTGGAGTTGATATATTTCGAAGCATATAAATCTAAGAAAGACGTGTTCAGGAGAGAAAAACATCTTAAATATTATTCAACTGTATTAAGAAATTTAAAGATTAGACTCCAAGCTACACTTAGGACAGGAGGGGCGGGGTGAAGAAAATTGTTTATGTAGATAATAATGCTACTACCTGCGTTGACCCTCAAGTTTTAGAAGTAATGCTTCCCTTTCTTAAGGATAAATATGGTAATCCCTCCAGTATGCATACTTTTGGTGGAAGAATTTCTAAAGATATAGAAAAATCCCGGGAAGAAGTAGCGGAATTAATTGGAGCAGAGTCTCCTCAAGAAATTATCTTTACCAGCGGTGGCACTGAAAGCGATAATACCGCTATTATCAGCAGTTTAAGGGTGAATCCTGAAAAAAGGCATATAATCACTACCAAGGTAGAGCACCCAGCAGTATTAACTCTTTGTAAATATTTAGAGGAAGAAGGTTATAAAATAACTTATTTAGATGTTGATTCTCAAGGTTTACTTGATTTAGACCAATTAAGAGAATCGATAACTCCTGAGACTGCTATAGTTTCGATAATGTGGGCTAATAATGAGACCGGGGTAATTTTTCCTATAGAGGAAGTAGCTAAAATCTGTTACGAAAGAGGAGTCGTTTTTCATACTGATGCTGTTCAGGCTGTAGGAAAAATACCCCTTAAGTTAAAAGAGTTACCTATAAGCTTTCTTTCTCTCTCCGGGCACAAACTTCATGCTCCCAAGGGCGTAGGAGCCTTATATGTAAAAAGAGGCACCCGGTTTAAACCCTTTATTATTGGCGGGCATCAGGAAAGAGGAAGAAGAGCAGGCACTGAGAATGTAGCTGGTATTGTGGGTTTAGGCAAGGCTTGTCAGTTAGCTAAAGATTTTATGGAAGAAGAAAACACGCGGGTTAAATACCTCCGGGATAAATTAGAGAAAGGTATTTTAGAAAAGATTCCCAATATCCGCGTAAATGGCCACCGGGATTTGCGGCTTCCTAATACTACTAATATTGGTTTTGAATTTGTAGAAGGAGAAGCGATTTTAATGTTACTTGACGATAAAGGTATATGTGCTTCTTCGGGTTCAGCCTGTACTTCGGGGGCTTTAACTCCTTCGCATGTTTTAAGGGCGATGGGAGTTCCTTTTACTTTTATCCAGGGTTCAATTCGCTTTAGTCTGAGTAGACACAATACTCAAGAAGATATTGAGCATATCTTGAGAGAACTCCCGCCAATAATCAAACGCCTGAGGGAGATTTCTCCTTTTAGCCCTCAAAATTTAACCTCTGCATAAGCTCTTCAAGAATAATTCTTATCTAAAAATAATTCTTGACAAATATTTTAGAAGAGTTAAACTCTTCCCGCTATGCAAGAGAGTGTTTCTTTCTTTAAAGAGAGAAAAATAAAACTTACCCCCCAGAGATTGGCAGTCTATAACTTTTTAAAGAAGAAGAACGAACACTTAACTGCTGAGGAGATTTTTCAGGGTATTCGCAATAAATTTTTAGGGTTGTCCTTAGCTACGGTTTATTCTATACTGGAGCTTTTTAAAAGAGAAGGGTTAGTTGAGGAGATAAGGATAAACTTTGATAAATCCTGTTTCGAATTAGCTAAACTGCCTCATCATCATTTTTTCTGTAAAAAATGTAAAAAGATTTTTGATTTAGATTTTAGCCCCTGCGAGTACATAAAGAAGGGGGAAATTGAAGGTAATACTATTGAGAAATTTCAAGGTTATTTTTACGGAGTGTGTAAGGAGTGTAGAAAAATTGAGAGGAGATAATTTTAACCTGGAGATTGAAAGTTTATCAGAAAGGGTTTTTTATATTTGGTCCCCCCGGATGGTAGAGGCAATGAGAAAGGTTTGTTTAGATTTAGGAATAGAGCCAGATAATATCCGGATGGAGAATTTTCTTGGTTATTAGGAGTTATTATGGGTTATGAGTTAGCCTTAGTTAAGGCTTATTTAGAGTTAGAAAGTTTAACTTCAGAGAAAAAGTTTTCAGTTAAGTTGTTGGCTGATGAGTATGAGGTAGGCTTGGAAAATAAAAGAATTTTTTCTTTAGCCTGTAATGTCCCGGCTAAAGATTATTTAGGTGTTTTGCTTCTCCATTATTTGATAAGAAAAGTTAAAGGGCTTCCTTCTTTAAAAGGTGCCTGGATTTCTTTTCGTCAGCTGCCGGGAGGAGAAGGGTATTTTCCAGCTTTTACCAAGAGAGTAATTCAGCCTTTATTGAGGAAGTATAAAGATAACCCTGAGCGTCTTTTAGAACTTACTAAGAGATTTAAGGCTGAAAGGGAAGGTTATCCTGATTTAAGTATATCTTTAGAGGTGTTAGAAAGAGTCCCTTTTCTTATTACTCTTCAAAGAGGAGATGAAGAATTTACTCCCTTAGCCAATCTTTTATTTGACGGGAGTATTAAAGATATATTCTCTACTGAAGATGTGGTGGTTTTATCAGAATTTGTAGCCAGAAACATTTAGTTTAAAAAATTTTTTAATTTAAGGAGGAGGTAAAAATGAAAGAGAAGGTGGAAAAAGTTTTACAAGAGATAAGGCCTTATCTTCAGGCTGAAGGTGGAGATGTAGAGCTGGTAGATGTTACCCAAGAAGGGGTAGTTAAACTTAAACTTAAAGGAGCCTGTGGGGCTTGCCCTATGTCTACTTATACTCTAAAGTTGGGCATTGAACAAAAGTTAAAGGAGAAAATCCCTGAAGTTAAGGAGGTAGAGCAGGTGTTTTAACCTGTTTTAAAAGGAGCCTAATTTGCGTTGTCCAGGAAGAGACAGCAGGTTTTTAAAAATAGAATTAGTTAAGTGTAAAAACTGTGGATATGAAGTAGAAGTATTTTCTGATGAATTAAAAGTTAAGTGTCCTAAATGTAAAAAGGACGTTTTCAGAGAAAAGCTTCCTTCCTGCCTTGATTGGTGTAAATATGCTCAGCTTTGTTTAGGAAAAGTTGTGAATAAAAAAGTGGTAGGCAGTTTAAAAAAGAGGAGAAAACTTAGATAAGAGAGTGTTTAGAATAGAATTTGAAAGAATCGGTAAGGTTTAAATTATTCCTTTTTAAAGAATGGCAATCTTGGTTAGTTTTTTACAAGAGAGTTTAAATTTGTGGCTGGAGGTTTCTTTCTATCTTCTTGTGGGTATGTTTATTGCTGGGCTATTCCATGTATTTTTAGGAAAGAGTTTTATCAGCCGGCAATTAGGAAAACCCGGATTTTTTTCTCTTGTTAAAGCAACTTTATTGGGAGTGCCTTTGCCTGTTTGTTCCTGCGGGGTTATACCTTTAGCCTCTTCTTTAGAAAAAATGGAGCGAGTAAATCCAGTATTTTGGCTTTTCTGGTTTCTACTCCTACTACAGGGATAGATTCAATCTTAGCCACTTATTCTTTATTAGGTCCTTTATTTGCTCTATTTAGGCCGTTGGCAGCCATAATTTCGGGGGTATTTTTAGGTTGGTTAGATTATCTTTTGGGAGGCAAAAAAAGAAAAGCAAGTCTTAATCTCGGAACATTCCCATTTTAAGACTAAATTTAATTTTAAAGTTAAAGAAGTTTTTAGATACGGTTTTTATGAGGTCAGTCAGGATATAGGCAAGTGGCTTATCTTGGGAGTAGTGATTGGCGGAGTAATTTCTGTGTTTTTGCCTAAAGATTTCTTTTCTTCTTACTTTCCTTATCCTTTAGACTTTTTAGCCAGTTTAATAATAGGTGTGCCTTTATATGTCTGTGCTACTGGCTCAATCCCGGTGGCAGTATCTTTAATGGTTAAAGGTTTTTCTCCAGGAGCAGGGTTAGTATTCTTAATAGCCGGTCCAGCTACTAATGCTATAACTTTGTCTTTTGTCCGGGCTAAATTAAAAGAAGGTCTTTTTGCCTGTATTTAGTAAGTATAATTTTGATAGCTTTGATTTTAGGGGTAATTTTTAATTTTATCTGGTATTCTTTTAAAGAAAACCCTGATTTATTGACCCCTGGTGCTAAAGGACTTCCATACCC
>Ga0180301_10003661_pt1 | contig 11983 bp, 9 predicted proteins | sample GuaBasSediGuay16_FD_121797 | JGI IMG/M metagenome (GOLD analysis project Ga0180301, IMG submission 121797) | Subseafloor sediment microbial communities from Guaymas Basin, Gulf of California, Mexico - Guay16, Core 4569-2, 12-15 cm | ecosystem: Environmental > Aquatic > Marine > Hydrothermal...
CGCGATTCCCGAGCTGCGAGAGGTCCTTGCCGACAAGTGGGCCCGGGATGGATACGATGCCTTTGTCACGGTCGCGCTGGCGGTTTTTCCCGAAGCCAGAGAAGCAGTGGATGTTCACAATCCGAGGCGAATGCTCAGGTTCCTTGAGGCAAACTTGGCAACTTTGCCGCCTGATGAGTTACCGGGGGTGCTCGCGGCTTTGGAGCTTCTGGAAGCTGAGGGTGCAGTGCGGCGGGCTTGCCTGGAATGGAACGAACGTCGGACGAGGGTGTCTGCTGCGCCGGAGATGTCAGGCATCTCTACCGCAGGCTTCGTTTTAGAGGTGAGCCGCGATGTGTTATGGGAGCGCATCCGCAATCGCACGCGCCAGATGTTTGCCAGCGGTCTGGTTGCGGAGGTGAAGGCGCTTCTCGATTCCGGCATACCTGCGGATTCTCAGGCGCTCCAGGGGATTGGTTATCGGGAGGTCATTGAGTTTCTGTTGGGGCATACCAGCTTGGAGGAGGCAGAATCTCAGGTTGCCATCCATACACGTCAGTTGGCGAAGCGGCAGCGAACCTGGTTTCGACATCAGCTCACTGACTTCGCCACAATACCCTTCACTTCGCAGGAGGAGCGAGAGCGGGCGCGCGCAGGGCTGCTTCGGGAACTGCGCAGGATCCATCAAGTGAACCTTGAACTGAAGCAGTCAGACGCGCAGCCGTGAGTCTAGGATGATGGTCACCGGTCCGTCATTCACCAGCGACACCATCATATGAGCGCCGAACTTACCGGTCTTCACCTGGAGGCCGTACTCGGAGATGGCATCGGCAAGTCGGATCATCATAGCCTCAGCCTGATTAGGTTCCATTGCCTCGGCGAAAGACGGACGGTTGCCCTTCCTAACATTTGCACAGAGCGTGAACTGAGAGACCAGTAGTATTTCTGCCCCTGCCATGCTCGGAGCCAGATTCATCTTCCCCTCGGCATCCGGGAAGATGCGGAGATGGGCGATACGCTTGGCCATCCATTCGAGGTCCCTCTCCTCGTCCTCGCGAGACACGCCCACCAGCACCGCCAACCCCTTGCCGATCGTAACTAGTCTGGCTCCGCCCACAGTGATGCTCGCCTCCGTAACTCGCTGCACCACACAACGCATCAGGGCTCATCCCCAATCTGGAAGCCGCGATAGACTGCGATCACATCGTCTACTTCGGATACCGCGGTTATGGCGCGAGCTAGCTGCTCAGCGTCCTGTACTTCCACAACCAATTGCAGCTCGGCGGTCTCTTCCTCACCTCCCGATGCGGGCTTATGGCTATGGGTTCCGCCAGCTAGGTTGATCCCTAGCTGCGAGAGCTTCCCCAGCACTGCGTACAGGAGCCCCACCCGGTTGAGTGCGTGAATGTACAGGAGCGACGGATAGTAGGTGCCGGAAGATTGCGCGAGCCAGGTTACCGGTACTAGGTCGCCCTGAGTGCAGCCTGTAGCCTGAGGGCAATTCCGGTGGTGTATCTCGACGCGATGCTCCTTACGATTGTCCACGCCAATGATGGGATCGCCCCGTACTGGAGTGCAGCAGGGCGCAAGCTCCACCTTCCGACGCAAGGGACGGTTCTCCTCTGAACCGATGCCGATCTCGCTTGCCAGACCTACAAGGTGTCGAAAGACCGGCCTGGGCGCTGAGGATGCGGCGAGTTTGTCTGTTGGCGAGCCTGCCAGTTTCTTCTGTGCTGCTCGCTCAAGCAGCTTGCTTCTCAGTTGTTTCACTACGTCGGGTGCCATGAGCCGACCTGCGGCAATCTCCTCGAAGAGATCATCGATCTTCCTGATGCGCAGGGCCTTGATGAGCTCCAGCAGTCGTCGATTGTCCATAAGCCTCAGTGGACGTAAGCCCTCTGATTCAATGTGTGTTCGTAGGAGGAGTTTTCCTTCTTCTATTCGCTCCCTGCGCGGTCGCCGTCGGAACCAGCGCTTTATCTTGACGATGGACTTGGGGCTGCGCACAAGATTCAGCCATTCTGGTCCAGGTCGACACTGCCCCTCTGGATTCTTGATTATCTCAACGATGTCTCCGTTGTGTAGTTCGTAGTCCAGTGGAACCTCGGCTCCATTGACTCTTGCCTGGCTGGCGGCATGGCCAAGCTCAGTGTGGATGTAGTAAGCGAAGTCGAGCGCGGTTGCTCCCGCAGGGAGAGAGACTACTTCTCCTTGTGGAGACAGCACCAGGACTTCCTTCTGCGCCAAGCTCTCACGGGTCTTCTCGACGAAGTCTCGCGAATCCAAGTGATCCTCGCTCAGGTCTTCCATGAACTTGAACCAGGAGAAAGTTTCCCGTAGTTGGAGCTGGCTAAGCTGGTGCTTGTATTTCCAGTGCGCGGCGATACCGTGCTCCGCCACCTCGTCCATCCAGCGATTGCGAATCTGCACTTCTGTGATCTGCCCCCCTTCTCCATCAACAGTGGTGTGCAGGCTGCGGTAGCCGTTGCTCTTCGGCGCGGCTATGAAGTCTCGAAACCGATTGAACATGGGACGGTACAAGCCGTGAATCACGCCTAGAGTTCGGTAGCAGTCCAGTTCATCGCCGTCAATGATTACTCTGATGGCGATCAGGTCAAATACCTGCTCAGGGACGAGATTCTGTGATTTCATCTTGAGCCAGGCCGAATACGGTGACTTGCGGCGGCCAAAGCAACGCACTAGGGAGATCTTTTCGCTGGCTAGTGCCCGAGTAATGTTCGTAATCATGCGTTCATAGGCGCTGCGCTTGGCTTTGAAGTGCGCACTCAGCATACCGGTAATCCATTCATGCTCCTGGGGGTTGAGTTGGCGGAAGCAAATGTCCTCCATTTCGTTAGCCACAGCCTGCAGTCCGAGTCGTCTTGCCAAAGGAACATAGAAGTCGAGAGTCTCCCGCGCGATTCGCTCTACTCGTTCACGAGGGAGGTTTCCCAGAGTGCGAAGGTTGTGTAAGCGGTCTGCCAGCTTGACGACAAGCACCCGGAAATCTCGTGCCATCGCGATGAACAGCTTCTGCAGGTTTCGAGCTTGCTCATCGCTCAGGGTGCGGCCAGAGAAGCGAGCGAAGAAGTCGATATGCTTGATCTTCGTGAGGGCGTCCACCATCTGAGCAACTTCATCGCCGAAAACCTGCCGAATCCGCTTGAGACGGATAGGTGTGTCCTCCACAGTGTCGTGAAGCAAGGCTGCAACAAGTGAAGCTTCGTCCATGCCTAGATCTGCACATATGTGTGCCACCTCAAGCGGATGCAGGATGTAGGGTTCGCCGGACTCGCGGTTCTGGTTCTCGTGCGCCCGCAACGCCATCTCAAAGGCGCTTTCCAGTTGCTGGTCTTGGTGACCAGGATGGTTGGTGTGGAGCTTCTTCACCAGTGAGTCAAAGAGATACTGGATCTCGGGATGCTTCTCGCTAGCCGGCATCTTCTCACGTTTCATTCAGCCTCATTATAGCTCCGAAAGCAGTCTCGTGTTCTAATGTCCTTGAACCCCAACGACGGGGCGGGTTGCGGGTGGCAATCCGGGCTTGCTCTTGACTCTGTAAGAGGATTGTGCTAACTTCCGCTAGCCCGCAAGGGGTATCAATGTCCCGGCGATGCGAGATAACTGGCAAAGGCCCTAGGAAGGGCTACCGGGTAAGTCATTCGCAGCGGCATACCAAGCACAGATGGCTGCCCAACTTGCGCACAATCACCATTACCGACGAAAAGGGCAGGCGCCGGAAGGTCAAGCTGTCGATCAGAGCACTTCGCACAATGAGCAAGAGCCCCAAGCTCCGGCGTGTTCGCGGTCCGCAGTAACCTCAGTCTTCCCGGCATCTGCTGCCTCCCTGTGGAGTCTGGCTCTCACAGGGGCTTTAGGTCTGGAGGCAGAGCGCCGGCAAGGGCGATCTGGTTGCGCTTTTCGAGAATGATATAATACCGTCTCTGTCAGCAGGTCCTTCCCATGAACGAACTATGGGGCAGCGTGGTTGTAACCGTCGTCGGAATGACCGCCGTATTCGTCTTCTTGGCCGTCTTGGTCTTTCTAATGTGGATTAGCGGGCTTCTGTGCACGCGCTGGTCCGGTAAGGCGGTGGAGGCAACGGATGAGGAAGTGGCGGCCATTGCCGCCGCCGTGAGGGCATACTGGCAAATCCACCAACGCAGGTGACAGGTTCGAAGGAAATGAGCAATCCACTGAAGATCACTGATCTCATTCTGAGAGATGCACATCAATCGCTTATCGCCACCCGGATGCGCACGGAGCATATGCTTCCCATTGCGCCCAAGCTGGATTCCCAGCCTTACTACAGCTTCGAGATGTGGGGTGGCGCCACTTTTGACTCCTGCATTCGTTTCTGTGGAGAGGATCCGTGGGAGCGGCTGAGGAAGCTGCGTGAGGCTCTGCCCAATTCGAGAATGCAGATGCTTCTGCGGGGTCAGAATATCCTGGGCTACCGTCATTATCCTGATGATGTGGTCGAGAGGTTCGTTGATCTCGCAGCGGCAAATGGCATAGATATCTTCCGCATTTTCGATGCATTGAACGATACCCGCAATATGCGTACGGCCATCCAGCGCGTGAAGAAGAGGGGGAAGCACGTGCAGGCTGCGGTGTCCTATACTACGAGTCCGGTCCATACGCTGGAGTTGTGGCGGCAACTCAGTAAGGAGCTGGCGGAGATGGGAGCAGATAGCATCTGCATCAAGGATATGGCGGGTCTTCTGGAGCCGAGAGATGTCCGCCCTCTGCTGCGTGCCATTCGGGATGTGGTCGATCTGCCGATTCAGCTTCACTGCCACTACACCAGTGGTCTCGCCAGCATCTGTTACGCCGAAGCCATTGACGAGGGCGTGGATATTGTGGATACCGACATATCCAGCTTCTCCACCGGTACTGCGCATCCGCCAACTGAGTCCATTGTCGCTCTTGTGCGAGGTACTGAGCGGGATACCGGTCTTGATCTCAAGGTGCTGAATGATATCGCTTCCTACTTCAGGGAAGTTCGGCTCGAGTACAAGGAGTTCGAAAGCCCATTCAGCGGCGTGAATCCCAATGTGCTGGTCTTTCAGATACCTGGCGGGATGATCAGTAACCTCGCCAAGCAGCTCAAGGATCAGAAGGCGTTGGATCGGTTTGACGAGGTGGTGGAGGAAGTTCCGAAGGTGCGAGAAGACATGGGTTACCCTCCGCTGGTGACTCCAACCAGCCAGATTGTGGGTTCGCAGGCGGTGTTCAATGTGCTTGCGGGCGAGCGCTACAAGATCGTGACGGAGGAGACCAAGAGCTATCTGAAGGGAATGTACGGCAAACCTCCGGGTCCGGTGAACGAAGAGATTCGCAAGGCTGTGCTGGGCGAGGAAGAACCGATTACCTGTCGCCCTGCTGACAAGCTTGAGCCCGAGTTCGAGAAGCTCAAGGAGGAGATCAAGGATATGGCTCGCAGCGATGAGGATGTGCTCACATATGCTCTCTTCCCGCAGGCAGGTCGTGAGTTCCTTGAAAAGCGCAACTCTGGAACGCTAGCACCGGTGCTTGAAAAGAAGCCTGAAGAGAAGATGCCCGCAGCGACTCCGGCTGCAGCCCCGTCACCGGCAGCTCCTGTTGGGCCCTTGCAGTTCAAGGTGAGTGTCGGTGAGAAGCGCTTTGATGTGGTGGTGGAGCAGGTGGGTGATGGCGTGGAAGTGCAGAATGTGCAGCCAGCGTCCGCAGCGTCAGGGAATCAGACCGCGTCTCATGGTCCTGCAACAGGAGCACCCACGGCCGTTGTTGAGAAGTCGGAGGATCTGTCAGTCATTAGTGCTCCTGTTCTCGGGAAGGTGTTGAGAATCGTCCGCGAGCCGGGGGATGCCGTCAGCAAGGGCGAGACGGTGCTCGTGCTGGAGGCGATGAAGATGGAGAACGAGCTGGCATCTCCCGTTGACGGTACGGTGGTGCAGATTCTCGTTCAAGTGGGGCAGGATGTTGATCCCGGCGCAGAGCTGGCGACCATCAGGGAGCAATAATGGTTCTGCTGGCTAGTTTCGCCGGTGCTGGTATCTGGGAGCAGCTGACACGGTACTTCACTTCGCTCGGGATCACAAACGTCACCTGGCAGGACCTTGCCATGATGCTCATCGGACTCCTGCTGATCTGGTTGGGCATCTTCAAGCGGTACGAGCCCCTGCTTCTGATCCCTATCGGATTCGGCGTGCTGCTCACTAATGCTCCCCTTGCCGGCTTGTATGAACCGCAGGCTGGGACAGGCATCCTCTACCTGATTCACGCCGCTGGTATCAAGACTCTCATTTTCCCGCTTCTCATCTTCCTAGGCATCGGTGCGCTGACGGATTTCGGTCCCCTGCTGGCGAATCCGCGGACAGCGCTCCTAGGGGCGGCGGCTCAGTTCGGTATCTTCGGTACGGTGATTGGTGCTGTACTCATCGGCTTCTCTCTCCGCGAAGCTGGCTCGATTGGCATCATTGGTGGTGCGGATGGGCCAACCAGCATTTACACATCTCAGATCCTGGCACCTCACCTGCTCGGCCCGATTGCTATCGCAGCCTATTCATATATGGCATTGGTGCCCATTATCCAGCCGCCGATTATCAAGCTTCTCACCACGAAAGCCGAGCGTTTGATTCGGATGGCGCAACTGAGAGAAGTGAGCTGGTTGGAGAGGATAGCCTTCCCTATCATCTTACTGCTTCTGTGCATTCTACTGGCGCCCAGTTCAGTACCCCTGATCGGCATGATTGCCTTCGGTAATCTGTTGCGGGAGTGCGGAGTGGTGGAGAGGTTGAGCAAGACAGCGCAAAACGAGCTCATAAACATTGTAACCATATTCCTTGGTCTCGCGGTTGGTGCGACCCTGAAAGCAGATGTGTTTTTCCGCTGGGGCACGATCGGGATATTCGTGCTGGGTATCTTCGCGTTCGCTCTCGCGACGGCTTCGGGCGTGCTGCTCGGCAAGCTCATGAGTCGTCTCAGCAAGTCGCCCATCAATCCCATGATAGGTGCCGCCGGGGTCTCGGCGGTGCCAATGGCGGCACGCGTGGTGCAGGCATTGGGGCGCGAGGAAGACCCGGACAATCACCTCATCATGCATGCCATGGGTCCAAATGTCGCCGGCGTGATCGGTTCAGCAGTAGCCGCCGGCGTGCTTATTAGACTCCTTGGATAGCCGGGCGGGAAACAGTCTCCCGGCGGCTCGGCGTCGAGCTGCTGCTAGAGTATAGGCTGGGATCGCGGCAGGGAACGAATCACGCCTGTTTTCCCGCTAGTCTTGCTTCGATTTCCGCCAGCGACCTACCCAAGACCTTCACCTGTTTCTCTCTTGAGGTTTCACCGCTGAGGATGAGGATGTTGGTTCTTGCGACGCCAAGGAATCCAGCCAGAAGTCCGATGGCTGCTCGGTTTGCGCGACCCTTCTCGGCGGGAGCCGAGACAGCGACCTTGAGAAACCCCGCATCGACTCCACGTACCTGCTGCTTCCGTGCTTTGGGGATCACCTTCACCCGAAGCAGCACACCATCGCTTGTTGCCTTTGCGACTTTCATGGCTCCACAAAGACCAGTTCCCTGATGGCCGCGAGCTTCTTGAGCCCAATCCCTTTCACCTCGATGAGCTGGTCTACGCTTGTGAAATCCCCGATTTCATCACGGTAGTTCACGATGCGTTCCGCGAGCACCGGCCCGATGCCGGGGAGTAGTTCTAGCTCTCGTTGGCTTGCGGAGTTGAGATTCAGGGGGAAAGGGAGGATGACTGCGGCTTTCTCTTGTTCGGAATCTAGTGGTGGCAGTGTGCGCTCAGGTGTGGCACTCAGTTGCCAGAACTTGGTGGGCTTGCCGTGCGGAGCAGTGCTTCCCTGAGATGTGGAATGCAGTTTCGGTTGCCCGATCAGGTTCGTATAGCCGAGGACTACCGCTGCCAACAGCAGCAGCGAAGTGCCAAAGGCTACCACCTTTGTTCTGAAGCTCATTCCTGAACTCACTTCGCGACGATGTTGATCACACGTCCCGGGACGACAATAACCCGCATCACCTTACGGCCTTTCAGCTGCTTACGGATTCTTTCATCGGCCAGTGCGGCGTCACGCGCTCTGTTCTCAGTCACTGTTGCAGGGAGAGTAATCCTGCCGCGGAGCTTGCCGTTTACGGTGATACCGTATTCAATCTCCTTCTGCTTCAAGTGACGTTCGTCATATGTGGGCCATGCGGCGTGCATGACGAATCCCTCTTGGTCTGCGAGAGCCCAGAGCTCCTCTGCAAGATGAGGAGCCATGGGTGAAAGCAGTTTGACGAGTGCAAGCAATGCTTCTTTCATCAGCGCGCGATTCTCATTGTCTTGCTGGACTTCCGCAGGTGCTTCCTGCCAGACTTCAGTGAGCTGGTTCAAGAAGATCATGAGCGAGCTTACGGTTGTGTTGAAATGCCACTCGTCCATACTGGCTGTTATGTCTTTGACAGCGAGATGCCTGATGCGCAGGATCTCTCGAGCGGTTTGGCTCTTGACTTGATCGGGGGGTTGAGGCGCGTCGCTAACCTGCTGCCAGACCTCAGCGAAGAAGCCGTATGCTCGTTTGATGAAGCGCGCGCATCCTTCCACTCCGCCTTCCTGCCATTCCACATCGCGATCCGGAGGGCCCCAGAAGAGACTGATCATGCGCGCGGTATCAGCACCGTAGTGTTCTAGGAAGTGGTCTACGCTGACCACGTTTCCCCGGCTCTTGCTCATCTTGGCGCCATCCTTGTAAAGGATGCCCTGCGAAAAGAAATTGCGGAACGGCTCCTTAAACTTGATGATCCCCGCGCGATGCAGCGAGTGGCAGACGAACCTGGAGTAGAGCATGTGTCCCACGGTGTGCTCCTTGCCGCCGATGTAGTTGTCCACCGGCATCCAGTATTCGATCTTGCTTCCGTCGAACGGGGCTCTATCGTTGTGCGGATCGCAAAAGCGCAGGTAATACCAGGCGCTGTCCATGAAAGTGCTGAGCGTATCCGTCTCGCGGTTTGCCGGGCCTCCGCATCTGGGACAGATTGCACTGACGAACTTTGGGTTATTGGCGAGCCGTGCTGTGTCGCCGGCCGAGAAGGTAACTTCCTCTGGGAGCAGCACTGGCAAATCCTCCTCCGGTACCGGCTGCCAGCCGCACTTCTCGCAGTGCACGAGAGGAATGGGTACGCCCCAGTAGCGCTGGCGCGAGACCAGCCAGTCACGCAGTTTGTACTGCACTTTGGGGCCGCCTAATTGTGCTCCTGCAAGGCGCTGATTGAGCAGCGCGATGCCTTCACTGCTGGATTTCCCGTCAAGATCACCGGAGTTGACCATTACCCCGTAGCCAGTGTAGGGCAGAATGTCGTCTTCCGCATCCAAGGGCTCTATCACTCGGACGATATCTAGTCCGTACTTCTTCGCAAAGGCGAAATCACGGGTATCGTGCGCAGGCACTCCCATGACTACGCCAGTGCCATATTCCATCAGCACGTAGTCCGCCGCGAGAATCGGGATTTCCCTGCCAGTAAGAGGGTGCAGTGCCGTCACGCCAAGATCGAGCCCTTCCTTCTCTCTTTCCTCGGCACTGCGGTCAATCGAGGTCTGGCGCATGACTTTCTCTCGGAATTCCGCCAGGTCTTCCCGTGTTCCGCCGATATCCGCAAGCCTTTCCGCCAGTGGATGCTCAGGGGCAATACTCACGAAGGTGACACCGAAGAGCGTGTCAGCGCGCGTTGTGAAGACTTCTATGCTTTCAGTCAGCGCCGGAATCTCGAAGATAACGCCGGTGCCTTCGCTGCGACCAATCCAGTTGCGCTGCATCAGTCGGATGCGCTCCGGCCATCCGGGAAGCTCGTCAAGCCCCGCCAGCAGGTCTTCTGCAAACGCAGTAGTGCGTACGAACCACTGCGAAAGCTGGCGCCTCACGACTGGTCGACCACAGCGCCAGCAAGTACCATCCGCAGCCTCTTCGTTGGCAAGCACTCCGTGTTCTGGACACCAGTTTACCGGTGAGTCCTTCTTATAGACCAGACCAAGCTCGTAGAGCTTGAGGAAGAGCCATTGAGTCCAGCGGTAGTATGCGGGCTCAGACGTGTTAACCATGCGGTCCCAGTCGTAGGAGATGCCAGCCGCGATGAGCTGGCGCCGGTAAGTGCTGACTGCTTGATTGGTCCATTCCCGGGGATGCACGCCACGGTCGATTGCCGCCTGCTCCGCTGGCAGCCCAAAGGCATCAAAACCCATCGGATTCAGCACGTTGTACCCCTGCATGCGTCGGTATCTGGCGACGACGTCCCCGATCGCGTAGTTGCGCAGATGTCCCATATGGATGTCGCCGCTCGGATAGGGGAACATGACCAAGACGTAGGCCTTCTTGCGGTCGGTGGCGAAGTCCTGAGCGGCAAAGGCTCTGGCTTCAGCCCACTTCCGTTGCCACCGCTTTTCCATCTGTTTGAAATCGTACTGTTTCATGAGAGGTCGCAGTATTGCCGTCGGAATCGTTGACTGATGCCGCTTCTGGGTCTAGCCCGAAGCTGGTATTATAGCACCGCTCTTGTGCGTGAACAGCGACCCAAGCTGCTTGTTCTAGGCCCGCCGCAATCAGGCAAGACCCATCTCTTGGTGGAGCATTACCTGGCTTCACTCACTCGCGAGCCCCTTGCCGGGCGAGCCTTCATCCTTCCCAATGTGAGCTACCGCGAGCATATGAAATCGCTGATTATGCAGCAGGGGGAACTGGATGTTCTTCCAGAGCAGGAAATCGTAACGCTCGCTGAGTTTCTCTACAAGTTGGGCGACGCCCACGGTCTAATATCAGGCAGGCGGATGACTTCGCTGGAGGAGCGGGCGGTGCTCAATGCGTTGGCGCGCGGTGCAGCGCGAGATTGCGGCCTTTCGGCTATGGAAGGTTCGACTGCCATTGAGACGCTGCGTGAGAACCTGCTCCTCCTGCGGCATTCTGGGCTCTTCTTGCAATGGTTGCGACAGTCGGCAGTCCCGGAGCCGCTCTCTTCTTGCGAGGAACCAGCGGGCGATTTCATTCTGCAGCTTGCCTGGAGCCTTTTCCGCTATATGCGAGGCGGACGCCACTTCGATAGCCTTTTTGGGCAGGAGCTCACCGTGGCAGCGCTAGCCGATAGCTCCTCCCAATCCGAGATTCGTCTACCCCAACTTCTGCTCGTGGATGGCTTCTATGACTTGAACGAATTGGAGCAGGAAGCAATGGCGTCACTAGTGCGCAAGAGTAGCGGGTTTCTACTTTCAGTGCCGGAAGTAGCTGGAGATAGCCGCGCGGCGAATCTCCTGGATTGGGCTCGAAGAGCATTGAACCTCCCTGAACGGAAGGTGAACAGCCAACACTCCTCGCCGCACCTTTCGCTTCTTTCAAGCATTGCTGAGGCAAAAGGGGTTCAAAAGGCGCAAGTTCGCGAGTTGCCAACAGCCATTGGTAGCAGTTCACTGGAGATACAATCACTTCCAACTTACCTGGGAGAGGCAGAATTCGTTGCTGAGCGTATTCTGGCTATGCACCGCCGCGAGGATGTTCCGCTGGATTCCTTCCTTGTAGTGCTTCCTCGAGGGGACCCCGAGTTTGAGACAGCACTTGAGGCTCAACTGAAGACGCGAGGAATCCCGTTAACTAACCTCATGCCAAGGACTGAGCCGTGCCGACTTGCTGACTTCCTATCATCAGCCCTTGCTTACCTTGCCCATCCTACGGGGGAAACGGCGGAGAACCTGATCTCAGCATCGGTCGCTCATTTCGATGCGCTCTCCGAGCTTCTGTTCCGAGAGCTCTATCGTTTCCGCGGGTTCCTGAACTTGGCGTTGGCGCGTGAGCTTCTCGCGAGAGCCGATTGCAGGGGTACACTTGCACTGCTGGAAAGGCTTGATGGTTTCCGTAATTCCCTTGCTCGCAATCCTGACTTCGACGCCCTGAGTCAGTTTCTCTGCCAGCTGAGTGACGAATTCATGCGGCGGGAGGAGGCGCTGACGGACAGTCTGGCTGCGCAGTGCGTGCTTGAAAGAG